>Ga0187787_10000023_pt1 | contig 15609 bp, 15 predicted proteins | sample 1015_BV01_MP06_2_FD_133007 | JGI IMG/M metagenome (GOLD analysis project Ga0187787, IMG submission 133007) | Tropical peat soil microbial communities from peatlands in Department of Meta, Colombia - 1015_BV01_MP06_20_MG | ecosystem: Environmental > Terrestrial > Soil > Wetlands > Peat | place...
GCAGTGAGAACACAGCCCAATTCTCTGCAAACGAAATTGTGCGGGTGGTGATAGAGGAAGGCCTGGTTTGTTCACATCGCTATGTGTTTGGTGTGATTTTCTGGTTTGTTGTCTTGCCGGGCCCGCTGGGCGCTGTGTTATACCGGTTCGCATCCATTTTGGGCGCGAAATGGGACAGCCGCGACAACCCGAAGCTCTCCGCGTTCGGCAAATTCGCGGTGCAGGTATTTAATGCGATGGATTGGTTGCCGGTGCGGCTTACTGCAATTGGCTTCGCCATCGTTGGTGATTTTGAAGACGCAGTGTACTGCTGGCGTGCACAAGCCGCGTCCTGGTTTAACGCCGCGCAGGGCATCGTCCTCGCCAGCGGCGCAGGTGCGATGGGCGTGCGTTTGGGAGAACCACTGCACCAATACGACACCAGCCTCAACTATCGTCCCGAGCTAGGACTCGGTGACGAAGCGGATGTTGAGCACCTGGAAAGCGCCATCGGCCTGATATGGCGTGCTTTGGTATTGTGGCTGATGGTATTGCTGATGTTTGGCCTTGCAAATTGGGCGGGAAGCTAGAAAACTTTTTACTTGAACTTGTAATATTGCTGGTTGAGAAATGCCGCTATGTGCTCTTCATCTTCCGGGAATAGACCGGCATTGGTGTTGGCGTTGCAGATGTCGATTCGCGCAAGCAGCTGTTGCGGTGTTGTGACGATGCGGTTGGGGCGGGTATACACCTTCGATCCATCTCCGCCGTACATGGAAACATGACAGGCTCTGCAGGATTTCTGCTCCAGGTTGCTGCCGATCTTCGGGTCGCCTTTAGAGAAGGGATCGGCTGCGGCCGGCAACGCGGCTAATACAAGCAAGAGCATCACAAAGCGGCAGTTCACGATATTTCCCTATCGCAATAATTGGGCTGCACTAATTCCGTGTGGTACCCTGCAGACGAGCGATGCGCAGTGCAGCAGGCGGGTGGGAATCGTAAAACGCGGAATGCAGCGGGTCGGGTGTGAGCGTAGAGGCGTTGTCCTTATATAGCTTGACCAGTGCCCGCATTAAATCGGAATTGCTAGCATACTGTACGGCGTATTGATCCGCTTCGTATTCATGCTTACGTGAGTAGGCGCTCAACAACGGTTGCAGCAGGAAAGTGAAAATCGGCGTGATCATGAAAAACAGCAGCAGCGCCATGCTGGTGGAAGGGGTGGTGACGCCGAGGCCTTGGTAAAACCAGAGTTCGTTCATCAGCACGCCCAAAAGCCACAAAAATACCAGGCTCACGGCAAAAATCAAGAGCATGCGCTTGATCACATGATAAAGCTTGTAATGACCCAGCTCATGCGCCAGTACCGCCTCGATTTCAGCAGGCTCCAGCCGGGAGAGCAGTGTGTCGAAGAACACGATACGCTTGGCTGCGCCGAAGCCGGTGAAATAGGCGTTGCCGTGGTTGCTGCGCTTCGAGCCGTCCATCACAAACAGCCCTTGTGATTTGAATCCGCATCTGGTGAGCAATCGTTCCACGCGTGATTTGAGTTCCGGGTTTTCCATCGGCGAGAATTTATTGAACAGCGGCGCTATGTAGGTCGGATAAATCGCCAGTACCAGCACATTGAAAGCTACCCAAGCGAGCCAAACGTAGAACCACCAGTTTTCTCCCATTTTTGCCATCAGCCACAATACACAGAACAAAAGCGGCACTCCGAATACCGTGGCGAGCAGCGCTTGTTTCAATAGGTCCACCACGAACAGGATAGGGGTCATCTGGTTAAAACCAAAGCGCGCCTCAATGACAAAAGTGCGGTAAACATTCATCGGGATTTCAACGGCGCTGACAATCAATGCCACACTGATAATCAGCGCCATACCGAAAGCCAGGCCATCCCCCAGACGTACGGCCCACCAATCGCTAAGCAGCTGAAGCACACCGCCAAGGGTAAGTGCAAGCAGCAACAATGCATCAATGACTGCGTGCGCCATGTGCAGCCTGGTTTTGGCGCTGCTGTAATCGGCGGCTTTCTGGTGAGCTGGCAAGTTGATTTGCGCGGTAAATTCCTGCGGCACATTATCGCGATGTGCCTGAATGTAGTGGATATGGCGGATTGCCAGCCACAGACGGGTTGCAGTGGTCAGCAACAGGGCGGCCAGGAAAACTGCGGTAAAGGTGTGCATGCTTCAGCTCAAGTGACGGAGGGCGTGCGATTATGACACAATAAGTGCTTACAAATTCAAAAATACATTATGGCACAAGACGCAAATCATCTCATCTGGATTGACATGGAAATGAGCGGACTCAATCCGGATACTGACAAAATCCTTGAAGTTGCGCTGGTCGTGACGGATAGCGACTTGAATACCGTTGCAGAAGCGCCGGTGCTGGTGGTTCGTCAGCCAGCTGCTTTGCTGGAGGCAATGGATGAATGGAACAAATCCACGCACGCCAAATCGGGGTTGATAGACAAGGTCAAGGCTTCCAGCCTGAGTGAAGCCGAAGTCGAGGCGCAGCAGATCGCTTTCTTGAGCCAACACGTGCCGTCCAAGGCGTCCCCCATGTGCGGCAATTCGATCTGCCAGGACCGGCGTTTCCTGGCGCGTCACATGCCGCTACTGGAAGCATATTTTCATTACCGCAACCTCGATGTCAGCACATTAAAAGAGCTTGTTAAGCGCTGGAAACCAGATATTGCTGGCGGAGTTACCAAGCAAAGCAAGCACGAAGCACTGGCGGATATTTACGAATCTATCGAGGAAATGAAATATTATCGCGAACATTTTATCAAGCTTTAATTTTCCCGCATCTTCGATCAATACCGATTTCCATCTCATGGAGCAGCAGCAGAATCCGCACCGCCGCAGCGGTATTACCATGCTGGTCATAGCCTGGGTGCTGGTTTTCGGGCTGGTGTACTGGTATTTCAACGGCTGGGAGCAGCGCCAGTTCAATCCCAATCCGCAAGCTCTCATGCAGCAGCAAGGCGGTGAGCTGGTGTTGCAGCGTAACCGCGCCGGACATTATGTCGCGGACGGGGAAATCAACGGCGCCGAAGTTACTTTCTTGCTTGATACCGGAGCGACCCAGGTCGCACTGTCGTCGCAACTTGCTCAACAGCTTGGGTTAAAGCTTGGTGCTGCGATAGCGCTCAACACCGCTAATGGAAGCGTGATTGGTTATCAGACGCGGCTTTCCAAGGTACGCCTTGGCCCGATCGAAATGCATGATGTAAGCGCGGTGGTTAGTGATAGCATGGATAGCCAAACCGTGTTGCTGGGCATGAGTTTTCTCAGACGCCTGGAATTTACTCAGCGCGATGAGCATTTGATCCTGAAGCAGTCCAAACCGAGCACGGTTCGTTAGTCGCGGTTAATTTAGGGGGAAGCCACTTGCAAGAAATCGCTGTCATCGGCCTGAGCGGCGATGGAGAACGCATGGCACGCCTCATGTGTGCAAGCGGGCTCAACCTTTCCGGATATGATCCTGACTCTGCAGCCTGTTTCAGGTTAGCCGAAGAATGTGCATTTCAACCCTGCCGCACTTTGCAGGAATTGGTCTCTTCGGTCTCCAGCCCGCGCAGGATTTGGCTGATGCCGGGATCGGGGGCGAGCTTCAAACCCCTTAAGCCACTGCTTGAGGCGGAGGACATTGTTGTAGACAGCGCCATTACTGATTACCAAGCTGCTATGCGTCACGCCAGGCTACTGGCTGAACGGGGTATCAATCTGATTGATGCCGGAGTATCCGGCTGCGGGACGCACTACGCTCTGATGCTGGGAGGGGAAGCACACGCTATCGAGAAGCTTAAGCCATGTTTGGAGGCAATTTCACCCGGGCGCTGGCTGCATTGCGGGCCAAGTGGTTCCGGCCATTTTGTAAAGCAGGCGCATCAGTACATTGAGCAAAGCGTAGCGCAAACCTTGATGCAGAGTTTGGCTGCAATAAAAAAGAGCGGGAGTTTCGACGTGGATTTACCTGCGATGGCGCAAATCTGGCTGCTTGGTGGCGCTTATCATGCCGGTTTACAGGATCTGGCCTTGGGCTTTCTAAAAGAAACAAATATTCTGCCGCGGATTGCGTCCAACAATCCTCAAGAGTTGGAGATTTTGCGCCAGCAGATGACACCGGCACTCAATCTGGCGCTCGCTTTGCACTACGCGGGGCAAGGTTCCAATCTGTTCCAGCAGCAGATTGTCACGATGCTGGGCGCCGCTGCGCAGCACAAGTCAGACTGAAGCAGGCGCTACTACTCCAGGTTGATCTCACCGTCGAATTTGACGTCAAACTTGAGCTTACCGATGCGCAAGTCCATGCTCACCGGCAAGGTTTCCTTGCCTGAAATTGTTCCTTGCGCCAGCGCCTTGCTCACCGCCTGTTCGATTTCGTGCTGCGATTTCACGCCGACCATTTTCAGGAATTTGCGGATGCTTAAATTAAAAATTTCTTCGTTCATATGGCCCTTGGTTTGGAAAGTTCATTAAAATTATCACTTATTTGTAGAGTTTGTAGCAATTGATTAAGCCGTTGGTTGAGGCATCGTGAGAGCCGGTTTTCCCATTTGAAGTGAGCTCGGAACGAATACGCGCCGCCAGTCGTTTGCCTGCCTCCACTCCCCATTGATCAAAAGAGTTGATGTTCCAGATCACCCCCTCGACAAACACCTTATGCTCGTAAAGCGCAATTAATAAGCCCAGGGTTTTTGGATCGAGTTTTTTGAACAAAATGGAATTGCTGGGTTGGTTGCCAGGAAATGTCTCGTGTTTCGCCCTTTGTTCTGAGTATTCGCCAATCGCGCCTTGAGCGTCAAGATCGGCTTTTAATTCGCTTTCAGTTCTGCCTTGCATTAGCGCTTCGCTCTGCGCAAAGAAGTGAGAGAGAAGTACCGCATGATGCTCGTTCAATGGATTATGCGTCTCACAAGAAGCAAGAAAATCCGCTGGTATGAGCCGAGTGCCCTGGTACATCAGCTGATAAAAGGTATGTTGTCCGCTGGTTCCCGCTTCCCCCCAAATAACGGGAGCAGTAGCATAGTCCACGGGTTCACCTGCACGGTCAATCCGCTTGCCGTTGCTTTCCATTTCCAATTGTTGCAAGTAGACAGGCAAATAACGCAAATACTGGTCGTAAGGCAGCACGGCATAAGTATCCGCTCCAAAAAAGTTGTTGTACCAGATTCCAAGCAGCGCGAGTATGACCGGCATATTTCTGGCAAGAGGGGCGCTCAAGAAATGTTCATCCATCAGATTAGCGCCGGCAAGCAGCTCATTAAAATTATCCATCCCTACGCTGATCGCCACCGGCAGGCCGATTGCCGACCACAGCGAGTAACGCCCGCCCACCCAGTCCCACATTTCGAACACGTGGTTCGCAGGTATGCCGAATTTTGTTGCTTCCTTTGGGTTTGCGGTAATTGCGACGCAATGCCCCGCCGCCGCCTCTCCGGGTAAACGCGCAAGCAGCCATTGCCGTGCGGAATTCGCGTTAAGCATCGTTTCTTGAGTGGTAAAGCTTTTTGATGCGATGATGAATAGTGTGGATTCCGGGTTGAGCGGCTTGATTGTTTCTGCAAGATGAGTGCCGTCCACATTGGAGACAAAATGCAATCTGAGATACGGACTGCCATAGGGTTTCAGCGCCTCGCTTGCCATAAGCGGACCGAGATACGAACCGCCGATACCGATATTGACAACATCAGTAAAAGATTTTCCACTGTGCCCCACGGCATTGCCGCTTCGTACAGCGTCGGAAAACCTGCGCATGTGATCGAGGTTTCTCTGCACCTCCCGCATAATATCCTTCCCGTCCAGATCTAACGGCTTCCTAGATGGGTTACGCAAAGCAGTATGCAAAGCTGCGCGTTTTTCTGTAGTGTTGATTTTTTCCCCGCTAAACATTTTTTCCGCCCAGCGTTTGACACCGGCCTGCTCGGCAAGTGCGAGAAGGAGTTGCATCGTCTCTTCGTTAATCAGGTTTTTCGAATAATCCAGAAGCATGCCGTTTAAGTGCAGTGAGAATTTTTCAAAACGGCAGGGGTCTTTTTTGAACAATTCTCGCATGTGGAACTGCGCCACGATTTTCTGGTGTGCTTCTAAAGCTTTCCAGGCCGGAGATTGAGCAAGATGGGACATGATTTTTCTGACGCAGGTAAAAGAGTTCTGAGCAACCCGGTTCCGCGCCATTTTACGTGCTTTTGGACTTTTTACCCAAAGGTTTCACATAAATAAAAAGCCCCCGGTTTTAGTACGGGGGCTTTGCAGGCTTGATGGAGCTTAAGCTTAAGATGCTTTTTTCTTGCCGTGGCGAGCTTGGCTGGTCGCGGCAGCAACACCGGCTTCGGTCAATTCTGCGACTTGCTTGGCGGTCTTGGACATGGTGTCGTAGGTGGAATTGAAAGCGGCCATTGCTGATTTAACAGCGGCAACCGCGACATCCGAGCCAACCGGAGCGCTTTTTACAACCTTATCCAGAGCGGACACGACTACTTTATTGAAATCGGCGGCGCGCTCTTCGATCAGCTTGGTGATTTCCGCTTGGGTTTCGCTCGCCACTTCATACAGGTTGCGCGAAAAGCCCATGGCTTTCTCAAACACCGGTTCAGCGATCGTGGATTGCAGGGCCATAACTTCCTGCGCGTCTTTCGCAGCGATCAATGCTTTGGCGTTTGAGGTGCTATCTGCCAGAGTGGATTTGACTGCGGATAATTGCAAATCAAATAAACGCTCAGCAGCTTGCAGCGTAACATCGGTGATTCCAATTATTGTATCCAAGTTGCTTTTGTTGGCAGCAACGACTTGTTCAGGTACGTTAAACATGGTTTTCTCCTAAGTAAGTAATGAATAAACCTAAAGTTTCTGCTGAGGCAGCTGAACAGGTAAATGCTGCATCGCATCAATTTCTATTTTACTGATTTAATTGGATGTGTCAATAGATATACATAAAAAATTCTGTAATGCAACAACTTGGTGGGGCCAATCTATATTTAACTTATGTTTATCATGTAGTTAGCTATGGAAAACCTTTTTCAAGCTCTAGGAAATGCCTTTCTAAGTCTGTTTCACCCGAAAATTCTGGGACTTACTCTCTTACCGGTTTTGCTGGCTTTTGTTTTTTGGGGCAGTCTTTCCTGGTGGTTCTGGCAGGACTGGGTGATAGCGGTGGGTCATTTGCTTGCGCAGACCCAGTTGGATGAATATCTATTGCGCCATGAAATTCATTGGCTTGCGGCATCTGTAACCACGGTGCTGCTGATCTTGCTGCTGTTTCCAGTAGTACTGGTGACAGCGCTATTGGTTACTTCGGTGCTTGCGATGCCGGTAATGGTTAAATATGTAGGTGCACGCAATTATTCCCGGTTGGAGCAGAAACACGGCGGCACGGTTTTGGGTAGTTTATGGAATGCGATAGTAGCGACTGCGATATTTATCCTGCTGTGGCTGGTGACGCTGCCGTTTTGGTTGTTTGGCCTGCCTGCTGTGGTTTTGCCGGTATTGCTATCAGCTTATTTGAGCCAACGCCTGTTTCGCTACGATGCACTTGCAGAGCATGCAAGCCTAGATGAATTCGAGCGGGTCCTGGAGCGCGCGGGAATACGGCTCTATGTGTTGGGCGCAATACTGGCTCTTATCCAGTTTGTGCCTGTGCTCAATCTGTTTTCCCCGGTTTATATCGGTCTTGCCTACATCCATTTTTGCCTGGGGGAATTGCAGCAACTCCGTAGCGGACAAGCATAAGCGCGGCGGAGGCCAAAAACCAAGTGAGCGGCCACTGCTACTGTTGACTAAAAAATCTATGGTCAATCGGATGTCGAGCTTGATCAAAACCGGCAGGCTTTAATCTACATACGCTCAAATACCGCGGCGATACCTTGGCCTCCGCCGATGCACATGGTGACCAATGCATAGCGCCCGCCAGAGCGCTGCAATTCATACAAGGCCTTGACGGTGAGAATGCAGCCGGTGGCGCCAATGGGATGGCCCAAGGCAACCGCGCCGCCGTTGGGATTGACTTTCTGAGGATTCATTCCGAGTTCTTTGCTTACCCCCATTGCCTGAACGGCAAAGGCTTCGTTGGACTCGATGACATCCATTTGCTCCAGTTTCAACCCGGCTTTTTCCAATGCCTTGCGCACCGCCGGTACCGGTCCCATTCCCATGATTTTCGGATCTACTCCAGAATGCCCGTAGGCGATCAAGCGCATCATTGGTTTAAGCCCTCTCTTTTCGGCTGCTTTTTTCTCCATCAGCACCACGGCCGCAGCGGCATCGTTGATGCCCGAGGCATTGCCAGCAGTGACCGTACCATTTTCCTTCTGGAAAACTGCCTTAAGCTTGGCCATGCCTTCAATGCTTGCGTCGCTGCGCACGTGCTCATCGGTATCGAACATGACGGGACCTTTTTTGGTCTTGAGTTCGATGGGTAGGATTTGCTCCTTGAAATGACCCTTGGCAATCGCGTTGGCAGCGCGCATGTGACTTTCCACAGCATAAGCATCTTGCTCGGAACGGGAAAGCTTGTAGCGCGAGGCTATATTTTCAGCGGTGACTCCCATGTGTACCGTATCGAAAGGATCAGTCAGCGCCCCAACCATCATGTCAATTACGCCGCCGTCATTCATGCGCTGTCCCCAGCGCAGGCTTGGCATCAGATATCCGCCGCGGCTCATGCTTTCAGCACCGCCCGCCACTGCGGTGTCGGTATCGCCAAGCATAATGTGTTGAGAAGCGCTGACAATGGCTTGCATACCGCTGCCGCATAAGCGGTTCAAGGTCAAAGCTGGGGTTTCCTGGGGGAGACCGCCTTTAATACATGCCACGCGGGCAAGATACATGTCCTTGGCTTCGGTATGAATCACGTTGCCAAACACGCAGTGGCCGACTTCCTTGGGATCTACCTTGGCGCGGCTCACCGCTTCTTTCACGACCCGGGCTGCTAATTCGGTTGGCGCAATATCCTTGAGGCTGCCGCCGTACTCACCGATAGCCGTGCGCACACCGCTAATCACTACTACTTCACGCGAATTATTCATCTTCAAGACCCCTTATACGTAGAAAAATACCAAGCACAGTTGGAAATAACCCTGTGGTGCACCGCACAATATTAAGTCTACCCTTTTAGCTGACTGCTGTCGAGGCGGCGAGTGGACTAATGGCGAGTCGGATCAATGCGTGTGATGACTTCGGCGGCGAATACTTGCTCTGCATCCACCGGGTCAAACAGGTAGCGGCGGTTGCAGAACTCGCAACGCACTTCCACAGCACCGCGCTCCTCAATCACCGAGCGCACTTCACTGTAGCCCAATATACGCAGCATGGCGGTAACGCTTTCACGGGTACAAGAGCAGCGGAAGCTCACCGGTTTCACCCTGAAAACGCGGATGTCTTCCTCATGATATAAGCGGTGAATTATTTGTTGTGCTGATAGTTGCAGCAATTCGTCGCGCTCAATGCTGGAAGCAAGCACTACGGCACGGTTCCAGGCGTCATGGTCTATGCTTTCAGGTGCAGGCAGGCGTTGCAAAAGCAGGCCTGAGGCTTGAGCGTCATCCACCGCCAGCCACAAGCGCGTTTCCAGCTGCTCAGACCCCGCCATATAATGTTCCAGCACCTGAGATACCGTACTGCCCTCGAGATTGACGATACCCTGATAGCTGTGTTTGCCCTCGAGCGGGTTGATAGTGATGACAAAGCGCCCGGCGCCGAGCAGTTCCTTAAGCGGCATGTCGGATAGCACGCCTTCCCATTTTGCAGTGGCGCGCAAATTGAGTTCGGATGTGCATTCCACCACCAAAAGCTGCACTGGCCCTCTGCCTTGCATTTGCATGGTCATGGTGCCGGAAAATTTTAGGGTGGAGGCAAGCAACGCTGCTGCAGCCATGAGTTCCCCTAGCAGGGAGCGCAATACCGGAGGATAATCGTGACGTTCCAACACCGCGCGCCAAGTCGCTCCTAGATGCACGATTTCCCCTCTGACCGGAGCATGCTCAAAAACAAACCGTTGCAACATATCGTGAAATTTCATGGCAGAATACATTAAGAAATAAAATTATTGCGCAGCAGTCGGGCGTTGATACAGGTAGTAATGTTCTTTGCGGTCTCCTAGGCGACTTCCCTCCCAGATTTTCTCCCAGCCAGCACCGACAGAAGGTTGATCCTGCGTCCTACTCAGGATCAGCAGCAGTTTGCACTCTATCGTGCCGCTGATATCCGAACGCTGGGTGATGATGCCGGCGTAATACTCCAACGTCGCGCGCTGTGTTTCGCCCATATTGCGACTGGAAATGCATTGATATTGTGCCGGCAGCGATTGCTGCAGAGAGGAAATCATCAAGCGGTAGCTTTTGCCTGCATCCAACCACGGCAGCCAAAGTGTCATAGCTAATATCCACACCATGGTCATTCCGCCCGCCCAGTTAATAATGGAGCGGCGGTTGGAGCGGCCGATACGGCTGATTAGCGCGAACCAGCCTAAAGTGAATGCTACGGCTACTAAAAAATGAAACATATTGAACGGCAGGTTATATCCAGGCAAATAATCATTAAGCATGGCTGCAACGCCGCTCGGGTAGCCGGTCATCAAGCTAAACCAGCCCAACCACATGCTACCCGCCATTAACCCGAAGGTCATTATGCCGAACCAATCCAGCGCGCTCGATGCGCCGCGCCGCAAAGTTTCAAGTGCGGGAGTGGCGAGCAGCGATAGGGGGAGCAGAAAAGGCAGCGCGTCCAGATCATGTGTGTCAGTGTCAAGGCTCAATATGACAAACATCGCAGTGAATATGATGAGCGGCAGCTGGATTTCAGCTTTGGCAAGGCCCTTGCGGCCGCCTGACCACAGTGTCCACAGCGCAAGCGGCAGCGCTGGCCAGGCAAACCATGGTATGTTTTTCAAAAAGTACAGAGCCGAAAGTTCTTTTCCGGGCGGGGCGAACCCAAACAGACGCCCAAGGTCATTCACCCAGAACCATTCTGCAAAAAGTTCAGGAGAGCGCTGGTACAGTGCAACAGGCCAGATGATGACCCAGGGGGCTGACGCAACGATGGCAAGCAGCAGGCACAAAGCATAATTGCGGTTGCGCCAGTGTTTAAACAACGCGGGCAACAGGAGGCAGGTTAAGACCATCACCATAGGGGCGAGAGTGCCGCGGGACATGAAACCTATGCCGATCCCGGTTCCGGTGAGCAATCCGGCCAGCAGCGGGCGTTTCTGGTTCAGGGCAAGACCGTAAAGACATAACGCAAAACCGGTGAGCAAGCCAAGATCGGAGATAAGCTGGTGTGAGCGTACCAGCAAGCCTACGCTGCCTATCAGAATCAAGACGGTCATGGTTCCATGTCCCCTGCCGTACAGGGCTTGTCCACACAACCCCATGAGAATAAGCGTGAGTGCCATGTAAAAACCGCTGGCAAGACGTGCTGCATCGTGCAAAGGCAGCACTGAAGAAAAAACTTTGGCAAACAACGCCGCGCTTAAGTAGAAAAGAGGTGGTTTATCTATAGAAGGCTCACCAGCCAGGGTCGGGACCACCCATTCGCCGGTATTTATAATGTGATACACCAGCCCGAAGTTCCCCGCTTCATCTGGTTTCCAGGGTTCGTGGCCTATGAGTCCGGGAAGGATCCAGGCAAGGCAAAACAGGCAGGTGGCGGCAAGGTGCGAAAGCTTGATTGAGGAAGCCCGCGTCGAGCCAATAATATTTTCTAAGGAATTCATTTCAATCTGAATTTAAGCCAACTCCCGTTGATATAGCTCTTCAAGTATGCGCAACGGAGAACGGCTTTCGTCTTGCATCGCGCTGATCGGCAAATTAAAAGTCTGTTCCAGAAGATACTGTCCTGAAAGCGCGGCATGCAGCACGCGATCACTGAACATGAGCCAGGTCGAGCCTGGAGGGAACGCAAAAGTAATTTTATCCGCGTTCTGCTGATACGCATCATCCATTTTTCCGCGGTCATGCAGTTGCAGCATGATGTGATCGTAGAAGCTGCGTTTTCCTTTGGTAATCCCGAGGTGCTCAAGCAGCCAGGCGGAACCGGGCCACTGCGGCGCAATTCGCCGGTAATATTTCGGTACGAAAATTTCAAAAGGTTCGCCAATATTCCACACCCGTGGCTTACCCTCGGGATTGACATTGCTAAATACGCGTAATATACGCTTGCCTTGGTTAGGACGCGAGGCAAATGCATCCACGTGCAGGCGTGAATCGTCTTTGCGCACAGAACTGAAGCGTCGCTGCACCGGCATCGGACGGTAACTGGTGCGCGCTTGTTCCAGATGCGGAGCATAATGAGGAAATACGGATTCGACGAGAGATCTTGTCTGCGCGGCAAAGCGCGAAATCATGGCAGTTAGATCATTACTATCCTGGTCTTTGCAGCTTGTGCCTTGAATACTCCCGTCACGCGGATCATAGCTCACGTTTTTGGCTTTGCCGTCGGAACAGCCAGGGGAGAGAAAGCGTCGTTCCGGTTCCTTCAAGGTAAAAGCGAGGTGCGGAAAAGAAAGCACTTTGCCGCTTTCCAGTGACCGGATCATCCGCGCCGCGGTTTGCGGGTCCGGTGTGCAACTCCAATTGCTATATTCGGATATTTCAATTACATCATCGTGCGAGAGCATGGGACTCCCTGTAATTTGAGTAGGTTTAGGCGGATGCGTGTCGGTTCATTCTATGATTTTCAGCGCTTGGCCGCGTACCGGTTCACCCGATGGGTATTGTGCATTAAGCAGGCGTAAATAGCTTTCGGCATTTTTCCCTAATGGGGACGTGCGCGCAAGCTCCGCATAAGTTACACCCGCTTTCGCGCTGATGATTTTCATCATCAATGGCTTGGCAAGTTTGCGTTCGGACTCGGTAATGGCATGAAAGCTCATTGTGGTGGCGTTGATATTTTCATGGTAGCGGTCAAACGCCGCCTTTGAGGTAGCGCTGCCCACAATCAAAAACGCCCTGTTGTTGAGATAGATTGCGGTGACCTTTGCCGGCTTGCCTTGGTTGAATATTTCAACTGTGGCGGCAGGAAGGCCGTTGATGCTGAGTGACTGGATTTCTGCGCCAAATCTGAACTGCAATACCTTACGCAGGTAGTCTTCAGGCGAGCCTGCGGCCTTGTCCCCGAGCCGCAATTCAATTCCGGCGTCGTTGGTCGGATTTTGCGCCTGCACGCGGTCGGCAAGATTGTGAATGCGCCAGCCTTCGGGGAACTGCAACGACAGCCCCAGTTCGCTGTGGTAAAAGTGGTTTTTGCGAGCAACTCCCTGCTGCGGGCTGTCGCCAAAAACCATATTGTTGACATGTTGCAAAAACGCCTCGCGATTATCCACGCTGTTCGGCCGGGCAATGCTTTGCGCCTCACCAACCACCTGCTGCAGACGCGTATCGTTATCCGGGTGAGTGGCAAATAAGCCATGATAGGCGCGCGGTTCCCTGCCTTCCTGCTTGGCGACTTCAGCGTCGAACAATTCCTGGTTTTTCAGCACGGTGAGCACCTTGACCATGGCCTGCGGATCGTAGCCGGTGCGAGCCAAATATTCCGCACCGAGATGGTCGGCCTCCAGCTCGTGTTCGCGCCCGTACCCCGAAAGCAGTACATTGCCCAGCAGATTGGTGAGGCTGCTGCCCGCCGCGGTGCCTATTCCGGGGACAAACACTGAAGTGATTTGCACGATGACATTGGCGGTAGTCGCCGCAGTGATTTGCTGTACGCTATGACGCGCGGTAACGTGGCCGGTCTCGTGGCCAAGCACTGCGCCCAATTCGGCTTCAGAGTTGAGATAAGCGATTATCCCGCGGGTGATGTAAATGTATCCGCCGGGCAGGGCGAAGGCATTGACTTCGGTCGAATCGAGGACGGTGAAGTGGTAGGAAATATTCGGCCGATGGCTGTTGCGCGCGAGTTTCTGACCCACCTGGTTGACGTATTCTTGCAGGTCCGGCGAGTCATAAACGTGGTACTGCTTCCTGACATCAGCATCCAAGCTGCGGCCCATGCTGATTTCCTGCGCCTCGCTCATGACCACCAAATTCGGGTGCCCGGTGACCGGATTGGTTGCGCAGGCAGTGAGCCAGAGCGCGAATCCGATGATACTAAGCCTCAAGTCAAACGACGGCTTCATTTAATTATTTTAGCTTGTGCCCGAGGGGCGATAAAGGGTTAATGACAAATGACCATCAGAAAATGAACAAGTTCTGCGCCAGATACTGACGGACATTCCACTTGGAAATTGGTGCCGTCGTGCTATGCCTCAACTTTTGCAAATTTATCTGCGTTTACTTCGCCTGCGTCAGCCGTTATATTCTTTTATAAGTATGCCATACAAGCGCATCTTCCCTTGGTATCGACGCGCTCGCTCGCTGCTGCTCATGCGCTGCGTGCTTGCAGTGCTCTTCCTGGGTTGGGCATCAGCGGCGCTGTCTGCACAGAACTTGATAGTTTTCGCTGCCGCCAGCTTAAAAGACGCCTTAGACCAGGCTGTCCAGTCATTTGAGCGCAACACGGGTAACAAAGTTGCCGTTTCATACGCAGCGAGTTCGGTGCTGGCCAAGCAGATTGAGAATGGAGCGCCTGCCAGTCTGTTTATCTCCGCCGACGAGGATTGGATGAATTATCTGGCTGAGCGCAAGCTCATCAATCCTGCAAGCCGAATCAATCTTCTGAAGAACAGCCTGGTATTGATTGCTCCAGCTGACAGCGCCATTCAAATCAAGATTGTGGCGAATTTTCCTTTGGCGGAAAAACTTGGGAGCGGACGCCTTGCCATGGCCGATCCGGCGCATGTCCCCGCAGGAATATACGGGCGCGCCGCTTTACAGACGCTCGGAGTGTGGACCTCGGTGGAAAAACTCATTGCGCCGGCGGAAAATGTGCGGGCTGCGCTGGCGCTGGTGTCGCGCGGCGAAACGCCCCTGGGAATTGTATACCGGACTGACGCCCTGGCCGATGGCAATGTGCGAATTGTTGCCGAGTTCCCTGCGAATACTCATCCGCCTATTATTTATCAGGCAGCACTGACGGCAAGCAATGTTCGTTCTGAGGCGGCAGAACTGCTTGCGTTTCTGAATTCCGCGGCTGGCCGCTCTATTTTCCAGAAATACGGTTTCCAGAATTGAATAAGGCGATAGATTGATATCATGTTTGCTCTTACACCGGTTGAAGCTGAAGCTCTGCAATTAAGCCTGCGCGTGGCGTTCTGGAGCGTGACGGGCAGCCTCCCGCTGGCGGTGCTCCTGGCGTTGATTCTGGCGAGAGCCGATTTTCCGGGCAAGAGCTTTCTCGATGCCGCGGTGCATTTGCCGCTGGTGCTGCCGCCGGTGGTGATCGGGTACATTCTGCTGCTTTTGCTGGGACGCCGCGGGCCGCTCGGCGAGATGCTTGAAAATATTTTCGGCATCGTCGTGGCGTTCCGCTGGACCGGCGCTGCGATTGCCGCCGCGATCATGGGGTTTCCGCTCATGGTTCGTGCAATACGTCTGTCTATGGAAGGAATTGACCGAGGGCTTGAAGCGGCCGCCGGCACCTTGGGCGCCGGCCGCTGGTGGATTTTTCTTACGGTGACGCTTCCATTGGCTGTGCCGGGCATCATCACCGGAGTACTGTTGTCGTTCGCCAGAAGCCTGGGCGAATTTGGCGC
>Ga0187787_10000024_pt1 | contig 15598 bp, 15 predicted proteins | sample 1015_BV01_MP06_2_FD_133007 | JGI IMG/M metagenome (GOLD analysis project Ga0187787, IMG submission 133007) | Tropical peat soil microbial communities from peatlands in Department of Meta, Colombia - 1015_BV01_MP06_20_MG | ecosystem: Environmental > Terrestrial > Soil > Wetlands > Peat | place...
ACGTCAATCGACGGCGTCAGCGCCTCAATCTGGCGGCCGCCGTGGTTCGATACCCAAATGCCTTCGACGCCGAGCGCGACCGCCTTTTCAGCATCCGCGGGATGCAGAATGCCTTTCAAGGCCATCGGCCCCTTCCACGCGTCGCGATAGCGCTTCACCTCTTCCCATGAAAATGCACCGCCCATGCGTGCGCGCGCATAAGCGATAACTTCGTTGGTGCCGGCACCCGGCCGCGCATATTCGCTGATGGTGGCGAAGCGCGGATATCCGTTGCGCATGAGGGCGAGCAGCCATTTCGGGCGCACCATCATTTCATAGATCATGCGCGGGTTGGGACGGAATTCGTGCGCAAGCCCGGCGTAGGTTTCGCGCGACCGCGTCGTGCGCACCGGCACGTCGAGGGTCAGCGTGAGCACCTTGGCATCGACCGCCTGTGCGCGCCGCACGAGATCGAAGCCAATTTTGTGATCGTCGTGCCAGAACCGGTAAAGTTGAAGCCAGAACACATCCGGCGCGGCTTCCGCGGCCTGCTCGATGGTGGCGCCCCCCGCAACGCTCAGTGTGTAGGGAACGCGGGCGCGTTGCGCCGCTTTCGCCATCAGCAGATCGGCGCCGGGCCACACCAGTGACGGACCGCCCATCGGCGCCACCCCGATCGGTGCGGAATAGCTGCGGCCGAACAGCTTGACATCGACCGGCGGCAATGACGGCATCACCCCGTAATGCGCGGCGATTTTTACATTGTCGAAGGCCGCCCAATTATGGGCAATGCCGACATCGTTGCCGGCACCGGTATCGCCATATTCGAAGGCAAAAAGCGGCACATTCTTCGGCGCCTGCCGGCGCAGCCAGGCGCTCGTCGGAAACCGCTTATGGTGTTTTTGATAGTTCGGATGCTGGCCGACCGGAGTCACCGCCGCTTTTTTTGCCGTCAAGTCATGCATAGCGAATTCCCGTTCCTTTTGTCGCTATTATAGCTGGCTTCACCACGCCCGTCCTGCCGATTTCAAAAATGACTGAACGAAGCGCGCTTGAAGGTGAGCGCTTGGCCTTCGCCGTCAAGAAAGCGCGCGCCCTTGCCTGCCTTGATCTCGCCGATCTCGGTTACCGCGACTTGCGCCGCCTTGGCCGCGGCGCGGAAGCTGTCCGCCTTTGCGGCCGGCACCGTGCAAATGACCTCATAATCATCGCCGCCTGTAATCGCGGTTTCCAGAATGGCGGGATCGCTGGTGATAACTGCTTTGGCCGCGTCCGAAACCGGTATGCGCGCGACCTCGATATCTGCGCTGACTCCCGAAACCCGGCACAATTTGGCGAAATCGCCGACAAGCCCATCTGAAATATCCATCGCCGCATTCGCGTGGGTGCGCACCGTTTCGGCCAGCGCATTGCGCGGTTGCGGCAGAAGATAGCGTGACAGCAAATGCTTTCGTTGCGCTTCGCTGAGTTTCCAGCTTTTGCCGCCGCGCACCATGACACCCAGCGCGGCGTCCCCGATGGTCCCGCTCACGAACACGCGATCGCCCGGCATCGCACCTGCACGGCGGACCATCGTGCCTTCGGGAACGGTACCGAACATTGCGATCGAAACTGTAATCGGCCCCGGCGTTCGGTCAGTATCGCCGCCGAACAACGGACAGCCAAACAGGACTGAGTCGCCGCGCAGACCTTCCGCAAAACCTGACAGCCAGTCCTCGCCGATGCCTTTCGGAATTGCGAGCGACAGCAAAAAGCCGAGCGGGCGCGCGCCCTTGGCAGCTAGATCCGACAAATTCACGCGCAGTGCCTTGCTGGCAACTGTATGCGCCGCATCGTCCGGGAAAAAATGTATGCCGCCGATGATCGCATCGGCCTTAAGCACCAGATCACATCCCGACGGCAGTGTCAGAAAAGCGGCATCGTCGGACAAATCCAGCGCGCCCCGGTGGCTCGCCAGCGGCTTGAAAAACCGCGCGATCAGATGATCTTCGGCTGACATGTCGTCAATTGCCATGGTCTCACCCGGCCGTGCGACCAAACTCGGAGGCGCGCAAGCGTCGCGCCAGCTGGTCAAGGACGGCATTGACCATGCCGGTTTCATCACGTTCGACAAACGCGGCAGCAACATCGGCATATTCTGCCACCACCACCCGCGCCGGCACATCGTTGCGGTGAATCAGTTCATAGGCGCCGGCGCGCAGGGCCGCGCGCAGCACAGTCTCGATGCGCTTGAGGGGCCAGCCTTTTGACAGTGCTTCGTCGATTAACGGATCAAGCTCACGCTGGTCGCGCACCACGCCTGACACGACGTCGCGGAAAAACGCCGCCTCGGCCGGCAGATATTGCGCGCCCTCCACCTCACGGCCGATCCAGTGGCTTTCGAACTGCGCGAGGATTTCGTTGAGGCCTGTTCCTGCGAGATCCATCTGATACAGCGCCTGCACTGCCGCGAGCCTGGCCGCGCCACGCTTGTTCGCCTTGCGCGCCTCGTTGTCGTCGCGTGCGGCGCCGGCGCTCATCAGCGCCAGACCAAGGTGTGCTTGAGCGCAACCATGGTGAGTGCAGCACGGGCGGCGGCACCACCTTTGTCCCCTTCTTCAACGCGGGCGCGGGCATGCGCCTGTGCCTCGTTTTCAACGGTGAGAATACCATTGCCGATCGCGAGCCGCTCTCTTACCGCAAGATCCATCATTGCACGCGCGGATTCGCTCGATACGATCTCGAAATGATAGGTCTCCCCGCGGATCACGCAACCCAATGCAATAATCCCGTCGTACGGCGCGCGGCGGCGACGCGCAGCATCGATCGATATCGCAATAGCGGCGGGAATTTCGAGCGCGCCCGGAACAGTGACGCGATCATAGCGTGCGCCTGCATTATCCAGCACGCGCGTTGCGCCACGCAGCAATTCGTCGGAAATACTGTCATAAAAGCGCGCTTCCACGATCAGCATATGCAGGCTGTCGCGTTTTTTTGAAGTCCGTTTTTTAGCCATGGCCCCGATTGCCCTCATCGACCGGCGTGGTAGCAAGCGTCCCCCGCCTGAACAAGTTTTACTTCATCTCCAACAGGCGCGCAGCGTATCGCGCCATTGTATCGATTTCGAGATTGACCTCGTCGCCCTTGCGCAACGCGCCAAATGTCGTCTCGCGCAACGTATGAGGTATGACAAGGACGGAAAATGTATCGCCCTCCACGGTATTGATCGTCAGAGAGACGCCGTCGAGTGCGATTGAACCCTTCGGCGCGATAAACCGGGCAAGGTCCGCCGGTGCGCGCAACACGAAGCGCGCCACTTCGGTCATGTCCTCGCGGGCATATACAGTCCCGATTCCGTCCACGTGGCCGGCCACGAGGTGCCCCCCGAGCTCGTCGCCAAATTTTAACGGGCGTTCAAGATTAATCTTTGTTCCCTGACGCCACCTACCAACGGTCGTGACACGCAAAGTCTCGTCAGCGGCGTCAACCGCAAACCAGGTGCGCTCATCGTCTTCGCCCGCATCAACCACCGTCAGACAAACACCCGAACAGGCGATCGAGGCTCCTCGCGCGATTTCGGCACGAGGATAACGGCAGAATATCGTGATGCGTTGCAAATTGCCGGCGCGCGGCTGCACCGACCGCACTTCACCCAGATCGGTGACGATACCGGTGAACATGGTCTACGTCCGTGCGAAACTCTCGATGACATCTGCGCCAAGTTTTTCGGTGCCGCGCCGTGTCATATTGCCGATCAGAGCGTCGAGCGGCATTCCTTCCAGCGGCCAGATACCGTCCGCGCCGATGGTTTTTTCGCCGCGCAGCAGCGTCGCTTCATCGATCAGACCTCCGGAAACAAAACTGGCCGCAACTTTCGGACCACCTTCGACCATCAAGCGGGTGATCCCTTCGTCCGCAAGTCTTTTCAGAACCTGCTGAAGGTCCAACTCGCCATTGCTGTCCTCGACGCGAAAGACCTTGCATCCTTTTTGCTGGAGAATTTCTTCTGCGAGCGGCGATGCCTTGACCGATGTGAATACCCAGGTTGGAATCTCGCGCACTGTTGCAGCAACGGACGTTGCCAGCGGCAGATGCAGCCGGGCGTCAAGAACAACACGCACCGGCGACCGGTCGAACATGCCAGGCAGGCGGCACGTTAGTTGCGGGTCGTCGGATAAAACCGTTCCTATACCGACCAGAATGGCATCGCTCGCCGCGCGCATCTGGAATACTCGCTCGCGCGCTTCTTCGCCTGTGATGGAAGCCTGCTTGCGTCCGGACAGACCGGCCTTTCCGTCCGCCGACACAGCGAGCTTCAGCATCACGTACGGCCGCCCCCGAGTGATGCGACTGATGTGGCCCGCATGCGCGTGTTTTGCCTCTTCCCCGCAAAGCCCGATATCGACAGTAATTCCTTTTTCACGCAGCCTTTCGTGACCTTTCCCCGCAACCTCCGGATTGGGATCTTCCATTGCCGAAACCACGCGCGCGATGCCCGCGCGTACAATTGCATCCGCGCATGGCGGTGTCTTTCCCTGGTGTGCACATGGTTCAAGCGTGACGTACATCGTGGCGCCTTGCGCATTTTTTTTTGCGCGACGCAAGGCTTCCACTTCGGCGTGTGGACGGCCGCTTCGCTGTGTCCATCCACGCGCCAGGATAGTGCCGTCTTTCACAATCACCGCGCCAACGGCAGGATTTGGCCATGTGTGGCCAAGATTGCGCCGTCCAAGCGCCAGCGCGAGCCGCATATAGCGCTCGTCGTCCGATGCTGCAGGCCCGGAAATCTGTGTAGCTTGCTCGTTCATTTGCGCGCGCTGGCCGCCGGCCTGCCGTCGTCCTCCCCCGACAACTCGTCGAGCGCGGCGCGGAAATCCTTGGCCTCTCGGAAATTACGATACACCGAGGCGAAACGCACATAAGCGACGTCATCGAGCTCACGAAGATGCTCCATCACGATTTCGCCGATCGCTTCGGAAGAAATTTCGCTTTCACCCTGGCTTTCCAGCTCGCGCACGATCTTGGACACCATCTGCTCTATGCGTTCAGGCTCGACCGGACGTTTTCGCAACGAAATCTGTACGGAACGCATGAGCTTGTCGCGGTCGAATGGCACGCGGCGGCCATTGCGCTTGATCACCGTCAGCTCGCGCAACTGCACGCGTTCGAATGTGGTGAACCTGAAATTACAGGTCAGACATACGCGCCGCCGGCGAATCACCGCCGAATCCTCCGTCGGCCGTGAATCCTTCACCTGCGTATCGAGGCTTCCACAACTCGGACAACGCATCGCCTTAGCTCTGGTAAATCGGGAAACGTGAAATCAATGCTTTCACTTTGTCACGCACGGCATTTTCGATCAGTGAATCTTCGTCGACGGCTTTCTGCGACAGCACATCGAGCACCTCAACGATCATCTCCCCGACCTGGCGGAATTCGGCAATACCGAAGCCGCGCGTGGTGCAAGCCGGGGTGCCAAGCCGGATGCCGGACGTCACCGTCGGCTTTTCCGGATCGAACGGGATGCCGTTCTTGTTGCAGGTAATGTGGGCACGCCCAAGGGCTGCTTCCGCTACTTTGCCGGTGAGGCGTTTCGGCCGCAGGTCGACAAGCATCAAATGAGTATCGGTGCCGCCCGAAACAATATCGAGACCATGCGACTTGAGCGTCTCGGCCAGCGCCTTGGCATTTTCAACGACGCTTTTGGCGTAACCTCGGAAGCTGGGACGCAGCGCTTCGCCGAAGGCTACGGCTTTGGCGGCGATCACATGCATCAGTGGCCCGCCCTGCATGCCGGGAAATACCGCCGAGTTCAGTTTTTTGGCGATCTCTTCATTATCTGACAGGATCACGCCACCGCGCGGACCGCGCAGCGTCTTGTGCGTTGTCGTCGTAACCACATGCGCATGCGGAAACGGTGAAGGATGAACGCCGGCGGCAACAAGGCCGGCAAAATGTGCCATGTCGACCATCAGCAGCGCGCCAATCTCGTCACAGATGGCGCGGAACGCACGGAAGTCAATAATACGCGGATAGGCTGAACCGCCCGCGACGATGAGTTTCGGCTTGTGCTCGCGGGCGAGGCGCGACACTTCGTCCATGTCGATGCGATGATCGTCGCGCCGCACGCCGTAGGAAACCGGCTTGAACCACTTGCCGGACATGTTGACTGGCGATCCGTGCGTGAGATGTCCACCCGCCGCAAGATTGAGCCCCATGAAGGTATCGCCGGGCTGAAGTAGCGCGAAAAACACTTCCGCGTTTGCAGATGCGCCGGAATGTGGCTGTACATTGGCAAACTTGCAGCCAAACAATTTCGTGACGCGCTCGATTGCCAGCCGTTCGGCGATATCCACGAATTGGCAGCCACCGTAGTAGCGTTTCCCCGGAAGGCCCTCGGCGTATTTGTTGGTGAGCACCGACCCCTGCGCTTCCAGCACCGCGCGCGAGACGATGTTCTCTGAAGCGATCAGCTCGATTTCGTCGCGCTGGCGTCCAAGCTCTTGCTTGATCGCATCTGCAATTTGGGGATCGACCTCGCGCAGGCTGGCGGAAAAAAGAGCTTCCACCTCGCTGGAGGGCTGGGGGCTGGTCTTCGCCGACATCACGATCTCCTGGCGCCGGGAACGATCGGCACCGATCAGCAGGCAAGCGCACAACACCGAAAAGCGGGAGCGGGTTTTCGGATCAGATCATGCGCCCAGATGAAATCCGGGATTGCGTTCGCCAATAGCATATCGCCCGCCACCCGCCAAGCATTGGGCTGTGAAGAGGCGCGGGCGCAATATCTAGGGGGCTACGGCCATGCACCGGGCCGTGCGAAAAAAGCCCCGACCGCTTTGCGGTCGGGGCTGAAGTAGTTCCACCCGTGGTCGAAATTAGAGACGGTAGAGGATCTGGTCGGTCCAGAACCGCTCGAGCCTGTGCAGCGACTTGTTGAGCGTGGAGAATTCTTCGGCGTTGATGCCGCCGACCTGCTCCACGGTGCGCACATGTTTTTGATAGAGCGACTCGATGATGTCACGCACCTCGCGGCCTTTTTCGGTCAGCTTGATGCGAACCGAGCGCCGGTCAACGCGCGACCGCTGGTGATCAAGGAATGCCATTTCCACCAGCTTCTTGAGGTTATACGAAACGTTGGAGCCGAGATAATAGCCGCGCGTACGCAGCTCACCGGCCGTCAGTTCCTTGTCCCCAATGTTGTAGAGCAGCAGAGCCTGCACCGAATTGATATCGGAGCGGCCGCGCCGATCGAACTCGTCCTTGATAACGTCGAGCAGCCGGCGATGCAGCCGTTCGACTAATGTCAAGGCCTCCAGATACTGTGGCCGAATGTGATCGAGCGACGCCTCTCGTCCGGCGGGCTCGACCGTCTTCGCGACGGCTTTCATGTTCAACGCCCCTTGCGATTTATATGTACGTCCCCGGTTGCAAGGCCCTGTTTCCCCGCTCCGGATGTGACGCACACTAAGAGGGGCAGTCTAAAATCGGCTTAAATAACACCATAAAGATTAGGTTTATTTGCAGCGGTGAACGATCCCTTGAATTCGCAATTGTCGCGAATTGCGAAACGGTTCGTTCACTCTAGAAGGCCGCATCAGCCGCGAATAAAACGTATGATGCCGGAGAAATCCCGAGCCGTCTCTCCGCTTTCTACATATTGTGTGTAAATCCGTGCCGCGTTGGCACCAAGTTGCGTTTTGGTTCCCGTTGCCTTCGCTGCATCTTGCGACAATTTCAGATCCTTAAGCATCATGGCTGCGGTAAAGCCCGCTTGATAGTCGCGATTGGCCGGTGACGTCGGTACCGGTCCGGGCACCGGACAATAACTTGTGAGTGACCAGCACTGTCCTGACGACTTTGAAGAAATGTCGAATAATTTCTGATGATCGAGACCAAGTTTCTCGGCGAGTACAAATGCCTCGGATACAGCGATCATCGACACGCCAAGGATCATGTTGTTGCAGATCTTTGCCGCCTGCCCGTTCCCCGCGCCCCCTGCGTGCACGATTGTCTTGCCCATCTTTTCCAGAATCGTCTGCGCGCGGATAAAGGCCTGCGCACTTCCGCCGACCATGAACGTGAGCGTTGCTGCCGTTGCTCCACCGACGCCGCCTGAGACCGGGGCGTCGAGCATCAAAAGGCCCTTCTTCTCCGCGTGCGCCGCTACCACGCGTGCGGTTTCAACATCGATGGTCGAACAATCGATCAGGAGCGTTCCGGCATTCGCATTTTCGATGATTCCGGATGTCCCGAGATAGACCTCGCGCACTTCTTTGCCGGACGGGAGCATTGTGATCACCACGTCAGCGCGCGCTGCGACGTTTTTTGCAGTTTCAACGCTTGTCCCGCCGGCTTCTTTCAGCTTGGCGACAGATGCGGGGTTGACATCGACACCCTCCACCTGATGGCCAGCCTTCAGGAGATTCTGCGCCATCGGCAATCCCATATTGCCAAGGCCGATAAATCCGATACGCGACATCACGCCCTCCCGCTAATCTTGCCCAGCCCGTTATTGCGGATGCTCTTGTGCCGATTTCAAAGCGAGCCACAGGTAGAGTGCAAGTAACGCGCCCTCCAGCACGCCCGTCAGCCAGCCACCGCCGAATACCTGCGGGAAAAATATTTCTACCGCCAGCATGGATGCGACCGCGGTCAGCCAAATGACCGCGCCCCAGGCCGCCGCAAGCCAAAGGCCGACGGCAGCGACCAGGTCAATCACTGCAAAGAAAACAGTAGCCGTCTGCCACGCGATCGAATGGTTTTCGAAAGGCAATGACTCACCGATGCCGATGCCGCACACCTGCGCCCAGTGATAAAGGCCCTTGAACAACGATATGGCTGCCATGGCGCGAAGGAAAAGCACCAGCCGCCGCGTCCAGAGACCGACCGAACGCTCAGCGGTGCCTTCACGCACCGGCTCGAGCGTCCGCACGTCATTCGATGTGGCCGGGTTGCTCACGGTAGCACGAGCTCGGCGTCTCGAAGCGGAGCAAAATGACGCTCGACATCCGCCTCGCCGACATCGGCAAGTGTCGCGGGCTGCCAGCGCGGCCGGTTGTCCTTATCGACGATCACAGCCCGTACACCTTCATAGAAATCATGCCCGTGAATCACGCGCGACACTATGCGAAATTCCATGCGCATGCACGTCTCGAAGTCCCAGGTTTTTCCCCGCCGGACCTGCGCCAATGCAAGCTTGAGGCTGAGTGGAGATTTTGCACGCATCGTGGCAGAGGTTTTCCGCGCCCATTCCGCATCCCCGCTGCCGGAAGCCCCCTCGCGATCAAGCGCGGCAAGGATGTTCTCGACCATGTCGCCGGCGAACACGCGATCAATCGTTGCCTTGCGTTGCTTGATGGGTCCCTGTTCCGCCGGTTCTGAGAATGCCGCAAGGACCGCATCAACGGAAACAGTGCCGCTCAAACCTTCAAGCAACGCTGCAAAGCGCGCCGACGGCGCGCGATGCGTCGCAATTCCACTCCCGACCGCGTCGCCAATCCCGAAACGTTCGCCGGTCAGCGCGCAATAGGTGCCAAGCTCGCCCGGCATGCGCGGCAGGAACCAGGTTGCTCCGACGTCGGGAAAAAATCCAATGCCGACCTCTGGCATCGCAAATGAAAAGCGATCACCGGCAACGCGATGGGACCCGTGGACAGATACGCCGACCCCACCACCCATCACAATACCGTCGATTAATGCGACGTAGGGTTTTCGGTAATTCTTTATCGCGGCATTGAGCGGATACTCATCGCGCCAGAACTGCAATGCGTCATCGTGCTGTCCTGCCTTGCCCAGATCATAGAGTGCGCGAATATCGCCGCCGGCGGAGAACGCACGGTCACCGGCCGCGGTCACTACGATCCGCGTCACGGCGTCATCATTCGCCCAGAGATCAAGCTGCGCGCGCAACGCCAGCACCATGGCGTGCGTCACTGCATTGAGTGCTTTCGGCCGGTTTAACGTGACGATACCAGCCGCGCCGCGACGTTCGAAAAGGATGTCGTCGGTCATCGCTGGCCCAATTTCCGCTCGTTCCCGCGCATAGCCGCCCGAAGGACGGCGTGCTTCGCACGCCTATGCAGGGAATTCAGGCGGATCGCGCCAGCGCTCACTTGCTGCCCTGGGTCCCCGCCCGCGCGGGGACAAGTCGTCGAAGGCATCACGCCCGCGCCGGCCAGACGCCCGCCTTTTCCAGCCGCTGCATCGCCTGATCGGTGAACTCGGCCTGCGGGGCGTCACCGCCGATCACGAACATCAGGATCGATTCTGTGTTCGGATCGCCCTTGGTCACGTTTTCGAAACGGCGGATCATGCCCGGAGGAAACGACACCACGTCGAGCGGCCCGAGATCGACATACTCAACCTCGCCCTTCTCATTCTCCCAGCTGGCGCGCCAGGTGCCGGTCATCGGGATGAAGGTCTCGTTGGTATCGTGATTGTGCATCTCGGGCCCGTGGCCGGGCTTGGCCTTGCAGTAGCCGAGATTGAAGCCTTCGCGGATCTTGATCGCCGCCATGCGCGCAGCGTGATCCCCGACCGGCGAGGTCGCGTTCTCGCCATGGCCCTGCGGCGGCTGAAAGCCAATGACATTGAACAGAGTGCGCTCGCAGCCCGGCATCTTGCTGTCGGGCAATCCGCCGTCGGAACCCTTGAGATCCTTGAAGCGTGCAATGCGCTTCATCATCTCGTCGCGCGCGAGATAGAGTCTCGGAAGCTGTTCCATGATATTTTCTCCCTGGCGTTCTCTAGTTGCCCAGCATAGCGCGGCTGATGATCAGCCGCATGATCTCGTTGGTGCCTTCCAGTATTTGATGGACGCGGACATCGCGCAAGACGCGTTCAATCGGATGATCGCGCAAATAGCCATAACCGCCATGCAACTGCAGGCAGCCATTCACCACCTCGAAACCCGTATCGGTAGCAAGACGCTTTGCCTGCGCGGCAAGACGGGTTGCCGCCGGGTCGCTCGCCCCGACCGCCAGCGCCGCGCGATGCAACAGCAGGCGCGCGGCTTCAAGTTCTGTCGCATAGTCTGCAATCCGGAATTGCAGCGCCTGAAAATCGGCAAGACGCGATCCGAATTGCTTCCGCTCCTTCATGTAGCTGACGGTGCGATCGAGACAGAATTGCGCCCCGCCGATCGAGCACGCACCAATATTCAGCCGGCCGCCATCGAGGCCAGCCATCGCGATACGAAAGCCCTGGCCTTCGGCGCCGATGCGATTCGATGCCGGCACACGGCAATTCTCGAACATCACCATCGCGGTTGGTTGCGTTTTCCAGCCAAGCTTCTTCTCCCGGGCGCCAAACGAGAGACCGGCAGTGCCCTTCTCTACGACGATGCAGGAAATGCCACGAGGCCCGGCCTCGCCGGTGCGTGCCATCACCACATAGACGTCGGAAACGCCGCCGCCTGATATGAATGCCTTGGCGCCGTCGAGCACATAGTGATCGCCATCGCGCCGCGCGCGCGTGCTCAGGCTTGCCGCATCCGAGCCCGCGCCCGGTTCCGTCAAGCAGTAGCTTGCAAAATGCTGCATGGTGCACAGCTTCGGCAGAAATCTCTTGCGCACTTCGGCGCCGCCGAATGCGTCGATCATCCATGCCGCCATGTTATGAATCGAAATATAGGCGGCCGTCGACGTACAACCCTGTGCGAGTTCTTCGAAGATCAGCGCCGCGTCAAGACGGCTGAGCGCGGACCCGCCGACGTCCTCATTCACGTAGATACCGCCGAAGCCGAGCGCCGCCGCTTTGCGCAGCGCGTCGACTGGAAAAATCTCGCCCTCGTCCCAGTCGCGCGCATGCGGCATCATCTCGTCGCGGGCAAACTGCCGCGCCGTCGATTGAAAGGCGCGCTGTTCTTCGGTGAGGTCGAAATCCATTGACTAACTATTGTCCGCACTGATTGTTGGTTTCGACAATAGCAAACTCCGGCCGCGCCTCGCTCGGCCAAAAGACCGGCTGTTGCACCACCGCGAACCCTTGGTGCAACTCAGGTTGCCGGCTGGATCGACTTCGCGATCATCTCGCGCAGTTCTTTGCTGTCTTTGTGTCCATGGACCGCGACTGCGTGCTGCACGGCCGCCTCGATGAGTTCATTTTTATTGTCGGCGGCGATTGAGACCGTGCAATTGTTCTCGCTTGGATAGTTGCGGCAATCGACAGACATTCTTGCCATTGTTACCCCCTACGCAGTTGAATACCGGCCTGCCAATATCAGGCGACGTTCAATATGCCTCCAAACCCGTCGGGCATACAGCCCAGGCGGCCCCCGGAGAGCCCGCTCAGACTGCCGGGTAGCGGCATTTGACAGGACGGGCTAAAAAAGACGCCCTTGGAGACCCTGAAATGGCAATCAAATTCGGCCGCCCGATCGAAGCCCACACCCGTTTCGCGCCCGCCGAGGCACCGGACCGGCTCGACTTGGCCGTGCGCATGCGCCGCAACCGGCGCGCGGAGTGGGCGCGCCGCATGGTGCGCGAGCGCACACTCACGACCGACGACCTGATCTGGCCGCTGTTCGTGATGGACGGCAACAATGCCCGCACGCCCGTGCCGTCCATGCCCGGCGTCGAACGCCTTTCTGTCGACCAGGCGGTCCGCGAGGCCGAACGTGCGGCCAAGCTGACCATTCCCTGCATTGCTCTATTTCCCTACACCGATCCGGCGTTGCGCGACGAAACCGGCAGCGAGGCGCTCAACCCGGACAATCTCGTTTGCAGCGCCATTCGCGCGATCAAGAAGGCGGTACCGGAGGTTGGCATCCTGTGCGATGTCGCGCTCGATCCCTTCACCAGCCATGGCCATGACGGTTTGTTGCGCGACGGCGTCATACTCAATGACGAGACCGTCGCGGTGCTCACCAAGCAGGCACTGGTCCAGGCGGAAGCCGGCTGCGACATCATCGCCCCTTCCGACATGATGGACGGACGCGTCGCCGCAATCCGCAAGACGCTCGATGGCGCGGACTATACAGACGTCTCGATCATGTCCTACGCGGCCAAATACGCTTCAGCTTTCTATGGCCCGTTCCGCGACGCTGTTGGCTCCGCAAAGACACTTACCGGCGACAAACGCACTTATCAGATGGACCCCGGTAATTCCGACGAAGCGTTGCGCGAGGTCGCGCTCGACATCGAGGAAGGCGCCGACATGATCATGGTCAAGCCGGGCCTTCCGTATCTCGATATCGTCGCGCGCGTCAAAGATGCGTTTGGCATGCCGACTTTCGCCTACCAGGTGTCCGGCGAGTACGCGATGATCATGGCGGCGGCGCAGAACGGCTGGCTCGATGGTGAGCGCGCCATGATTGAAAGTCTCACCGCGTTCAAGCGCGCCGGCTGCGACGGCGTACTCACTTATTTCGCCCCGCGCGTGGCGGAAAAATTACGTTCCGAAAAATAGTCCCGAATGCCCGACCCACTCTCCGCTCATTCCCGCGCAAGCGGGAATCCAGAGCCACAAGCCCGGATTTCGCAATCTGCCGTGGGTCCCCGCTTTCCGCCTTCGCGCTCCGCGCTTCGGCGGACTTGGACCCGTCGAAGCTCGCGAAGCGAGCGTAGGCTGGGTCGCGGGGACGAGCGGTTATCTGGGTTGCGCACAAGAACTGGAATCTGAAAATGGGTGAATTCGCCATCGGCCAAGGCGTGCCGCGATTCGAAGATCCGCGGCTGGTGCGCGGCGGCGGACGCTACATCGACGATGTTGTGTATCCCGGCATGGCATTTGGCGTCGTGCTGCGTTCACCGCATGGCCACGCGAAAATTCTGTCGATCAAGACCGCCGCCGCCAGGGCCGCACCCGGCGTGCTTGCCGTGATCACCGCCGCCGACTGGAAAAAAGCCGGGCTCGGCGAATTGCCCACGCATAGCGGGCTCAAGCGCCGCGACGGCTCTCCGATGTTCAAGGCGGCCTACCCGGTGCTGGCCGAAGACCGCGTGCGCTGGGTCGGCGATCCGGTTGCGTTCGTCGTTGCGGAAACCACGGCGCAGGCGGCGGACGCCGCCGAAATGATCGAGGTCGACTACGAGCCTCTCCCCGCGGTCGTCTCAACGGCCAAGGCAACCGACCCCGGCGCGGCAAAGGTCTGGGACGGTTGTGCCGACAATATCGCTTTCGTCGAACTGCTCGGCGACAAGGCCGCAACCGATGCCGCTTTCGCGAAAGCCGCACACGTTGTGAAGCACCGTTTCGTCATCAATCGCGTCACCGCGGCCGCGATGGAGCCGCGCGGCGCGGTCGGCGTCTATTTGCCGGCGGAAGACCGCTACATCATTCATTCGCCGGTGCAGCGCGCCCATCCCTATCGCAACGAGATTGCGAAGGTGATGAAAGTCCCCGAAAGCAAGGTGCGCGTGATCTGCATCGACGTCGGCGGCAGCTTCGGCATGAAGACGCCGGTGTTCAACGAGGCGCCGCTGACGATGTTCGCGTCAAAACTCACCGGATGCGCGGTCAAATGGATGAGCACGCGCACGGAGGCCTTCCTGAGTGACGCGCAGGCGCGCGATAATGTCACCGAAGCCGAACTTGCGCTCGACAAGGATGGCGCATTTCTCGGATTTCGCGTGAAGACGCTCGCGGCCATCGGCGCCTACCTGCAAAACAACATGCCCGCGTTCATTCTCAATGCCGGGACCCTTGCGGGCGTCTACCGCACACCCGCGATGCACGTCGATATCACCGGCGTGTTCACGAATACCAATCCGGTCCGGCCCTACCGCGGCAATGGCCGCCCCGAAGCCGGCTACGTCATTGAACGCATGGTCGACCTCGCGGCGGATGAACTCGGCCTCGATCCGGCCGAACTGCGCCGGCGCAATTACATTTCGCCGCAGCAGATGCCGTTCAAGACCGGCCTTACGTTCACCTATGACTGCGGTGAATTTGAAAAGAACATGGATCTTGCGCTGGAGCTTGCCGATTTCAAAGGATTCAAAAAGCGGCGCGAAGAATCGCGCAAGCGCGGCAAGCTGCGCGGCTTCGGCATTTCCAACACCATCGAGCGCGCGGCCGCCGGCGGAACCGAAGGCGCCGAAGTGCGCTTCGATCGCGGCGGGAGCGTGACATTATTTTCGGGCTCAATGACCGCCGGCCAGGGACACGAAACTGTATTCAAACAGCTCGTGTGCGACCGGCTCGGACTGCATCCCGACGATGTCCGCTACGTGCAGGGTGACACCGACGAGGTGTTCTACGGCGAAGGAACCGGCGGCTCCCGCACCTCTACGATGTCCAGCGCGGCGTTCACGATGGCGACCGACAAGGTGATCGAGAAAGCCAAGGCGATCGCGGCGCATGCGCTCAAGGTTGACGCGGCTGACGTGAATTTTGCCGATGGTGTGTTCTCTTCGGCAAAGACCAACCAGACCATGACCATCAAGGAAGTTGCCATCGACGCGTCAAATCCGGCCAAGTTGCCGGCCTCTATGGAGCCCGGCCTGTTCGCTACGGCAACTTACAAGGCCGGCAAGCAAAACTTTCCAAATGGCTGCCACATCTGCGAGCTCGAAATCGACCGGGAGACCGGCGCGGTCGAGATCGTGCGCTATAGCGTGGTTGACGACGTCGGAACCGTGCTCAATCCGATGCTGCTGCACGGCCAGATCCATGGCGGCGTCGCGCAAGGCGCCGG
>Ga0187787_10000025_pt1 | contig 15555 bp, 15 predicted proteins | sample 1015_BV01_MP06_2_FD_133007 | JGI IMG/M metagenome (GOLD analysis project Ga0187787, IMG submission 133007) | Tropical peat soil microbial communities from peatlands in Department of Meta, Colombia - 1015_BV01_MP06_20_MG | ecosystem: Environmental > Terrestrial > Soil > Wetlands > Peat | place...
ATGATGATGCCACCGGCGGTCTTTTCCTCGGCATCGATGCGCTTGACGACGACGCGGTCGTGAAGCGGACGGAACTTCATGGCAGTCCTCCTAAATTATTGAACGATCAAGATTTTTGGTAGCTGACCGGTCCCCCCGCCAGCTCCTCCTGCCACATGGGTGGCGAGTTTTTTGCCCGCAAGGGGCCGCGGAAAATTTTTTAGCACTCATTTCCGGCGAGTGCCAACACTTCCGGAAACGCCTGTAGCGCCAATGGTTAACGGCCATGTGATGGGAACGCCGTCCAGACCGATCACGTTATCTTGGCGGCCGGCATGAGGCATGCCGTTGGGGCTGTTAGCAGGCAAATTCCCGTGCTGCTAATGCCTTGATTTTAAACACCTTGTTTACCTTTTCGGCTTGCAATGGAGAGTGCCGGAAATGGAAACTTTGAGTCCGACTCGACGGAGGACCAGAATGGTTTCAGAGGATTTCCGTAGACAAGTCAGTGGTTATGGCCTGACGACCGCGCATATTCTGTATCGGCGCCCCGACCATCGCTGGTTGCTCCAATCGTACGTCTGGCAAAATTACGATCTCTTCCCCGAATTCCCAGAACTGCAACGCTTCCTCGCCTTCTGGCGGGAAAAGTTGGAAGGTCCGCTGCATTCAGTGCGCGTCGCGCATTGCAAATTGATCAAGCCGGCGGAACTCAAGACGATCGACGGGGAATTCCGGCTGCATTGAGGTACTAACCCGCGAGTGCTCGGCAGCCAGTTTGTATTCGACGAGCGAGTTTTTGGATGACCTAGCGGCCGGCAGCATAGCCCTGCATGCCGCGTGGATTGGCGGCGGCGCGCCGCCGCGGACCCACACGCGAGGCCGCGGTCAGCCGGCCTTCCGACCAGGGCGGTCCGACCTCGATTTCATGACCACGCGCACGCAGCTCTGTGATCGTATCGGTGGGCAACCGCTTTTCGACGACCAGCACGCCGGGCCGCGCCGTGCGCGGCCAGAAGGAGATTGGGAAATGCTCGGAGTGCCACGCAGGCGCATCAATCGATTCCTGCATGTTCATGCCGGCGTGAACGTGACGCAAAAAGAACTGTGTCGTCCACTGATCCTGCTGATCACCCCCGGGCGAACCCCAGGCGAGGTACGGCTCGCCGTCGCGCAGCGCCAAGGTCGGCGACAACGTAGTGCGCGGGCGCTTGCCTGGTGCGAGCGCGGCGGGATGACTTTCGTCGAGCCAGAACATTTGCGCGCGGGTGCCGAGCCCGAAACCGAGCTCGGGGATAACCGGCGATGACTGCAGCCAGCCGCCGGATGGCGTCGATGACACCATGTTGCCGACAGCGTCGACGATGTCGAAATGCACGGTGTCGCCAATCACCTCGCCGAGCCGGCCGACTGTCGGCTCGCCGGCACCCAAGGCACCGACGGCCGCGCGCGCGCCTTCGGCACGGCGCATAGCGACCACCGCTCCAAAACCCTCAACCGAGCCTGGCCGCAATTCGAGCGAAGCCTGCTTGCCGATCAGTTTGCGACGATCGGCGTTGTAACGATCGGATAGCAAAGTCTCGATCGGGACACGTACAAAATTGGGATCGCCGTAAAAACTTTCCCGGTCCGCATAAGCAAGCTTGGCGCACTCGACTTGCAAATGGACTAAATCCGGTCCCGCCGGGTCGAGGCCGTCGAGGTCGAAGCCTTTGAGCAATGCGAGCTGTTGCAGCATCACCGGTCCCTGGCTCCAGACGCCAGGCTTGCAGACCGTGTAGCGGCCATAGTCGTAGGTAAGGGGCGGTTCGACGTGCGCCTGCCAGGCCGCCATGTCGGCGCCGGTCAACACGCCGGAATGACGCTCACCACTAACGTCCATTACCTTTTGCATCCGGCAGAATCTGTCGATCGCCTCGGCGACGAAACCCTGTGACCATACTTTGCGCCCGCGCTCGATCTGCGCGACGCGGTCACCACCTGCACTGTCGGCTTCGCGCAATATTCGCGTGTAGGTGTCGGCAAGCGCGCGGTTTGTGAACAGCACACCGGGCTCCGGCACCCCGCCATTCGGCAGGTAGACTGCCGCTGAACTTGGCCAATGCTCGCGGAACAATTGCGCGACCATGGCGATGGTGGCGCTCGCGCGCTCGACCAGCGGATAACCGTTATGCGCGTAGGAAATCGCAGGCGTCAGCACATCGGCCGGACGCATGGTACCGTAGTCTCGCAACAGCAGCATCCAGGTGTCGAACATGCCTGGAACGCAAGCGGCGAGCAGACCGGTGCCGGGGACCATATCCAGTCCGAGACTACGGAAGTGCGCGATGGTCGCGCCTGCCGGCGCGGGACCCTGTCCGCAGATCACCTCTGGCCGATTGCGTTTCACATCATAGAGGACAACGGGCACATCGCCGCCCGGCCCGTTGAGATGCGGTTCGACCACCTGAAGGGTGAAGGCGGTCGCCACCGCGGCGTCGAAGGCGTTGCCGCCTTTCTCCAATATCGACATGCCGACAGCTGTCGCGATCCAATGCGTGGATGCAACGACCCCGAAGGTTCCTTCGATCTCGGGCCGGGTCGTGAATGGATTGGGATTGATCTTGGAGACGTCAATTTTCATGCGTGGGCAATGTAGTTGAGATTGATAAGGGTCGCCACCTTGTTTCGTCTCTCTGTTCGCGGCAACCTGAGACGCGCCAAATCGACTGAGGGGACAAAATGTCGACAACTGCCGTGGCGGCCGCAGTGCCGCATCGAACCAGTACATTTAAGGTTCTTGCCGCCGCCTCGATTGGCAACGCGCTCGAATGGTATGACATCCTCGTCTACGGCTATTTCGCCGTCACGATTTCCAAGCTGTTTTTTCCGACAGCCGACCCGACAACGGCGCTGCTTTTGACCTTCGGCACGTTCGGCGTGTCGTATCTGGTGCGTCCACTTGGCGCGATCGTGCTCGGCGCCTATGCGGACCGAAACGGACGCAGAGCCGCGATGCTGCTGTCGATCGTTATCATGACGATCGGGACCGGCCTGATGGCTATCATGCCGACGTACAAGACGATCGGGATTCTGGCGCCAATCGCTGTGCTTATTGCGCGGCTGTTGCAAGGTTTCGCGGTGGCCGGCGAGTTCGGCAGTGCCACCGCCTTTCTGGTGGAGCACTCTAAGGAGCGCAAAGGTTTTTTCGCGAGCTTCCAGTGGTTCGGCCAGGGGCTCGCCGCCGTACTCGCCTCATTTTTCGGCGTCGTTTTGTTCAGCTGGTTAAGCGCAGACCAGCTCGAAAGCTGGGGCTGGCGTGTCCCGTTCTTCTTCGGGATGCTGATCGGCCCGATCGGACTCTACATTCGCAAACATGTCGGCGAGACGCCAGAATTTCGCGAGCAAGGGCCCGCCAAGGCGCCTGTGCGCCAGATGTTCGCCCGGCATTGGGATCGCCTGCTGTTGTGCATCGGCATCGTTATTCTTTCCACCAGTTCGAACTATATCATTCTTTACATGCCGACTTTCGCCATCAAGCAGTTGAACTTGCCTCAATCGCTCGGCTTCACCGCAACTTTGCTTGGCGGCATCTTGCTGACGTTTGGCGCCCCATTTTTCGGTCATCTGTCGGATCGCATCGGCCGCGTACGAATGATGGTGATTGTCTCTCTGCTGTTTGCGATCTCTGCCTATCCGGCCTTCGAGCTGCTGGTCGCCAATCCTTCGCTTGCGGGGATCGTCGGCATCGTGTGCTGGCTGAGCCTGCTCAAGGCGGCCTATAGCGGCACCCTTCCGGCCTTGATGGCGGAACTGTTCCCGACTGCAACGCGAAGCACGGGCATCGCTGTGGCCTACAATACCAGCGTGCCGATCTTCGGCGGCTTTGCGCCTTTCATTGCCGCCTGGCTGGTCGCGGCGACTGGTTCGCCAGTGGCGCCAAGTTTTTATCTAATTGCGACGTCACTACTCAGCCTGTTGGTTCTTGTCATCATCAACATACGAGTGAAAACCACTTAACCGAGACGAATACACTGATGGCCCGGATCCGCTTCGATTTCGGCGCATTGAAACTCGACGCCGAATTGCTCGACACGCCCACGGCCAAGGCTATCGTGGCGGCGCTGCCGATTTCCTCGGCCGTACTCACGTGGGGCGAAGAGGTCTATTTCGATGTACCGGTGGACGTCGCGCGAGAGCCTGATGCGCGTGCCGTAATTACGCCCGGTGAAATTGCGTACTGGCCGCAGGGCCCGGCGATCGCGATCGGTTTCGGCCGCACACCGATTTCCAAGGGCGACGAGACGCGGCTCGCCAGCCCCTGCAACGTCTTTGCCAAGGCCATTGGCAGCGTGAAGGTGTTGGCGAAGGTCAAAACGGGAATCGAAGTAACAGTGACCAAACTCGACTAGTTCGATGGTCGTTCGCCTGCGTGGTGGCGTACCATCGACAAAGTGAGATCCCAGGCATTGCGGATGTTGACGATCGCAAGCAGCAGCATTCCCCCGGCCAATACTTCAAGCGCATAAGCGTGCCCGGTGTAAATCATGATACTCGCAGCCAGTAACGCGAGATAGGCGCCAACTGGCAGCAGTCCGTAGGCGAGATAGTCCGGCAGATATTGCGTCAGCTCGGTACGCAGGACCCACACGGTAATGACGATGGATACGGCGACGCCGATGATGCCCGTTGCTCCAATCAAGACCGCAAAGAAAACCGGCCCGTGCGAAGGCACCAGGCACACCGCAGAGAGAAAAAACACGCTGGTGAAATGGATCACCACAGGGCTCATGAAGGTACGAGTCCCCTGTTGGTGCCTGTCACTGAGATAGCCGGTGCCAAGCGAGACGGCGACGAACAACAACGCGAGCAGCGTGGCGCCGGCGGTGCCGAGCAGGATGTAGAACTCATGCCATGCGTGCAACGCTTCCATAGATCAACCACGTCCCACGAACGGCATCTTGTTTGCCATGACCGTCATGAACAGAACATTGGTATCGAGCGGCAGGCCCGCCATATAAACCACCGCGTTGCCGACATGGTCCGCTTCCATGCGCGGCTCGATCATCTTGCGGCCATCGGGCTGCAGCACACCCTCGCCAGTCGCCATGCGTTCGGTGAGCGGCGTGATCGCATTGCCGATATCGATTTGACCGCAGCAGATGTCGTATTGGCGGCAATCGAGCGACGTGGATTTGGTCAGCCCCGTCACCGCATGTTTGGTGGATGTGTAAGCGACCGAATAAGGGCGTGGCGCATGCGCGGAGATCGATCCATTGTTGATGATGCGGCCGCCGCGCGGCGACTGGCTCTTCATGATTTTGATCGCTTCCTGCGTGCACAGGAACATGCCGGTAAAATTGGTCGCGACAACGTTCTGCCAGGTCTCGAACGGCAAATCTTCGAGAGGGACGGGAGGCGCACCAATACCAGCGTTATTGAACAAGATGTCGAGGCGACCAAAGGTCGATTTTACAGTCGCGAACAACGAGACGATTGAATCGCGTTTCGAAACATCCGTCGGAACGGCCAGCGCCTGCGCTCCGACAGCGTTGATCTCACCGGCAACCTTGTCGATCATCTCCTTGCGGCGGCCGGCGAGCACGAGATTGTATCCTGCCTTCGCGAGCGCGATGGCTACTGCGCGGCCCACGCCGGTTCCGGCTCCAGTTACGAGTGCTATTTTTGCGGCAGTGGCCATCAGATTTCCTTTCCCGGCGGGAATTGTCGCCCGCATAGTGTGAAAACGCGCGCACGCTACCACTGGCAGCGGAGCACGTCAGCTAGTTGGAAAACAGAAGGCGGTCAGCTTGCGAGAGCTTCGATGGGCCGGAAAGCTCTTGGCGATTGCAGGCGCACGGTGATCTCGGTGACACTCACCGGCCGGCCGAAGCGATAGCCCTGCATGGAATGCACACCGGCCGCGCGCAGGAATAGTTGCTGGTCGGCGGTCTCCACGCCCTCGGCGGTGACTTTCATGCCGAGTCCGCGGCCGAGACTGACGATCGCGTGGACGATGGCCGCGGCGTCGGCCGCCTTTTCGATCGAACGTACGAAGCTGCGGTCGATCTTGAGCTTGTCGAACGGAAACCGGCGGAGATAGAGCAAGCTGGAATAGCCGGTACCGAAATCGTCCAGTGCGAGCCGGACGCCGAGCGCCTTGAGCCGCAGCATTGCGTCTTCTGCAGTGTCGACATTCCCGAGCAGCACGCTTTCGGTGAGTTCGAGTTCGAGCCGCGTTGGGTCGAAACGCGTCTCTGTCAGGATGCGCTGGACCACTTCGACAAAATCGATGCGGCGGAATTGCAGCGACGACACGTTCACTGCGATGGTCAGATCCGGCCAGGCCTTACCATCGGTGCACGCGCGCCGCAGCACCCAGTTGCCGAGGTCGATGATCAAGCCGCTGTGCTCGGCAATGGCGATGAATTCACTTGGTGGTATCTCACCGCGGGTCGGGTGCGTCCAGCGGCAAAGCGCCTCGACACCAACGACGGTTTCGCCGCTTTTGTTGACGACCGGCTGGTACAGCAATTGCAGCTGGTCGTTTTCGATTGCCGCGCGCAAATCAGCCTCAAGCAGCTTGCGGCTGGAAAGATCGGCGTCCATTGCCGCGTCATAGACGCACGCGCGATTCCTCCCCTCGTTCTTGGCGCGGTATAGCGCCATGTCGGCATAGCGCATGATGTCGGCGGCGGTTCCGCACTTGCCATCGATCACGGCGATACCGATTGATGCGCCGATAATGATATTTTGTGCGTTGATAGCGTAGGGCGCGCATATGGCCGCGATGATGCGTTGCGCAAGACCCAGCATCTCTTCACTTTCGCCTGCGATGGATGAGATCACAGCGAATTCATCACCGCCGAGTCGCGCCACCAAATCACCACCGCGCAGCGTATGTGAGAGCCGCAGCGTGACATTGCGGATTAGCTCGTCGCCGACGTGATGACCGAGCGTGTCGTTCACATCCTTGAAGTGATCAAGATCGATATAAAAGACGGCGGCGGGTGCGCAGCCGTCGCGAACTTCCTCAATGACCGCTTCCAATCGTTCGCCGAAGAATATGCGATTGGGCAAACCGCAAAGGGGATCGTGCATGGCAAGATGGCGAAGCCGCGATTCGCCGGCCGCAATTGCCGCCGCGGTGCGGCGCATGTAGCGCAATACGAAGGCGGCGAGGAGCGCGAAGCCGAGGAATGCCACCGCGACGAACGGCACGACGTTGTGTACGATCTCCGCGCCAGGCTGTTTCGGTGTCCAGGCGAAACGTGCAATCGTGGTTCCATCGGTGCCATTGAGGTCATAGGCGAGGTCGCCATTCGGTGGCAAATTCTGTTCGATCTTGCGCAGATTGGTCAGCCGCAGTTTCGTAGCGATGGTCGAGAGCGCGTTGTCATCAATAAATTTCACCGACACGATGATAGGTGCAGCGCCGTCGGGCGAGACGGGGATTCCGTCTTCCGGGCCGACCGCGACCGCTGCAATCACGGCGGGACGGCCCATGAGGCGCTGGATAACCGCGGTTTGCTGTTGTGTGTCGGTCAGGGCCTTTTGATTTAAGCGAATCGCGCCGCGCATATCTGGATTGCGGCCGCGCATGTAATCGAGCACCGAGGCAAGGCCGGCGCGCGCGTTGCCAAACCACTCCATATCGGCTGGCCGGTGACCGACCATCGAATAGATCAGGTCGTCGTTGCGATCGAAAATGAAGATGTCGTCGTGATCGAAATATGTTTCCAACCACGTTCCGACGCGCTGCGCGGCCCAGTCCTGATTGAACGAGCGGCGAATGTTCTGAATTGCTTGGTCCGCGGAGGCGACACTGTCCACCTCGCGCAGTACGCGTTCGCCGTAGTCGGTAAGTGCGCGCGAGAACAGTTGCCTTTCATGATCGACGGCAACCACGTCAGCGCGCTGCGCGGATGACAGCACGGCTACGACGATGCAAACAATCGCGACCGCGACGATCACGCCGATGGGAACCACTACGCTGAGGCGAGCGCGATCCCAACTGGTGTATTGCCGTACATCGGAAGCACGCGGGCGAGCCACAGCCGGCACGATTGGGGTCCCTTAAAGCGTCCTGCTATCAGGATTTTCGGGCCGGACGCTAGGTGACAAAGCTTGCTATTGGCTTTCCTTTTACCGAACTTGTTAGGGGTCCTTTGGTTGGAAAATTGCAATTCGGCTGGTTCTGTTAACTGGCGGTAAAAGTATCATCCGCGTCCTGGGTTGCTTAATTAATGAATTGGAAATTGCGCTCCTCGTTTCGTTCGAGGTCCGTCGCAAAATCGATCAACTGGCGCTGCGATAGGGCGGTCGGGGGATCGCGATGTGCGCGGCACGTAACGCCGCCGACCAACGCTCGCGCAAATCCTGGAAATAAGGCTCTCCGGGCTCGATCCGATAATTCACTTCGGACGTGCAGGAGTCCCTGCGTACGACCAGGATGTCGATTGGCAGTCCGACGCCGAGATTGGAGCGCATCGTGGAGTCCATTGAGATCAAGCCGATTTTGAGCGCGTCATAGAGGTCAGTCTCGAACCCGATAGCGCGATCAAGCACCGGCTTTCCGTATTTGTGTTCGCCGATCTGCAGATAGGGCGTATCGGTCGTGCATTCGATGAAATTGCCGGCCGAGTAGATCATGAACAGTTGCAGGCGGCCGCCTTTGATTTGCCCGCCGAACAAAAATGCGACATCGTGATCAACTTCGGCCGCGTCCAGCGCTTTGCCTTCGGCAATCTGCAAATTACGGATGGTGCGGCCGATGCGCTGCGCGGCCTGAAACATGGTTGGTGCATTCATCAGCGTCTCGATCTCCCCAGTCTCCGGATTTTCCACACCCTCGGTCAGGGTCGAGCGCACCGATTGACTGAGCGACAGATTACCGGAAGAGGCGAGGGCCATGATCCGCTCGCCGGGGTCCGTATAGACGTGCAGCTTGCGAAAAGTAGAGACGTTGTCGAGACCCGCATTGGTTCGCGTATCGGCGACCATGATGAGGCCAGCTTTCACAAGAATTCCGCAACAATAGGTCATAGGTTTCGCGATTTTTCTGTTTGCCAAAGCTGCAGGTTTATAGCGATCTGGTAGGCTCTTCGGCAATGCATCACGTTTGAGCCTGCTGACGCGCCTGGTCTATGCGTATGGCCACAGTCAGGGTTTCACCGCCGCCGCCAAAGCGTGTACCGCGCACCGGGGCGGCACCAAGATAATCTAGACCGATCGCGACCCGCACATGGGCCTCGGTGGTGCAGATGCCATTGGTTGGATCGAAACCAACCCAGCCCAGGTTTTCGACATAAGCTTCAACCCAGGCGTGGCCGGCATCTTGCGCGGTCACGCCATCAGCGCGATGAAAGTGGCCTCCGATGTACCGCGCGGGAACGCCAAGTGTACGAGCTGTCGCGACAAAAATGTGAGCGATATCCTGGCAGACACCGCGCCGAAGGGCGAAGGCTTCCGCGGCGGTGGTGGCGGTGTGAGTTGGATCGGTATCAAAGGCAATCTCACGGTTGAGCGCCGTCAGGAGTGCGTGCAGCAGCGCGAGCGTGTCGCCATTCGTGGCAGCGCGTATCGTCTGCGCGAAGTCGGTGATCGCGGCGTCCGCTTGAGTCAACGCGGTTTCGCGCAGATAGAACTGTGGCGGAAAGCGCTCGATCGCGCCGCTCACCAGACTGTTGGTATCGTGGGTGTCAACTTCGCCCTCGACCTCAATCGTCAGATTCTTGAATGGTCCCTCGGCCGTGAACGAATGAATGATATTGCCGAAAGCGTCCTCGTGCTGATGCAACAAGCAGTCGACGGATAGATCGATCCGCCAAGACACCACGTGCTGTCCGTCATGGTCGCGCGGGGTCAACCGCAACAGCTGCGTCACGCCTTTGGGCGGCGTGTCATAAGCGTAGGTGGTCGCGTGAGAAATACGGATTCGCATGGGCGGTCGGCTATTGGCTATTGCTGAGGCCGACGCTCTTCTAGCACAAGGTTTCGGCGAAGGGCGGCGTGGCGATCATGTCAGGAATTGCTCTGTGATCAAGGCGCCCAGCCTGTTGTTCTCGACAATGAACTCGCTGATGAATTCATGCAGTCCACGCTGAAAAATGCCATCCATACGACTGTTTTGCAGGCGCATGCGGATGCCGCGTGCCTGCCGTTGTACCGGGCCATGTCTGCCATATGCGCCGGCGATTGAATCCAAGTTGCGCACGATCGCTTCGTAGCACGAGGCAAGCGAGCGCGGCATCTCATCGCGCAAGATAAGAAGGTCGGCGACCAGCCAAGGCTTCAGGCTCTCGCGATAAACCCAGTGATATGCCGTGAGCGCTGACACCGAGCGCAGTATTGCCGCCCACTGGAAGTAATCGAGCGGACCGCCGACGCGCTCATTTTCCGGCAGCAGAAGGTGATATTTGACGTCGAGGATACGCGCCGTGTTGTCCGCGCGCTCGAGATAGACCCCAAGCCGCGAGAACCAGTAGGCGTCGTTGCGCAGCATCGTGCGATAGGCGGAGCCGTCGTAGCGCAATGATGATTCCTGCACCCAGCGCAGAAAACGCGAGAACTCTTCGCGTGTGGTCGGCCCGTTGCCGTAGCGTTTTAGTTCGAGCCAGGTGCCGTTGATCGCGTCCCACATTTCCATTGTGAGCGCGGTACGCACGGCGCGTGCGTTGCCGCGGGCGAGCTCGAAGCAGGAGCGGATCGACGACGAATTGGCGGTGGAAAATGCCAGAAAGTCGGTAACGTTTTCTTCGTTTGCGTCTTCATAGAGCTTGAAGAACGCATTGGCGCAGCCAGCGGTCGCGACCGCAGATTCCCACTCGTTGCTGGTGCCGACATAGGCAAGGGGCAATGCCGATAGCCGCTGCGTGGCGTCAAGAATGCGCGCCAGGTATTCCGCACGTTCGACGTAACGGGAGAGCCAGTAGAGATTATCGGCGGTGCGTGAGAGCATGCGTCATCCGTCCAATACCCACGTGTCTTTGGTGCCGCCGCCCTGACTGGAGTTGACCACCAGCGAGCCTTCTTTCAACGCGACGCGGGTCAGTCCGCCTGGCACAATGCGCACACGGTCACGACCCGTCAGCACGAACGGACGCAAATCGACATGACGTGGGGCCACGCCCTGTTCGATGCAGGTTGGGCATGTGGACAGCGCCAGCGTCGGCTGAGCGATGAAGTTCTTCGGTGATGTTTTCAGCCTGGCGCGAAATTGCTCAATCGCAACTTTGCTGGCCGAAGGGCCGATTAGCATGCCGTAACCGCCCGAGCCATGGACCTCCTTGACCACAAGCTCATGCAGATGATCGAGCACATAGGCCAGGTGTTCTTGTTCGCGGCAACGCCAGGTCGGCACGGTTTTGAGCAGAGGCTCCTCGCCAAGATAGAACTTCACGATCGCAGGCATGAAACTGTAGATCGCCTTGTCATCGGCAATGCCGGTGCCGACCGCATTGGCGAGCGTGACATTGCCGGCCTGGTAAGCCGACATCAGCCCCGGTACGCCCAGAGCGGAATCAGGACGGAAGGTGAGGGGATCGAGAAAATCGTCGTCAATGCGCCGGTAAATGACATCGACCCTTTGCGGCCCCTGGGTGGTGCGCATGTAGACAACTTCATCTTTGACAAACAGATCGCGACCCTCGACCAGTTCGACGCCGAGTTTGTCGGCGAGGAATGAGTGTTCGTAATAGGCGGAATTGAATACGCCGGGCGTGAGCAGCACAACGTTCGGGTCGCGGGAGGCCGATAACGGCGCCACCGACGTCAGCGTGGCAAGCAATTCGTCCGGGTAATTTTCAACCGGGGCGATGCGGTGTCGTGAAAACAGCTCTGGAAACAGCCGCATCATGATCTCGCGGTTTTCCAGCATGTAGGAGACACCGGATGGTGTGCGCGCATTGTCTTCGAGCACATAAAACGTTTCGGCATCAACGCGTACAATGTCGATACCGGCGACGTGCACGTAAATATCGTGCGGTACATTCTGCCCGCTCATCTCGGGGCGGAATGCCGGATTTCGGAAGACCAGATCGTCGGGCACCACACCGGCGCGCAGGACTTCGCGTGCACCGTAGACATCTTTGATGAACGCGTTGAGTGCGTTGACGCGCTGGGTGAGCCCTTTTTCCAGCAGCCGCCATTCGCTCCCCGACATGATGCGCGGAATGACATCAAACGGGATCAGGCGCTCCTGTGCTTCAGCTTCACCGTAAACCGCGAAGGTGATGCCGATACGGCGGAAGATCAGTTCGGCTTCCCGCCGCCGATAGGCGAGAACATCGGGTGGCACCTCCTGGAGCCAGCGCGACAGTTCGCTGTACGCGGGGCGCACGCCGCCGTTATCACTCGTCATTTCATCGAAAGCGGCAACCATCCGGGTCCCCCAACTCGCCCGTCACGCAACGCTTTGTTTCAGCCTTTCGTTCGCAGCTGTCCACAGACAGTCGTTGCAAGCTTCAGGCCAATCAAAAGCGTAGCGAAAACGGTGGGTTATGGCCGTGGTTGCCGGATGGGCACAGCTTTTGCCCAATAAATGTGCGGCCGCAACAGGCCGCGGCTTGAGCGGGTCCCGAGGCCACGCTACGTCTTTCGATTGCCACAAGGATAACGGCATGAGTGCCAAGGCTGACATCGTCACAGCAGCCGTGCTGGTGATCGGCGACGAAATCCTGTCGGGCCGCACCAAAGACAAGAACATCGGCTACATCGCCGATTACCTCACCGCTATCGGCATCGACTTGAAGGAAGTGCGGGTGGTTTCCGATGACGCTGCCGCTATCGTGGATGCGCTCAATGGCCTGCGCGCGAAATACACGTATGTATTCACGACCGGCGGAATTGGCCCGACCCACGACGACATCACCGCCGATTGCGTGGCTGAGGCCTTCAGCGTTGCGCTGGAATTTCATCCCGAGGCAGTGGCGATCCTGAAGGAACGGCTGGCAAAGACAGGTGGCGAACTCAATGAGGCACGTCTGCGGATGGCACGCATCCCGCAGGGCGCCACGCTCGTTGCAAATAAAGTATCAGGCGCGCCAGGTTTCTGGATCGGCAACGTCATCACCATGGCCGGCATTCCGGCGGTGATGCAGGCAATGCTCGACGAGGTCGCGCCAAAACTTAAAACGGGGACCAGATTGCTGTCGGAGACGATCCGCGCCGATGCCAAGGAAGGCGATGTCGGCACCGAGCTGGGCGCCATCGCCAAAGCGCATCCCGAAGCGATCATCGGCAGCTATCCCTTCATCGACGAGAAGCACGGGCCCAACACCAATATCGTTGTGCGCTCGCGTGACGCGGAGAAGCTTGCAGTGGTGAAGGCCGAGGTCGAGGGCATGCTGAAAAAAGTAAAAGCGCAACTTTCAGTCGCGCGGTAGAGCAGATGGCGGAACCCCAGGTCGACACGGTGCCACGCCCGGAAAAAATCTTTCCCGTCTCCTGGGATCAGTTCCACCGCGACTCGCGCGCGCTCGCGTGGCGCCTGCATGAGGCCGGGCCATTCGAAGCGATTGTCTGCATCACGCGTGGCGGACTGGTTCCGGCGGCGATCGTCGCGCGCGAGCTCAATGTGCGGATGATCGACACCGTGAGCGTGGTGAGCTACCGGAATTACAAGAACCAGGGCGAGCTCTCTGTGCTTAAAGGCATCGCGCCGGAAGTGGCCACGCTGCATGCGAAGGGCAAGCGCGTGCTTATTGTCGACGATCTCGTCGATACCGGAAAAACTGCGCGAGTGGTGCGCGACCTTTTGCCAGACGCGCATTTCGCTGCCGTCTATGCCAAACCAATGGGACGACCGTTGGTCGACACTTTCATCACCGAGGTCTCGCAGGACACCTGGATATATTTCCCGTGGGATACCGGCCTTGCATTTCAGCCGCCAATCCGCGAAGGCGGAGACTAGTGTTTCTGGAGGAAGCCGAATGCTGACACGACGCGGACTGCTCGCCGGTGCTGCAGCGGTTGCTGCCGGGATGCCCGTAGCTGGAGCGCAGTCGAACTACGCGAACCAGCCGATCCACATCCTCGTTGGTTATGCGGCAGGCGGCGGTGTCGATATCGTTGCGCGCCTGTTGCAGGAACCGATGAAGTCGGCGCTCGGTCAGCCGGTCATCGTCGAGAACCGCACCGGCGCCAGCGCGATGCTGGCAACCGGCGCAGTCGCGAAAGCACAGCCTGATGGCTACACGTTGCTGATGGCCGCATCCGGCGAAGTCGCAATCAATCATTTCCTATTTAAGGAGCGGATGTCGTACGATCCGGCGAAAGAACTCGTGCCAATCGCGATGATCGGCATTGTCCCATGCGTGGTCGTCGTCGCGGCGGCAACGCCCGTCCAAAATCCGAAAGAGCTGATCGCCTACGCCAAGGCCAACCCTGGCAAGCTGTCCTTCTCGTCTTCGGGCATCGGCAATCCGCAGCAGCTCGCCGGTGAATTAATGAATACGATGGCGGGGATCCAGGTTCTGCACGTGCCTTATCGCGGCTCGGCCCCGGCGGTGACGGATGTCGCAACCGGAGCCGTCACTATGAGTTTTTCCAGTCTCGCTGCGGCACTACCGCTAATCCAGGCGGGCAACCTGCGCGCCGTGGCCGTTACGTCACGCGAACGGATGCCGCAACTGCCGGATGTCGCGCCGCTGAGCGAGGGCGCTCCCGGCCTCGCAGGTTACGAGTTGCTCAACTGGTTTGCCATGTTCGGAACCGCCGGTACGCCCCCTGACATCATTGAACGCCTCAACGGTATTGTGAATACGGCGCTCAAGGAGCCGGCTGTCGCCGACAAGCTGCTGCCTCAGGGCATCGTGCCGAAGCCGATGAACGTTGCGGAGTTCAAAGCATTCGTTGACTCTGAACGCACGAAATTCGGAAAAATCGTCGAGCAAGCGAATATCAAATTGAGCAACTGATACCGTTTGGGTGTATCATTCGTGATTAGAAGATACCCCGCGGGGGAGAGCACAATGAACGTCAAGCCGAATACCCAGAATGCCCAGCCGGTCGACGACAAGCGCTCGCATCATGTCCGCCCGCAGGATTTGCCGTGGGAAAAGATGCGGTTTCCGGGTTGTCAGACCAAGACACTGCTGTTCGACCCCAAGAGCGGTCTCGCGACCGTGCTGATCAAGATGGAGCCGGGCGCGGCCTTGCCCGACCATGAGCACGTTCTGATCGAGCAGACCTACGTGCTGGAAGGGTCATTGGTGGATAAGGAAGGGCCCGATGCCGGCCTGGAGGTCGGACCGGGCGAATTCGTCTGGCGCCCCGCGGGGAGCCGGCACGAAGCATGGTGCCCGAAAGGCGGCACCATGATCGCGATGTTCCAGGTGCCCAACAAGTTCTTCGAGAAGGACGGCAAGGTCACCGACGCTGGCGGCAAGGACTGGCAGTCGGCCTGGGGACACGTGTTATCGGATTAGTTTGACGCGCCGCCGCGTGCGCCTCACCGCCGCGCGCCGGCGCGGTGAGTGAAGTGCCACGCGGACGTGGCGGAATGGTAGACGCAAGGGACTTAAAATCCCTTGGGAGATTTCCCGTGAGGGTTCGAGTCCCTCCGTCCGCACCACAAATTTTTCAACTTGCACTTCA
>Ga0187787_10000026_pt1 | contig 15548 bp, 14 predicted proteins | sample 1015_BV01_MP06_2_FD_133007 | JGI IMG/M metagenome (GOLD analysis project Ga0187787, IMG submission 133007) | Tropical peat soil microbial communities from peatlands in Department of Meta, Colombia - 1015_BV01_MP06_20_MG | ecosystem: Environmental > Terrestrial > Soil > Wetlands > Peat | place...
CCGGGTGGGGTGCTTGGTCTCGATCGCCAGCTGGACCGGGCGCGGGGAGTCGGCCACCACCGAGCACAGCCGCCGCAGGGTGAGCAGCTTGGAGCGGTCGGAGCGTTCGACCAGGTCAGGCTCCTCCCCGTCGGGGTCCTGGCCCTGCGGATCCTGGCGCTCGAGCTGCCTCCAGGACCCCCAGTCGAGGCCCTCGAGGTGGGCCAGCTCTAGGGTGGACACCCGGCCGGTGCCGGTCGAGGTGCGATCGATCCGACGATCGTGCATGCAGACCAGGTGCCCGTCGGTGGTCAGGCGGACGTCGCACTCGAGTGCGTCGGCGCCCACCTCGATCGCCGCCAGGTAAGCGGCGAGGGTGTGCTCCGGCTCGGACTCGCTCGACCCCCGGTGCGCCACGACCTGGGGGCGATGAGGCGGCATGGCCTCAGCGTAGATCCGCCTGCTGAGCGGCCCGATGACCGGTCGGACGCAGGAGGTCACCCTCCGCAGTTCGACGGGATCGTTGCGGCAGAGCAGGTGTCCACAGCCCACCGGCTCGTGGCGGGCCCGTACCGTCATGTCGCCGTCCACGAGGAGATCTGTGACCGACACCGCCACCGTGGTGAACCATTGGACCGACCTGTCGGAATGGACGCCCGGGCGCTCCCTCTTCGCCTGCTACCTGACCTTCGAGACGCAGCCGCAGCTGCACCGCCTGGTCGCCGCCTACCAGGACGAGCTCGCCGACCTGGGCCCGATCGACGTGATCCGCCCGCAGTGGCTGCACCTGACCATGCAGGGCATCGCGTTCAGCGACGAACTGGATCCCGGCCAGGCGGACCAGCTCGCCGCGGCGGTGCGGGAGCGGCTGGTCGGGACGGCGTCCTGCGAGTTCGCGGTTCACCGGCCGATGGTCGGCAGTGACGGGGTGTACCTGCCGGCCGTCCCGGCGGGCCGGCTGGCCGAGCTGCGGGGGCGGGTCGCGGCGGCCGCGGGCGACCTGCTCGCACCGAACCCCCTGTACGCGTTGCCGGGCCAGGGCAACGGCACGTTCAGCCCGCACGTCAGCATCGCGTACGCCAACGGCGACCTGCCGCGGGAGGCGATGCTCTCCCGGCTGGCCAGGGTCGACGCCCCTGCGGTGACGGTGCCCGTGCGCGAGGTCACCATGCTGAACCTGCGCCGCGACCACCGCCGGTGGGCCTGGACCGACGCGCTCACGATCCCGCTCGCCGCGGGCTGACCCCCGCGCGCGCTCCTCTCGACAGCACACCGCGCGATCTCCCGACGCGGTCGGCGCGTCGCTCGTGCACGTGTCGGGAGATCCACCGGGCAGATGGGTGATCTCCCGACCTGGTCGGCGCGTCGCTCGTGCACGTGTCGGGAGATCGACCGGGGAGCCGGGTCACCTTCCCCCGCTTCCTCCGCATGGGTGATCTCCCGACAGCACGCTGGGTGATCTCCCGACGTGGTCGGCGGGTGCGTCCCGGATGCGTCGGGAGATCGACTCCGCGCACGGCCCGATCGTGGTTACGATCACCGGCCCGGGGAGTCTCCGGCGGGTGCCGGTCTCCTCGTGGATCCGTGGTGCCCGGCACCGCCGTGGCCACGACCGGCGAGGGGGCGTGGTGGCGTACACCGTGGTGCCGTCCGGTGGGCCGACCGCGCCACGCAGGCGCCGCTCGGGCCACTGGGTCACGCTCGCGGCGGCCGCCACGCTCGCGGCAGCCGCGGTGCTCACCGTCCCGGCCACCCTCCCCCGCCCGACCGGGCCGCTGTCGATCCGGGTCTCGGGCAACCACTTCGTCGACCAGGCGGGCGACGTCGTCCGGCTGCTGGGGGCCAACCGCTCCGGGACGCAGTACGCCTGCATGGAGGGGACCGGCCTCTTCGACGGCCCGTCGGACGACGCGTCGATCGCGGCCATGAAGGCGTGGGGGATGACGGCGGTCCGGGTCAACGGCAACGAGGACTGCTGGCTCGGGATCAACGGCGTCCAGGCCCGGTACGGCGGCGCGAACTACCAGGCCGCGCTCGCGGGCTACGTCCGCCGGATCACCGCGCAGGGGATGTACGTCATCCTCGACCTCCACCACAGCGCACCCGGCCGGCAACCGGCGATGGATCAGCAGCCGATGGCCGATCGCGATCACTCCGTGGCCTACTGGAGGGGCGTGGCCGCCCGCTTCCGGAACGACCCGGCCGTCCTGTTCGACCTGTACAACGAGCCCTACCCCGACGACAACCGGGACACCACGGCGGCCTGGACCTGCGTGCGGGACGGCGGCCGCTGCCCGGGCGTCGAATTCACCGCCGCCGGCATGCAGGAGCTGGTGGACGCCGTGCGGGCCACCGGCGCGCGCAACCCGGTCCTGATCAGCGGGCCGGAGTACGCGGGCACGGTGAGCCGGTGGACGGAGTTCCGGCCCGTGGACCCGGCCGGGCAGCTGGCGGCGTCGGTGCACATCTACGGCCCGCCGCTGGGCTCCCCGTACGACGACCCCCGGACGTGGGACGGGGACCTCGCGCGGCTGGCGTCACAGGTGCCCGTGGTGATCGGCGAGATCGGCGACACCGACTGCACGCACAGGTTCATCGACCGGCTCATGCCATGGGCCGACGCGCACGGCGTCAGCTACCTCGGCTGGGGCTGGATCGACGGGGACTGCGCGGACGAGCCCGCCCTGATCACGGACTACGCCGGGACCCCCTCGCGGTACGGCGCCGGCCTGCGCGATCACCTGCTCGACCTGGACGGCTGAGCCGGCTCAACCTGCGTGTCGTCCCGCAGCCCGACGCAGTCCAGGGCCCAGAACGGCTCCGAGTAGACCAGCGTGCCGGTCATCCACGGTTCGTACGCCGGCAGCCGGGCGACCTGGAACGCCGCGGCGGGGATCCGCAGCGACGGCGCGCGGAACCCCAGGGCGTCCGCGCGCTCGAAGCCCCGCCGGCCGTAGTAGCGCGGCGATCCCTCGACGAAGACCAGCGGCACGTCCCGCCCCTCCGCCACGGCCAGCGCCCGGGCCACCAGCCGACCGCCGATCCCCCGGCCCTGGAACTCCGGGAGCACGCCCAGCGGCGAGAGCACCAGGACGTCCACGAGCCGGCGCCGCGCGTCGAGCCGGGAGGCGCTCAGCATCGCGTGACCCACGACGTCGCCGCCGACCCGGGCGACCAGGGAGGTGGGGGCGAGCGGCGCGGCCGCCGCGCGGAGGACGTCCACGAGGTCGGCGACCCGCCCGCCGTCGCCGAAGGCGCGGGTGTGGATCTCCCGCACCGCGGGGCGGTCGGCCGCCCGCTCGGCTCGGATCACCCCGGACCCGGGCACGGCCGCGATGTTCTCGCCGGCTACAGCCCGCGCGGCGTCACCTCGGCCATGTCCGACCAGCCCTCACCGGGGGTGTCGACGTAGATGATCTTGGGCTTCTCCGCCACCACGTCCGGCATCCAGGACATCGCCTTCTTGAAGTGCTCGGTGTTCACGTGCTCCTCGCCCGCCCCGCCGTCGGTGAACGCCTCGACCACGACGAACTGGTGCGGGTCGTCAACACTCCGGGACCACTCGAAGAAGAGGTTGCCCGGCTCGGCCCGGGTGGCCTGGGTGAACTCATCGACGAGCGAGAGCCACTCGTCGCTGCGTTCCGGGCGGATCGTCCACTTGACGACGATGAAGATCACGTCTGATTCCTTCGCTGGGAGCGCGGTTCGGAATGGTTCGTGCAGATATCGGCGGATGGCGTGCAGATCAGCCGATCATAGGCGGCCCGCAGGCGCCGGTGGGAACCCGGCGTTCCGGGCGCTCAGGCTCGGGGTCAATCATGTGACGGTGGGCAGGCGGGTGCCGTGGAGCCGGGCGCAGGCGGTCCGGGTCGCCCGCGGTGCCGGGCTGGCCGTCGTCGCGACCGGTCTGGCGGCGACGCTGCTGCTGGCCGGTGGGATGGCCGCCCTGGTGGTCAGCGGCCGGGGCGACCCCCCGGCGACCGCGCGGGGCGCCGGCGACGATGCGCTGTGGCTGGGCCACGCCTGGGTGGACGGGCGGCGCACGCAGGCCGATCTCGACGCCCTGGCCCTCCGCCTGCGTCCCGGCGGGATCCGCGACGTGTTCGTCCACGTCGGCCCGCTCTCGCCGCGGGGGTCCCTGGACCCCGGGCTGCGGCCCCGGGCGCGATGGCTGGTCAGCGCGCTGCACCAGGCGGTGCCGGGCCTCCGGGTCCAGGCCTGGCTCGGCCAGGTGGTCGGCCGCGGGCACCTCGACCTCGGCAGCGCGCAGGCCCGGGCGCGGGTGCTCGGCAGCGCCCGGCAGGTTCTCGCCGACGGGTTCGACGGCATCCACTACGACCTCGAACCCGTGCCGGACGGCGACGCCGGCTACCTGGACCTGCTCGCCGGCACGCACGCCCTGACCCGGCCGCGCGGCCTGATCCTGTCGGTGGCCGCCTTCCAGATCGAGCCGCTGCCGTTGCTGCGGTTCCCCGACCGGTTGGTCACCGGCCACCCGCACTGGTGGTCGACGGGCTACCTGCGGCAGGTCTCCCGGCAGGTGGACCAGGTGGCGGTGATGGCCTACGACACCGGCCTGCCCAGCCGGGCGGCCTACACCGGCTACGTCCGGCGGCAGACCGCCCTGGCGCTGCGGGCGGTGCCCGACGACGTCGACCTGCTCATCGGGGTGCCCGCCTTCCGGGCCGACAACCTCGGCCACCACGCCTCGGCCGAGACGCTCACCGCGGCCATCCGCGGCGTCCGGCTGGGCGCGGGAGCGCATCCCCCGCGCCGCCCGCCCGGGCTGGCGCTGTTCGCCGACTACACCGCCACGCCCGGCGACTGGACGGTGTACCTCGCGGAGTGGTCCTCCCCGCGCTGAGGGTCACCGCAGGATCTCGACTGCCGGAGGCGCGCAGCTACACGTGAGCGTGCCGTCGATCGCTCGCGGCGGCGACCGCCCCCGCGACCACGGCCGGCATCAGGTAGGGGCCGATCGAGGCCGCCGCGACGCCCGCGGCCAGGGCCAGCAGCACCGTGCCGGACACCGTGAGCATCCGGCTCCAGCGGCCCAGGGCGGCGGCGACCAGCAGAGCGACGGCCGCCAGCAGCAGCCCGACGTACCACCAGGCCGGCGACGAGTCGCCCTGGGCGCGGATCAGCAGCAGGTACGCCCCCGCGTAGGCGCCGGCCCACGCGGCGGCGCCCGCCGCCAGATACCGGGTCAGATGCCGCGTGTGCACGCCTCCAGCGTAGGTCGCAACCGGACGGCGTCCCATCGCCCGAGCCACGCCGCCCGTGCGCCGCTCAGGGGCGCAGCAGGGTCACCGCACGGCAGTGCTCGGCCTGGCGGGCCTCGTCCCAGTCACCGGTGCAGTACACCGACAGGTCCGCCACAGCGCCGGCGACCACGTCGGCACGCAGCATCTCCCGGCAGTACCAGTGCTGGCCGCCGTCCAGCCAGCGCTCCTCGAACTCCAGGACGAACCCGGCGGGGGTCTGGTCGACCCGCCACCGCGGGACCGTGCCGGCCGCCGGGTGTCCCTGCTTGCGCAGGCGGACGACGTCCTCCACACCCTGGGACTGCACGCGCCAGTGCGGGCTGGTGAAGTCGCAGAACACGTCCGGGGCGAACAGCCCCTCCGGCACGTCACCGGTCTGCATGAACCGGATCAGGTCCCGGACCAGTTCCTCGCTGCGCGCGTCCATGGCTCAGGCCCCCGACGGCGCGGCGCCGGCCTTGGCGGCCTCGACGTTCCGGCCCACCACGCCCATGGTCTCGTTGAGCGCCTGGGTGGGGCTGAACTCGACCACCTCGGTGCCGGCGAAGAGCACCGGCAGGTGTCCGGGGGCGCCGTAGTACGCGTCGCCCGCGACGTAGACCTCGTCATGGTCGGGGTACCGGAAGATCATCCGGCCCTTGAGCACGACGCCCCAGTGCGGGCACTGGCAGCGGTCGTCGGGCAGGCCGCGGAACAGGTCGCCCGGGTCGATGTCGACCTTGTGCGTCTCGAAGGCCACGGTGTAGTCGCCCAGTTCGACGTAGCGGCCCTCGATCTGCGGCTCGTCGAGCACGACCGGCGCGTCGGCCTTGGATGTGCGGGGCATCGCCCTCTCCTCTCGGTGGTGGCTGTCACCCGATCCGCGTGAGGAGGTGCCGCACGATGTGAGATCCGGCCTCACACCTTCCAGGTGGTGCCGGTCTCGGGCCGGTAGGCGCAGAACGTCCCGGTACGCACGCAGCGGTCGAGGTGCGCGCCCAGCTCCGGGTGCACCTGGCCGACCCGGCGGATCGCGTCGCGGATCCGCGCGGTGACCGCCGTGCGGGCCCGCTCGGCCGGGGAACCCGTGCGCCGCTGCCGGCCGCCCAGCCCGTAGGCCGCGCTCAGCTGCGCGAGCAGGGCGTCGCGTTCGGCGGCGATCCGGGCGGCCGTCCCGGCGTCGGCCCGGGCGTCCGCCTCGGCGGCGTCCTGCTCGAGCTCGGTGAGCCGGCGGCGGTAGGCCTCCCGGGCGGCGGTGTCCAGCACCGGGCCGGTGTCCGAGCCGGTGACGGCGCCCGCCAGGTCCGCCGCGGCCACCTCGCGGCCCGGCCGGGCGAGCAGGACGGCGAGGTCGCGCATCCCCTTGCTGTCGCGCACCCGCGCCTCGCGGGACGCGTACCGCAGCGTCCAGACCTCGCCGTCGCGGCGGAAGACCCGCTCCGCCTCGGGTTCGTCACCGTGCCCGGGCCTCCGCTCGTGATCGTGCCGGCGGCCCTGCCCCCGCCGGGCCTCGGGCAACCCGGCCGCGTCGGCCTCGATCCGGGCCGCGATCCCGGTGGCGCCCAGGGCGCGACTCGACGCCACAGCGGCGTCCAGGTGACGCCGGGCCACCTCCGCCCGGTCCTCGGCGGCGGCCAGCAGCCCCAGGTAGCGGTGCACCGGGCCGCGGACGGCGGCGCCGATCCCCTCGACGACGTACAGGTCCGCGTAGGGCGCCAGCGCCTGGTAGGCCCACCGCGACACCGGGTGTGGGCCCACCAGCGCGACGGTCTCCGCGACCTGGGACACCGAGGCCAGCCATTCCGAGTCGCGCGGCAGCGAGTCCAGCCGGGGGGCGACCGCGTCGAGGCGCCGGCGGGCCTCCCCGATCCGGCCCAGCTGCGCGCAGACCAGGGTCTGGGTCACCTGCGCCCACAGGGCGTCGATCCGCAGCGCCTCGAACGCGACGAACAGCGCCTCGATCCCGGTGCGATCACCGACCTCGGCCATCAGGCACCAGCGCTGGGTCATCGCAAGCATGTACCCGTTGCCGCTGCCCGCCTCCCGCCCCAGGGTCTCGACCAGCTGGTTGTCGGCCCGGCAGTCCTCGAACCGGCCCTCCATCAGCGCCCGCATCCCGCGCCAGAGCGGGACGTACCACAGGTACAGCGGGTGGCGCAGCGCCTCGGCCCGGCTGCGGAAGGCGGCGATCTCGACGTCGGCCGCGGCGATGTCGCCGGTCTCGAGCAGGGCGACCACCCGCAGCCGCCGGGCCAGCAGCTCCAGGGCCGGGTCGTGCCTCCGGACGGCGATCCCCAGCATCTCCCCGGCGTGGCCGAGCCTGGTCGCGCAGTGGTCGGGGCCCGCCTGGGCGTCGCACAGGGCGGACAGCGCGTACGCCACCGCCCGGTCGTCGCCGGCCGCGCGGGCCAGCCGCAGCGCCTCCCCGGCCAGGTCCAGCCGGTTGGCCGGGGAGTCGCTGAACGTGGCCGCCACCGACAGGCGGGCCGTCGTCAGCGCGAGCAGCCCCGGTTCCCCGGCGGGCAGCGCGGCGCGGGCCTCCTCGAGCAGGTCGATCTGCTCGCGGTCCAGCAGGTCGACCTCGAACCCCGCGGGGCCCGAGCCCAGACCGAGCGCCGCCCGGGCCAGCAGGTCGGGCAGCCCGGCGGCGCGGGCGACGGCCGCCGCGGCGAGGAAGTCCGTGCGCGCGCCGGCCCGGTCACCGCAGCCCAGCCTGGCCTCCCCGAGACGCAGCCGCAGTTCGCCCCGGCGGGCCGGGCCGGGGTCCTGCAGCTCCAGGGCGCCCGCGGCCCGCTCGTACCACCGCACCGCGTCGTCGTAGGCTGCGAGCTCCCCGGCACGATCCGCCGCCCGCCAGGCGAACTCCGCGGCGAGACCCGCCTGCCCGGGGCCGGCGAGGAGGAGCTGGTGGGCCACCTCGGCCAGGTCCACGTCACGGCCCCGCTCGGCGAGTCCGGCCAGCACCGACCCGGCCCGCTCGTGCCAGGCGGCCCGCTCGCCGGCTGGCAGCAGCTGGTAGACGGCGTCGCGCACCAGTTCGTGCACGAACCGACCCAGACCCGGCTCGGTCAGCGTGAGGATCCCACCGACCTCGGCCTCGGCCAGCAGGCCGCGCAGGTCCGCCAGGTCCACCCCCGCGACCTCGGCCACCACGTCCAGCCGGAACACCGTCCCCAGCACCGCGGCGGCGGAGAGCACCTCGCGCGCGGCGGGCGGGTACCCGGCGATGCGCTCGGCCACGATCACCCGGATCGAGGCCGGCACCGCCGTGGCCGGGGCCCCGCCCTCCCGCTCCGGCAGCTTGACCAGTTCGGTCACGAACAGCGGCAGCCCCCCGGTGCGGGCCGCGATCGCGGCGGCCACCTCGGGGCTGGCCGGCCCGCCGCGGGCGGCGGCGACCAGGGCGGCCACGTCGTCCACCGCCAGCGGACCCAGCGGAACGTGCCGGGACCGGCGCAGCACGGCCGCCCACGGTTCCAGCCGGCCCTGCCAGGCGACCTCACTGTCCCGGGCCGTGCCGAGCACCACCGCCGCCGTCGAGGCCAGCGCCGGCGTGAGGTGCGCGAGCAGCAGCAGGGACGACGCCTCGGCGAGATGCACGTCGTCCAGGACGATGATCAGCGGCATGCCGGCGGCGGCCGCGGCGACGAGTTCGACGACGTCGTCGAACAGCCGGCGGCGGGCGATCGCGCGGTCCTCGATCCGGTCGCCGCCGCCCTCCGGCCCGGCGCCGACCAGCCCGCGCAGGTACGGCGAGCGCCGCACCAGGCGACTCACCCGCGCGTCCTCGGCCGCCAGCGCGCGCAGGACCTGGGGCCAGGGCTGCAGCGGGCCGCCGGCCGCCGTCCCGCACCACCCCCAGGCCACCCGGAACCCCTCGGCAGCCGACGTCAGCTCCTCGGCCAGGCGGGTCTTGCCGATGCCGGCCTCGCCGGTCAGCAGCACCAGCGACCCGCGGCAGGAACGCGCCGACTCCAGCACCGGGCGGAGCTCGTCGAGCACGCCGTCCCGCCCGACCAGCGGCAGAGTGGGCGCCACCGGCAGCATGGTAGTGACGGCTGATCCCGACCGATCTCGCTCGACCCCTCGCCGGTGCCCGGCTAGCGTGCGGAACCATGGCCACACACCGGCGGGCTCGCCGATGAACGACGCCCTCACCCAGTACTGGCTGTTCCTCGCCGAGACCCTGACCATCGTCGTCCTGCTGGCGGGTCTGGTGATCTTCGTGCTCACGGTGTCCCGGCGCGGCCGGGGCAGGTACCGCCTGGGCGTGAAGAACCTCAACCGCCGCTACGACGTGATGGCCCGTGCGCTGAAGACGCACATGGAACCGAAGCGGGTGCTGAAGCAGGACGCCCGGGCGGACAAGCGGCGGCGGAAGGCCGAGGAGCGGGCGCGCCGGACGGCCGGGCCCGGGCAGCGACGGCCCCGGCTGTTCGTGCTGGACTTCCACGGCGACGTCCGCGCCTCGCAGGTGGCCGGCCTGCGCGAGGAGGTCACAGCACTCCTCACCATCGCCACGCCGCAGGACGAGGTGCTGGTCCGGCTGGAGAACGCGGGCGGGCTGGTGCACGACCAGGGCCTGGCGGCGTCCCAGTTGCTGCGGGTGAAACAGCACGAGATCCCGCTCACCGTCGCGGTCGACAAGGTGGCCGCCAGTGGCGGCTACATGATGGCCTGCGTGGCGGACCGCATCCTCGCCGCGCCGTTCGCGATCATCGGGTCGATCGGGGTGATCGCGCAGCTGCCCAACTTCCACCGGCTGCTCGACCGGCACGGCGTCGACGTGGAGATGTTCAAGGGCGGGGAGTTCAAGCGCACCGTGACGATGTTCGGCCGGAACACCGACGCGGACCGGGACAAGCTGCAGCAGGAGATCCAGGACACGCACACGTTGTTCAAGGACTTCGTGTCCGCGCACCGCCCGCAGGTGGACATCGCGCAGGTGGCGACCGGCGAGTACTGGTACGGCACGCGGGCGCTGGAGCGCGGGCTGGTCGACGAGCTGGTCACCAGCGACGACTACCTGATCGCAAGCAGCCGGCGTGCCGACATCTACGAAATCAGCTGTGCGCCAAGGAGATCCCTCGGCCGCCGGCTGGCGTCATCCGTGTCCGGGCTGCTCGACTCCTCGGCGCTGACCCGCCTCTAGCCTCGGCCGCGGGGGAGCCTGTCGGTCGCCGGGGTCTCGCGGGCTGGGCCGTTGGGGCGGAACCCGTTGCGAAGGTCAACTGGCCCGTGCCATGGTTCGCCCGCGGGGCCGATGCGGGAGGGCGTGGGCCATGCACGGTGCCCGGATCCGCACGATCGCGGCGTTCATCGGGGCCGCGGTCGTCGCCTCCCTGGCCGGGTGCGGCGGGACGGCGTCCTCGCCCACGCCGAGTGCCCACTGGGTCGTGACGTCCGCGGCGATCCCGGGCCCGAGCATCGGCGAGACGGTGGACGCGACCACCCTCGACCGAGAGGTCAGCCAGGCCATGCTCGACGCCGGCAGTTGCGAGATCACGATCACTGGGGACGGGGTTCAGTTGGACGGCCAGATCCGGCTGGATTCCGGTGGGATGGACGTGAGCCTGGACGTACAGCTCTCCGGGAAGACCGTCGCGCTCCGCGTGTTGGCCGGGGCCATGTACGCGGACATGCACGAGCTCGCACCGGGAACGAAGTGGGTGAAGGTCAGCCCCGATGGCACGGATTCCCTCACGCAGCAGGTGCGCTCCGTGCTGCATTGGCTGTGGGAGCTCTCCGACCCGCTCGCCCTGGGTGGTCTGCCGGAGGGAATGGCGCCCAAGACCTTGACCGTGGTGGGGAACGCATCGGTGGACGGGGTTGTCACGACCAGGTACGCGGCCGAGACCGTGCTGACCAGGGATCAGGTGGCGACCCTGCTGAGCGCTGTCCCGCCCGACCAGCGTGTGGCGGTCGACGCCTTCGTCGGAACCACGATCCGCTTCGAGGAGTTCATCGACGCCGATCTCCTGCCGCACCGGGTCTTCGTCGAGCTGACTCGGCCTGATGGCGCCCAATTCGCCAATACCGTCGAGTACACGAACTGGGGGACGCCGGTCACGGTGACCGCACCGCCGGCATCCGAAGTCACCGATCTCTCCACGCCCACCAAGTGAACGGCCTCCCGGGGCGCCCTTGCTCGGCGAACGCCGCTTTGCTCACCCGCGGCCGCTGCGCCGCCCGGAATGTCCGGCTGCGCGGGGAGTTCAGCGAGCAAAGCGGCGCTGAGCGAGCAAGGGCCGCGGACCTAGACTCCGGGCGATGGCCGTCCGGACGCTGAGCAGGCGCCAGCTCAACCGCGCCCTGCTGGCCCGGCAGCTGCTCCTGGACCGGGCGAGGCTCACGCCGCCCCGGGCTGTGGAACGAATCGCCGGGCTGCAGACCCAGTACGCCCCCTCGGCCTACGTCGGCCTGTGGTCGCGCCTGCAGGACTTCGGCCGGAGCCAGCTCACCGAGGCGCTGGGCCGGCGCACCGTCGTCCAGGCCACGTTGATGCGATCGACCATCCACATCGTCGCCCGCCCCGACTTCTGGCCGATCGCCGCGGCGATCCGGGAGATCCGGCGGGACTGGTGGTTGCGGGTCACCTCGCACACGGCCGGCCCAGCGGGGATGGCGGCCCTGGCCGAGCGGGTGCGCGAGCTGCTCGCCGGCGGCCCACTGCGCCGCTTCGACATCGTCGCCTCGCTCGGCCTGGACTCCACCACGTGGAACGGCGTGGGGCTGTGGGTCGACCTGGTGCGCGTGCCGCCGTCCGGCACCTGGGAGCAGCGCCGGGCCGACCTGTACGGCCTCGCCGACCAGTGGATCGGTGGCGGCGACGTGACCGCCGAGGACGGCGCGCTGCTGCTGGTGCGGCGCTACCTCAAAGGTTTCGGCCCGGCCACCCGCGCCTCGATCCAGAGCTTCACCGGCCTGTCGGCGTCCGCCCTGGACACGGCCCTGGAGCGGCTGGGCCCGCGCTTGTTCACCGACGAGGACGGCGGCCGGCTGCTCGACGTGCCCGGCGGGGCGCTGCCGGACCCGGGGACCCCCGCTCCGGTGCGGTTCCTGCCCACCTGGGACGCCACCCTGCTGGCGCACGCCCGGCGCACCGGGATCCTGCCGGAGCCGTACCGCCCGCTGGTGTTCAGCACCCGGACCCCGCAGTCGGTGCCGACCTTCCTGGTGGACGGCGAGGTCGCCGGGACGTGGCGGCACCGGGGCGGCCGCGTGGTGGTGGAGCCCTTCGAGCCGCTGCCCGAGCGGGCCCGCCGCGAGGTGGCCGAGGAGGCCGAACGCCTGAAGGCGTTCCACGCCTGAGCATCGGCGAGTACGCAGCTCCGGTCTCGGGTTGCGGAGTGCCCGCGGACGCCTTACCCATGAACCGGGGCCCGGCGCGGTGCCGGGCCCGCCCGGGACTGGAGGGCGGTCATGACGATCGAGAGCATTCTCGGCGCCATCATCATCGGTGCGATCATCGGGGCGCTGGGGCGGCTGGTCGTCCCCGGGCGGCAACCGATCCCGATCTGGCTGACCATCGTCGTCGGCATCGTGGCCGCGCTGATCGGGACGTTCATCGTCGGGCCGCTGCGGAACACCAGCGGCATCGACTGGATCGAGCTCCTCGTCCAGGTGCTGCTCGCCGCGGTCGGGGTTGTGATCGTGACCAGGCTCCGCACCGGAGGCAACACGCGCATACGCTGACCCACGCCGAGGCGCGCCGCCGCCCCACAGGCCGCCGGCGCGGAGCGCCGGTGCGCGGGTCACCCGCCCGCACATCCCCAACCCGCCTTGCTCGCCGGCGCCCGCTTTGCTCGCCGGCCGCCGCCGCGGCGTCCAGAATGTCCGATTCCATGGGGCGTTCAGTGAGTAAAGCGGGGCTCAGCGAGCAAGCCGGGTTCCGCAGCGCGGCCGGGTGGCCCGCATGGCGCCCACCCTCCGCCAGCGCACTTGCCAAGCGCTTGGTCAGGTAGCACCATTGGGTTACTGAACGGTAGCTTAGTGGGGGGCTGCGGTGCGCCACTACAAGCACAACCTGCGCGACGTCGAGTTCGCGCTGTTCGAGGTCTTCGGCCGTGACCAGGTGCTCGGCCGGGCGCCGTACCACGAGGTGGACGCCGGGACCGCCCGCGAGATCCTCGCCGAGGTGTCCCGGCTGGCCGCCGACGACCTCGCGCCTTCCATGATCGAGGTCGATCGCACGCCGCCCACCTTCGACCCGGCATCCCACTCGGCGCACGTGCCGGACGGCTTCGCCAAGGCCTACCGGACCTTCCTCGACGCCGAGTTCTGGCGGATGAGCGTGATGGAGGAGCTCGGCGGCACCGCGGTCCCGCCGAGCCTGCGCTGGGCGATGAGCGAGTTCATCCTCGGCGCCAACCCCGCGGTGCACATGTACGCCTCGGCCTTCAGCTTCGCCAACGTGCTGCAGACCCTCGGCACCCCGGAGCAGAAGGCGCTGGCCCGGCTGATGGTGGACCGCCGCTGGGGCAGCACGATGGTGCTGACCGAGCCCGATGCCGGTTCGGACGTCGGCGCCGGCCGGGCCAGGGCGGTGCGGCAGCCGGACGGCACCTGGCACATCACCGGCGTGAAGCGGTTCATCACCTCCGGCGAGCACGACCTCGCCGAGAACATCGTCCACTTCGTCCTCGCCCGGCCGGAGGGGGCCGGCGCGGGGACGAAGGGGCTCTCGCTGTTCATCGTGCCGAAGTTCCACGTGGATCCGGCCACCGGGCAGCTCGGTGCGCGCAACGGCGTCTTCGCCACCAACGTCGAGCACAAGATGGGGCTGAAGGCCTCCACCACATGCGAGCTGCGGTTCGGCGAGGTGGACGGCGTCCCCGCGGTCGGCACGCTGCTCGGCGGGATGCACGACGGCATCGCGCAGATGTTCAAGATCATCGAAGGCGCGCGGATGATGGTCGGCACCAAGGCGATCGCGACGCTGTCCACCGGGTACCTCAACGCCCTGGAGTTCGCCCGGCAGCGGGTGCAGGGCGCGGACCTGACCCGGATGGCGGACAAGTCCGCGCCGCGCGTGACGATCACCCACCACCCCGAGGTCCGCCGCTCGCTGATGCTGCAGAAGGCGTACGCCGAGGGGCTGCGCGCGCTGGTGCTCTACACCGCCGTCCAGCAGGACGCGGTCGAGATCGCGGCCGCGCGCGGCGGGTCCGACGAGGACGCGGCGCGGCTCAACGACCTGCTGCTGCCCCTGGTCAAGGGGTACGGCGCGGAGCGGGCGTGGGTGCTGCTCGGCACGGAGTCGCTGCAGACCCTGGGCGGGTCCGGCTTCCTGCAGGACTACCCGCTGGAGCAGTACGTGCGGGACGCCAAGATCGACACCCTGTACGAGGGGACGACGGCGATCCAGGGCCTGGACTTCTTCTTCCGCAAGATCGTCCGCGACAGGGGGCGGGCGCTCGGCCACCTCGCCCAGCAGATCGCGGAGTTCGCCAAGGCCGACGCCGGGGACGGCCGGCTGGCCGCGGAGCGGGAGATGCTGAGCCGGGCGCTGGACGACGTCCAGGCCATGGTCGGGTTCATGGTCGGTGCCTTGCTGGCCTCCGACCCGCAGGCCGCCGGCGGCGACGCCCGCAACCTCTACAAGGTCGGGCAGAACACCAGCCGGCTGCTGGCGGCCGGCGGCGACCTCGTGGTCGGCTGGCTGCTGCTGCGCGAGGCGGAGGTCGCGCTGTCCCGGCTGGACGGCGATCCCGGCCTGCCCGAGTCCGAGCGCGCCTTCTACACCGGCAAGGTGGCCGCCGCCAGGTTCTTCGCGCGGACCGCGCTGCCGTACACCTCGGCCGAGCGCGCCATCGTCGAGGGAACGGACAACGCGCTGATGGACCTGGACGAGGCGGCGTTCTGAGCGGTGTCCCGTGAAGCGTCACCGGGCTCAGTTCAGCGGTGCATGATCGCCTGATAGGACGCCATGTCCTCGATTCATTCTGCCTGAACGTAGAACAGGCGGGACGCTGCGAACATGGCCACGCGCGAACCTGCGGACCAGCTGTCCCGGATCGTCGCGCGCAACGTGCGGGCGCGCCGGGCGGCTCTGCGCCTGCGCCAGGTGGATGTGGCGCAGCGCGCCGGGATGGCGCGCTCGGTGCTGTCGGTACTCGAGGGCGAGCGCCGGCGGGTCACCCTCGACGACGCGCTGGCGCTGTGCCGCGGTCTCGACGTCACCCTGCAGATGCTGCTGGACGGCGCCGACCCGGACGACCTGAGCACGCTCGGCGAGGCGGTGGCGGGGGACGGCGAGCGCGAGGCGAGCATCCGGCTGGCCGGTACCCGGGCCGGGCTCGTCCTCTCCCTCGGCGTCGACCCGGA
>Ga0187787_10000027_pt1 | contig 15492 bp, 12 predicted proteins | sample 1015_BV01_MP06_2_FD_133007 | JGI IMG/M metagenome (GOLD analysis project Ga0187787, IMG submission 133007) | Tropical peat soil microbial communities from peatlands in Department of Meta, Colombia - 1015_BV01_MP06_20_MG | ecosystem: Environmental > Terrestrial > Soil > Wetlands > Peat | place...
ATTTTCCCGCCGGGCGCGCAACATATGAAGCTCAACGCTGCTTTATCTCTCTCATTTCCAGCGGAAGCCATGGAGCACACCGCCTACGAAAAGAAGCTGGCGGATTTGCTCTTTGAGCTCCTGGTGGACATCGTTGAGCGCCAGGAGCCGCGGATCGTGCCGGTGCTGCGCAGCGAGTCGCGCGATTTTGATTTTCCGCCATCACTGCTGGGGCGTGCGCTGCAGGCACAGGGTATTTGGTTCCAGCTGCTCACCATCGCCGAGGAAAATGCAGCGATGCGCCACCGCCGCCAGCTTGAGAGTGAGCGCGGTTACGAAAACGTGCGCGGGACGCTGGGCCAGGTAATTTCGGAGGCTGCAGCCAGCGGCACCGGCGCCGATGCGATTCGCTTGCTGCTAAGCACTTTGAAAATCCGTCCCGTCATTACTGCGCATCCGACCGAGGCGAAACGCGTCACAGTGCTGGAAAGGCACCGTAAAATCTACCGCCGCCTCATGGATCTCGAATCGCCGCGCTGGACTGGCCGCGAGCGCGAAAAGCTGGTCGCGATGCTGCGAAGCGATATTGAGCTACTGTGGTTTACCGGCGAACTGCGCCTGGAGAAGCCTACGGTGCCGCAGGAGGTGGCCTGGGGACTGCATTTTTTTAACGAGACGTTGTTCGACGCGGTGCCCGCGCTGCTGGACAAACTGGATTATGCTTTGCGTCATAGCTACCCGGGCGAGCGCTTCGAGATCCAGGCCTTTTTCCAATTCGGTGCCTGGATTGGAGGCGACCGCGACGGCAATCCGCACGTTACAAATCGAATCACGCGCGAGGCGCTGTACCAGAATTGCCTGGCGAGCCTTCGCTATTACAAATCGCGCATCACCGAGCTGCTGCAAACCTTGAGCATCACCGAGCGCGCCGCACCGATTCCAGACACTTTCCGTGTAGCGTTGGCGCAAGCACTTGAGCGTTCTGGAGAGGGCGATGCCATTGCTGCGCGCAATCCAGGTGAACGGTTCCGGCAATATCTTTCCTGCATTCTAAGCCGGCTTGATATCACCCTTGACCACATCGAAAAAGGCCGCCCCGTGCCAAGTGAAAAAGGTTATGCCAGCGCGGAGGATCTGGCCATGGACCTAAAGACCATAGAGCATGGATTGACGGCGTGTAAAGGCGAGATGCTGACTGCCGCACTGGTCGCACCAGTGCGGCGCGCAGTCGAAGCTTTCCGCTTCAGTACAATGCGGCTGGACGTAAGAGAAAACACGACTCGCATTACGCAAGCCTTGGTTGAATTATGGCGCGCCACACCCAATGAAGGTGAGCCGCCGTCGTTTGATTCAAGCGATTGGAAATCGTGGCTTCTACAGCAACTGGCGAAACCGCTTGCGCCGGACCGCCCGGTCCGCCGCTGGTCCGTCGAGACGGAGGAAACTCTGGGCATGTTCAGGCTGATTGCCGAGATGTGGGATGTCCTGGACAGGCAGGCATTCGGCGCTTTCGTTCTCAGCATGACCCGCTCGGTGAGCGATGTGCTGGGAGTGTGCCTGTTGGCCAAGGAAGGCGGACTGTTCTACGACCCTGCTGGAGTCGAATACTGCCGGTTGCCCATCACGCCGTTGTTCGAAACCATTGAAGATCTGCGGCGCGCGCCGGCAATCATGCGCGAGTTGCTTAACGTGCCGGTAATCAAGCGCAGTATACGCGCCCAGGGCGGATCCCAGGAAGTCATGATTGGCTATTCGGATTCCAACAAGGATGGTGGATTTTTTCCCAGCAATTGGGAACTGGCAAAAGCACAGGTCAGGCTTACCCAGATTGGAAAAGAGCTGGGCGTTCCGATTACTTTTTTTCACGGCCGCGGCGGTTCAGTGAGCCGCGGCGGCATTGCCACAGGCCGCGCCATTGCTGCACAGCCGGCAGGTTCCATCTGCGGGCGCTTCCGCGTCACCGAACAGGGTGAAGTTGTATCGTTCAAATACGCCAACAAGGGCACTGCCGCGTATCATATCGAGCTCCTTGCGGCGAGCGTGCTGGAGCATTCGCTCAAATCAGACCGCGAGCAGGCTTTGCGCGCCAACCCCGAATTCGATGAAGCCATGGAAGCGCTGTCCGCCACTGCGCAAGTGACTTACAGCATGCTTGCCCGCCACCCGGATTTGCCAGTCTATTTCCAGGCAGCGAGCCCGCTTGAGGAAATTTCATTGCTCAATATCGGCTCGCGCCCCACACGCCGCTTTGGAGCGAAGAGCCTGGCCGATTTGCGCGCCATTCCCTGGGTATTCGCCTGGTCGCAGAACCGGCATATCGTGCCGGGCTGGTATGGCGTCGGCGGCGGCCTTTCCGCCTTTCTGGAGGTTCGCGGTGCAACCGGGCTTACGCTGCTGAAGCGCATGTTCAATGAGTCGCGGCTGTTCCGCCTTATCATTGACGAGGTGGAAAAAACACTGGCCCAGGTTGATCTGAATATTGCCCGGGAATACGCGGGATTGGTTGAAGATAAGCGGGTGCGCGAGGAAATCATGCGCATGATAGAGGCGGAATACCGGCTTACCCGCGATATGGTGCTGAAAGTAAGTGGTGGCACGGAAATAGCCGAGCGCTTTCCCGAATTCTGTAGGCGCCTCGCGTTGCGTCTACCCATGCTCAATCAGGTCAACCATGAACAAGTTGATCTGCTGCGCCGCTACCGCCAGGAACCGGATGGAGAAGCAAAAAACCATTACCGTGACGCTCTGTTGCAATCGATCAACTGCATTGCTGCGGGCTTTGGCGCCACTGGCTAATCAAAATGCAATGAACAGTAGATAGTTATCAGTAAACAGGCATTTCAATGTTCACCATTTACTATTTTCCGTACCCCGTTCATTATTCGCTTATTCTTGAGAAAGGGCACATAAATGAGCTTTACCAGCATTGAACCCGCTACCTCGCGGCTGCATCGTTCTGAACTGGCTGTTCCCGGCACCAATACATCGCTTTTCGAAAAGGCTGCGAAATCTGCGGCAGATATTATTTTTCTTGATTGCGAAGACGCCGTCGCACCCGACGACAAGGAAAAAGCACGCAAGAACATCATCCAGGGCCTGAATGAACTCAACTGGGGAACCAAGACCTTGATGGTGCGCATCAACGGCCTCGACACCCACTACATGTACCGCGATGTGGTGGACATTGTAGAAGCCTGCCCGCGCCTGGACATGATCCTCATTCCGAAAGTGGGCATGCCCGCCGATGTTTACGCCGTGGACATGATGGTCACACAGATTGAAACTGCGAAGAAGCGCGAGAAACGAATTGGATTTGAAGTATTGATTGAAACCGCTTTGGGCATGGCCAACGTTGAATCGATTGCGCAATCGAGCAAAAGGCTTGAAGCCATGTCGTTTGGCGTGGCAGATTACGCCGCTTCCACTCGTGCACGCACCACTGTCATCGGCGGGGTGAACAAAGATTCAGGCGTGCTCACTGACAAGGATGCTCACGGCAACCGGCAATACTTCTGGAGCGATCCCTGGCACGCTGCGCAGACGCGCATGATGGTCGCATGCCGCGCTTACGGATTGCGTCCGATCGATGGGCCGTTTGGAGATTTCAACGATCCGGACGGTTTTATCGCCGCGGCCAATCGAGCAGCAGTGCTTGGTTATGAAGGCAAGTGGGCGATCCATCCTTCGCAGGTCGAATTGGCAAACCGGGTTTTCACGCCTTCTGAAGCCGAGGTGACCAAGGCCCGGCGTATAATGGAGGCCATGGCGCAGGCGGCGAAGGAAGGGAAAGGCGCGGTGTCGCTGGATGGGCGACTTATTGATATCGCCAGCATCCGCATGGCGGAAGCGCTGATCAAAAAAGCTGAATCAATGCGTGCATCAGACACGCCATAAAGCCGCGAGATTATTCTTATAGTTTTATATTTAACAGTAAGAATTTCTTATTTTAAGAAACTCACATCTGTAATTGCGGTCAGCTTGTGTTAACAAGCACTTGCTGGGATTTCTGACCACCGCAAGGCTCATTCTTACTATAGTTCTATTTAATTCTGCCGAGTTAGGCCGTCTATTGGCGACAACTCTTGAATTTGTTGATAAGGAGAACTAAGTAATGTATAGACCTAAAGATTCACATCATATTGCTTCCGGTCTTACCTATATTTTTTCACACAGCCTCATTACATTGCTTGCGATTGGCATCGCATTCACGCTTCCCATAGCGGCGCAGTACATTCTCTACCAGTGGTGGCCGCGGGTGGAAGCCGATGCACAGTTGCTGTTGTTTACTGAAATCGGTTTTGCTTCAGTATTGGTTGTGCTTTTCAATATAGCCAAGATATTCTGGGACAATCGTCGTTATATGACCAGCGCAAAATTGGCTTCGCTGGTGTATGCGCGAAGCAATGACAGCTGGCTTGCACGTTGGCGGGAGCGGAGACTGATGAAAAAATTGCCCGCGTCTCGCGATGCCTTTGTGCTCGCGGTCACCGGGTTCATCACTTTCTCAGACAAAAAAAGCCTTTTGGGGGATATTCTCAAAACGTCATATGAGATTCGTGTCATGCTGCTCAATCCCAACGGTGATGGAGCTCGGCAACGCATGCAGTCTCTTCCGCCGAAGAAAAACAGCTTTACCACTTTTTGCGATGAAATTGAGTTGAGTATTGCCTATCTAAATGCGCTGCGTACTGCCGGGAAAAAAGTCACGCTCAAATTTTATGAGCACCAGCCATTCTGGAAGATTGTTGTGCTTGGGGAGCATGTATGGGTTCAATACTGCCACGGTGGACAGGAGATGAAGAGGACGCCGGAATATGTGTTTGCCCTGCAGGACCGCGATCCGAAACAAGGTCTCTTTGTGCCTTTTTACATGCACTTCCTGGACAAATGGAACGAGCCAGAACACCCGGAGTATGATTTTGACAGCCGTGACCTCATCTACCGCGATGCGACGGGAAATGAAATCAAGCGGCTTCCACTGATAACGCGCCCGGTCGACGAAAAAGCTGGCGCAATGGTGCGGCAGGCAGCATAAGTTGGTTGTTTACCACTTGTCCTGAACTCGTTGCAGGCGGCTTGTTGTAGAATTGTGAAGAAAATCGACACCAATTATTCGACACCCTTCCTTCACTACTGCTAATGCGTGCCGATTCTCAAATTGGCCGTTGCTAGATAGACTTCGCGCAGAAAGCAAAACAGCGCCGCGATGAAAGCCAGCATGGCAATGATAAACAACACGCCGATCAGGCTGGGCATTTCCAGGGAAAGAAACACTTCCAGGAACAGAATCACAATAAGCGCACAAATCAGCAGGGCGCACAGTGCGCTCAGGCTGATTGCCGTGTATATAAGCCGAGCGCGCTTGGAGAGCACGGTAAGCTGTCTATGGATTTCGCCGCGCTCTTTCTCGCCGCTGGCAGACAGCCTGGATTCAAGAACTCGGGCAAAATCGACGATTCTGCCCAGCCTGCTGGCAAGCACGCCCAGCATCGCGCCTATGCCGGTAATTAGAAAGACCGGTGCTACCGCAAGCTGAATGGCGTGACTAACCGCAGCAGCGGTTAAATCTTGATGGAACATGATAATCGCTATTCAAAAAAATCGATTCTAACTGTTTTTAATATTTTACAATAAATACTGAAAGTTCCGGTTTGTCGAGCAAATTGCTCGTAAGGACGCGCCAATGAAAAAAAGTATCGCATTGTTCTTGATTCTGAGCATTGCTGCTTTGTTTGACGCAGCAGCTGAGGAAACTGCAGTCAAAAAAGTGATCATCAATGGAACTCAGTTGCCTGCAAAGGACATCCAATCCCTGGAACGCAGCTATGGAGTGCCTCTTCAGCCCGGCAGGTACTGGTACGACAAGATGTCAGGGTTGTGGGGCTATGCAGGACAACCGACTGCGGGGCAGATTTATCCAGGGTTGCAGCTCGGCGGTCCGCTGAAAGCCAACGCTTCAAACGGGAACACAGGCGTATTCATTAACGGCAGGGAGCTTCCCATGATCGAGGTGCAATACTTGCAGCAGTTGGGAACGGTGTACAAAGGCCGGTATTGGATGAATGCCCAAGGTGTCGGAGGTGTGGAGGGAGGACCGGCAATTTTTGATCTGGGTGCTGCGGCGCGACAGCGATCAGGAGGTGGTCTCTACGGAGGGAATAGCCGGACCACGCCATTCGGACATATTGGCAGCGATGGCAAGTGTTCCTACTACTTTGATCCCAAGAGTGGCAGCAGCGTAATGAGCGGCAACTGTAATTAACATCATCTTACCATGCTGAATTCTCTTCCTTTACTTCGGTTGTAATACCTCAAGCAAAAAAATTGCTTCCCAACCAACGCCAAGTTGAGCGGTCCTAGGTATTGGCCGTGCCGCTCGCGTAATGGGGCTCACGCATCGTATACTCAAATATACTTGAGTTACGGAAATGTCCGCTATCGGCAGCGGGTTCAACCGGTCATTCACGAGCGTCTGCATTCAGCCACATCGACACATCTAGCAACGGCTTTGGGTCGATAGCCGGCGTTGGGTACCTGCACCCCGAGTAAGTTGCAAACCTGCGATCTAAAATAATTTGGAGCGGTGGTTTCCGGTGCGTGGGGATGGTGGATTGAACGGCATCGCGAACAAATTCGACTTCCGCCTTGTTTAACAGCAAAATGATTCGCACACGGTTGAAGTAAACGAAGCGCCATGATCATCGGCTACTATTAGGAAAACCAACCCATGCCAATGCCGGATGCCAAAATCAGCGACGACACCATTTACAACGAGGTTCAGGTAATACTGTCGGAAAAGCGCACCGCGCTTTCCATGCTGCGGACGGGAATTGCTGTTTTCGCGCTGCCTCTTTCGGTTCTCAGTATTCTTGTGGCGACCTCCGCGTACTACACTGTCAGCGAAGCGGCCTCATTCCTGTACCCATTACTGACGCTCAGCGTCGTTCTGGTATTGCTGGGAATGTATCTATGCGTTCATGCAATACTTCAAATTCGCCGCTACGATCGCCTGATAGCAGAAATCCGTGAAAAGCACGGTGCGGTCGCTGAATTCGTTGTTTAATGGCGCGGTTCCGATGATTCACGCCTGATACCTTAAATAAGGAACATATGACTTTGCTGTTTTTGCGCACATCCCGCTTTCAAGCGAGGTCGCAGGCAAGCCATGAGGAAAAATTATCCTGCGGCTTGCCTAAAATCGAAGCACAAAGGTGCCGTACATACGATCTCTGGAGGGGTCAGGATAATTTCCTCCACGTTGAGGGCATACCGGATCAGCCCTAACAGATCTAAAGTCTGTTCCCTGTTGCTATTCTCCGCGATACACGATATCGCTGCGGCGGTTCTGCCACCAGCAGGTCTCTTTATGCTCCGTGCACCTGGGTTTCTCCTTGCCGAAGCTAATGGTCTCGATGTTGCTCGCGGAAGCGCCCAGCGCCATCAGTGCGCGCTTTACGGACTCGGCGCGCCGCTGGCCGAGTCCCAGATTGTACTCGCGGCTGCCTCGCTCATCGCAATTGCCTTGGATGGTTACCCGGGCTGAGGAGTTATCGACCAGATATTGCCCATTCGCTTGCGCCACAGGCCGGTACTGGTCCTTGATGAAGGATTTGTCGAAATCAAAATAGATGCTGCGCTCGGTCGGCATAGCCTGTGCGACGGGCTGGGGTGCAGGCTGGGCTTGCTCGGGGAAGGTCTGGAGGGTGCCCCGGGCAACACCCATTTCCGGCTGCGTAGTTTGCTGCGATTCTTGTTTCGCTTCTTTGCTGGCGCATGCAGTCAACAAAGCTAAGAGTATGACGCTAAACAACAATTTGTTCATAAAAAACTCCTTAATTGAATTTCAGCGTGGGTAGTAAAGTGTTTAACGGCCTAGGAAAAATATACTATTGTGCAAATATATTTAGACTAACTTTCAATATTGGATACCAATTTTCTGGAAAGTTCAAATGGCAGCATCACTGCCGATTCGTTTCTGAAGTAACTTACATGCATTGTGAAAGAAACCAACGCCTTCTTTGCGTATACACGCAAAACGCTTTAGGCCAAGCAGCAACAATTTCCGCAGTCACGCGTCCCCGCGCTTTTCCGCTTTGGTACACATGCTTGACGAGTATGCAATGATTCCACACAAATTCAGCCAAGCCTTACATCTTCCAACCCGCGTTCATTTACTGGGCGGTTGTGATTTACTTGCTCAGGCAACGCATCGCTGTGTTGCGGCAGCTAGAGATTATGCGACCTGAATTCGCTCTATACGTGTTTGAAATCTTATGCTCAGTTGGCGGGAATCTGGATAGCGAGCGAGGCGCCCAGCATTTCGCGCATCCGCGCCCAATGCGATCCTTGCCAATAAATGCGCCAGCAGCCCGGGCAACGCATGAACTCGGAGTAGCGCTCGGTGATGCGCTCGGGAATGTGTCCTTTCACTGCGCTCTTTTCAACTGCTTCGAGGCGAGAGTTGCAATGCAGGCACAGCGTAAATGGCCGCATGTGGCGCTCGAGGCGATAGCGTGCCGCAACTTCCCGTAGCTGTACCTCAGGCTTTAGCGCGTGCACGAAGCAGCCGCGTGCCACGCCGCGGATTTTCAGCAACTCGCGGTCTCGGGTAAGAACAATGCGCCGTTCACGCATCGCAAGCTCGATGATCTTGCTGTCGGATATGGCGTTCTCAAAGAGCGTGTTAATGCCGAGCATCCTCAGCATTCGTGCAAGCCCGCCGAGATGGGCGTCCGCCACGAACTCGGGAATTTCACCCGGCGCGATATCGGCGGTGCTGTGCGGAAAGACCTCGATCGTATCGCCTTCGCGCACGATACGGGGCAGGGTCGCCGGAAAGCTGTTTACCAGTAAACGCCCGGCTTCGGTGTGCGGCACGCCAAGGGATTCAATAGCATGCTTGATGGTGGCGGCTCGAGCGCAGGCGTAATCGAACGCAATTCCCCTGCGCTCGCGGGCGATAAAGTCTGCAAGCTCGCCATGGAATCTGAACCTGGCAGTTGCCATGAGGCCTCGTACGATACGCTTGGTTGATTTTAACGCGATAAGCGCTTTTACGGCACTAGCGTAATGAGCGGCAGCTGCAACTAACCACCTCGTGATACGTGCGGCCGTGGAATACTGTCGTGAGCGCGAATGAGTCTAACGTTCGCGTTGGCTGACATATCATTGCAGCAGACGCACTAACGCGCGCCGATCAGCCTTTGTCCGGGAGCAATACCTCGCCGCGGTTTGCCTCTACTCCATCCCCGCTCCAGCGGCGGTAGCGCCCGTTGAACTGCTCGTCGGTGATTGCAAGCCCCCGTCCGCGCAGGTACGCAAGCACCAGTCGCAAAGCCACCGGACGGTAGGTGCAGGCGTAGCTGAAGGTGGGCAGCAATTCCGCCGGTTGGCACGAAGCGACCGTTCCGCGCATCATGCCAGCGCCCGTCCGCCATCCGAGCCGGCCGAGGACCACTACAGTACCGGCCAGCATGTTGGCTCCTGTGAAATCACCGCTGTTCCCACCCACCGCAATGAGGCCGCGCCGCATGCCGCTGCCGACCTCGTTGCCTGCGTTGCCATGAATGATTATTTCGCCACCGCGAGTGCCAACGCGTTCGCCGCGCAAGGCACTGCCCACCAGATGACCGGCGTTACCCTTCACCACGATCCGCCCGCCCGACATCTCACTACCAACCCAATCTGCGGCGTTGCCCTTGACTAAAATTTCGCCGCCGCTCATGGCGGCACCGAGATGCATTCCGACATTGCCCTCGATGGTTATCCGGCCGTGCGTCATGCCTGCGCCGATCATCTTTACCCGGAAAAGATCGCCGACGACGCGCAACTCGCCGTCGGGTTGGCCCTCGACTCGGAAGAAATCTCCCAGCGCGGCCTGCCGGTTGCCGTAAAGGACTTTGGCCGCGGCGACCTGCGTAGTGGTCATTCCTTCGAACCGCTGTGGAACAATCGTCTCTGCCTCGAGAGGAACTTCCGGTTGGGCGTGTAGAGTAAGCGTGAGGCTCATGTCATTATCGTGTTTGGGTGTTTCATGTTGACGGATTCCATGTGAGCTCTATATTAGGCTGCGCAACTCGATCTTGTACTGTCCCAGGTTGCCGCCATAGTTGCCTGCGGAGATCTGCCGTATTCCCGGCTGCGCCGCCGCTTTAAGTCCGCGCCGCATGGCCTCCTTGACGGCATCGACGTCCAGGCCATCGATGACGATCTCGAGCACACAACCAACCTCCGGGGCAAGCTCGGTTGCTTTCGATACCGCCCGCAGCGTGGGACAATAGGCATCGTTAGTTGATGCCATGAGCGACTTGTAACGGGACCCGACCTTGCTGCCACTTCGCACCACGCCGTCCGGAAACGGCAGGATCACGCCGGGGACTAACCGCATGGCATTTACCGCCGACTCTGCTGCGGCGAGAGTCGGCAACAGGTCCTCGCCCAGAAGCAGCAGATTGCCGCCGCCGACGGCAGGCTGAACGCCGAAGCGCTCCTCCACCACGAACTCACCGTCCATTACCGGCACGCGCCAGAAACGGCGTCCGTCAAAAAGTTTGGCTGCCTGGAAGCCGTCGCCGAAATAGCGCAGCAGGCCCCCGACGACTACAGTGCTCTCACTTGCCAGGGCGTTGAAGCAGGCGGTGGTGGGGCAGGTCATGACGCATTGGCCGATGCGTTCAACCAAGCGCTTGCCCACGCCTTCGGCACTGGTGGCGAACAGCAGCACCATCACCCCCGGCCGACCGTCAGGGGTTTCTCCAGCAGGGACCATGCGCTCGATGCCGGCTTCGCATTTGCAGCCAATTACCGAAGTCGCAAAGCCGGTCATGGCGCGCGCAGCCGCCGACGCCCATTTCTGGTTCTCGGCGGTGATAAGCACCCTTGCGCCCGACATGGCGAACGCCTCGGCAAAGGTGTCCACGACAGTAACACCATTGATCAACATTTCCAGTCACCGCGAGTTAGCGGGGCGCCAACGTCCCCGCGGGAAAACATGGCCTTCATCCTTTACCCCGTCGACTTGCGGCGGGACGCTGCTTGAGCGTTGGAATGACTTCATGGGGCCCGAGGTAGCTATCGTCCACCGCGTAATTGTTAAAGCGGATCGAATAGTAATCTTCAAAGAACGGGCGGATTACCTCCACAATTTGCGGATCATAATCGGGAGACACATGCAGCATCCGCCCTTGGTGTTCCGCCTGGAATTCGTGGTCTTCGATGACCATTTGCCCGTCCTTGATAACGTGTCGCGGCGCCCCGAACATGCGCTCTTTATCCTCGTTTTCGTCGTAGATCGTGATGTCGGCGTCCGCCCCCGGTCCGAGATGCCCTTTATTAGCCAGACCCAGCAGCCGAGCCGGACCGGCACGGGTGACGATGGCGATCTCCTGGAGCGTGTATTCGCGGTCCAAGCCATCGGCGAGCGCCGTCTGCCGCAACGCCCTCGGATTAATCTTGCGCATCTCCTGCTTGCGGAATTCCCGATCCATCAGCAGGCGGATAAGGCGTGGGTAGCTCATGAATGAGCCGCCATTGGGATGGTCGGTGGAGAACACCATGCGCCACGGATCTGTCGAGAGCAGGAACAATTCGAGCCCGATCGCCCATTGCAGCGCATGGGTATACACGGTGTCCTGATAGGCGAAAGGAAGGATGCCGCAACCGGACTCGTGCTCGGTGTCGGAATTCACCCATTTGCCACCGGCAAAGCGCGAAAGCATGTAGGCGAGCGGCGCGTCCGCCGTCATGATTGTCGACTTTCCGAACATAACCTGGCCCACATCGGCACTGATATTCGGATGTGTGTTGACGTATTCTGAGATCTCCTTCGCCTTCGAAGTCGGGTTGTGGCTGGACTTGCCGGGCACTTCGCCGTAGCTGTGAAATTGAATATGCGCGATATGCGCGCGATGCCCTTCGGCAATGCGCATGGTCTCCAGGGTGGTGGCGTAATTCCCGGAGTGACCGAGGTTGTTGCAGTGGATGTGCGCCGGGTGCGGTAATCCCAGTTCGTCTACTGTCTCGATCAACGCCTTGATCACTTGTCGGGGCGTCAACTCAAATGACTCTATCTTTTCGTCCAGCTTGGTGATGTTGGCGTTGCGCCGGCCTTTCCAGGCCTCATCGCCACCGGGATTAACGAGCTTGGCGGTGTACGCTTTGGTCGCCGCGAGCCACCACGCGAGCGCGTTGCGGAATTCATCACGCCGCCCTTGTTCCAGCAACTTGTAGAGCAGCACGTTGTTGCCCATCACTATGTAGAAGCCCTTGTCGATCACGGGCGTGTCGTGGAATTCCTCCAGCGTGTGGCGGGCGCCGATGGGCGGCACTGCCGCCTCCATGGCCGTGGTGTAGCCGAGCAGGGCGTAGCGGTATCCGGTTGCGAAGGTGGATGGAACAGTACCGCCGACGCCGGAGCGGGTGAACGCCGTGCGAGAGTGTACGTCGTGCCGGTGATCCTCCGGCTGCAGCTTGCGTGCCAGGTTGACCTTGGGACCTGCAATGTGGCAATGCATGTCCACACCGCCCGGCATGATTACCATCCCTTTGGCATCAATACGCCTTGCCTTCGGGGGAACGTCCTTCACGATCTTGCCGTTGGCGACGTAGATATCACAAACTTTGCCATCGACGCCATTCGCAGGATCATACACGCGGCCGTTTGCGATATGCAGCAAGATGTGCTCCGGCTTTGTCTGGCGCCTTATGCGGCGCCCATGGCGGGAACACGGTTCCCGCCGAGCAGTTCGCGCACACGCTCCTTGATACGGGTCAGCACTTCCTCGTCGCTCGGGTAGGGCGAGGGTAAAGCTGGTCGCAGGGGAATGGCTACATCGTCCATGCGGTAAACCGTACCAGGCACGCTGATGCCATATGTTGCGGTCGTGATCGCCACTCGTGCGAGCTTGCCGGTATGGGTAAGCTTGGGATCCAGCACTATCACGGGTATGCGCTTCAGGTGCTCGATTGCTGCGTGTGAGAAATTGGCACCTGGATCTGCGGCTATGATGAGCGCTGCATCCGCTTCGCCGCGTCCCAGCAGGTCCGCGCTCGTAAATTCGCCCGGATTGAAACGCGGATAGCCGCGGCCCAGGTTAATGCCAAACGGGAAACCGGTCTGCCATGAAACTATATTGTCCGCACCAGTGACATTGCCGTGGCCGCGCACCGGCTTGGCCACAAAATGAGTGTATTCGTTGAGATCTGTGGCGAGCGCCAGCAGCGCCCCTGAATTAAAATGACGTCCCCGCGTCATGGTAAGTCCCATGCCGAACAGCAGCGCCCCGAAGCGGCAATTCTTCATGCGCTGCGCCAGGTCTTCTAATGTGGCGAGAGGAACACCGGTCACCTGCTCGATCGCGGGATCCACGCGTCGTCCTTTCACCAGCGCACGCAGCGCCCACAGCACCTCGAAATCGCGCTGGGGTTTCACCTGCACGAAAATGTCCGCCACTGCCGCGCTCGGGCTGCGGCGCACGTCCACCAGCACTACAGTGCGGTCTTTCTTGCCCTGCGGGATATACATTCCCTTGGCAGTCACCGTATAGCGCGTAAACAGACGTGGATGGGATTCCGCCGGATTTCCACCCCAAAATACCAGCAGGTCGGCGCGGTTACGGATCTCGCCCAAGGTCGCAGTACTTTCTCCTACCCCCTCAAACGCCATGCCGGAGGGGCCATGGCAAACCGAAGTGGTGGTATCCAAATTGGCGCCGATCATGTCGGCGATTGCCACAGCCTGGCGCTGCGCTTCGCAAGTAGTGTCGGACAATCCATAGATCAAGGGGAAGCGCGCATTGGCCAGAATTTGTGCGGAGGCTTCAATTGCCTGCTCCGTGCTGGCTTCGCGCCCCTCGATGAGCGCGAACGGACGTTTTTCGTCAATACCATGCTCTTTGAACCAGGCGCGTCCAAGCACGCAGGCGTTCTCTGCTTTCGTGATTTTGTGGGCATCCAGATCCACAGTAAGATGCATGTCGTCGCATACGCACCCGCAGAAAGTGCAGGTGGCGTCATTAATAATTCGGGTGTTTTCGCTCATGATGTTCGTTCCTCCTGGCCTTAACCGGAGACCGGTTCCACCGTTACTTCAATGTGCTTGGAAATAGGCATGCCGCTGCCGGCTGTGTCGCTACCCATCAGCTGGCTGGAAAGCGGGCCGTAGGCGATGAACAGCAGCCCGTGCGGCAGGTCTTTGGTCGTTCGCCCCTTGCAACGCACGCTCACCTCGCCGCTGGCGCTACGCAGGCGTACCGCGTCGCCGTCCTTAAGGCCGAGCCGCGCCATGTCCTCCGCGTTCATCTCCACTGTGGATGAGACTTCAATGTACTCGGCTTCAAACTTGCCTGCACAGAGCGAAGTGCCCTGCCGTGACGAGCGCCCGCCGATGAGTGTCATGGTTTCGGGCACGAAGGTTTTCTCCTGGTCTTATCCACATTCGAACATAGCCTAACCCGCACCGTCAAGAAGAGCCGAGGCACAGAAGCATCTCGGCTACGCGCGTGAACTTCTCGCGCGGTTTGCCCTTGGGTTGACCACGCGCAACCTCAGCTGCGTCTATCTTGAGCCAGTCATCGACGCTGATGACGCGCACACCTCGTGTCGCAAGCAGCGGCGTCAGACCTTCGGCGCCAGCTTTCGCCGCGGGCGCCATTCGGGAAACGTCGGCGAGTAGCGACTTGACTGTCGCTATGCTGTCGGCCCGGTTGGTGCCGATGATCCCGGTTGGTCCGCGCTTGATCCAGCCTGCCGCATAAAGGCCCGGTATCACGGCGCCGCTGCCGTCTGCAATGCGCCCATCCTGAGTTGGGAATACGCCCCGGCGAGCGTCGAACGGGACACCCGGGATTGGCACGCCGGAATATCCTATGCTGCGGAACAGCAGTCCGCACCGCAACAAGTCAGTTTCACTGGTTTCGCGCGCCACTTGTTGCATGGGAGTGCCATCGAGACGATTGCGCGCCAACACGACCTGCTCCATGCGTGCTGCGCCCTCGATCTTAACCGGGCTCTGCAGGAAGTGGAAGATTAAGCGGCGCGGCTTGCCGGTTGAGCCGCGAGCAGCGAACGCGCGGAAGATCTCAACGTTTTTTGCACTCACGAAATTGCTCTTGACCTCAAGTTCTGCGACGCTTTCGGCATTGAGTTCCATGTCCTTCGGATCGACTACGGCATCGCAACTGGGCAACTCTCCCAGTTCCTTCAGTTCCTTGTTGGTGAACTTGGCTTGCGCAGCACCGCGCCGCCCGATGACATGTATTTCACGTACACGGCTTGCTGCCAATGCGTCCAGCGCATGCTCTGCGATGTCTGTGGCTTTGAGCTCATCGACCGACTTGGCAAGGATGCGGCAGACGTCTGCTGCTACGTTGCCCTGACCGACGATGGCCACGACTTCGGCAGACAGGTCGAAACTGCGGTCCCGGTAGTCCGGATGGCCGTTATACCAAGCGACGAACTCGGTGGCGGTGTGGCTACCCGGGAGATCCTCACCGGGAATGCCGAGACGTCGATCAG
>Ga0187787_10000029_pt1 | contig 15331 bp, 11 predicted proteins | sample 1015_BV01_MP06_2_FD_133007 | JGI IMG/M metagenome (GOLD analysis project Ga0187787, IMG submission 133007) | Tropical peat soil microbial communities from peatlands in Department of Meta, Colombia - 1015_BV01_MP06_20_MG | ecosystem: Environmental > Terrestrial > Soil > Wetlands > Peat | place...
AGCCCCGACGAACAACGCCACCGCGCCGAAAGCGCCTGTGGATAAACGGGATCCAGCCTCACCGGGTGGCGGCAGCCCGGCTGGGGCGAGTCTCCAGGAGGGACTGCCCCCTCCAGGGTCGTGACGTGACATCGGGTCAGGGTGTCCGTCATCGGCCCGGCGGGAAGGTGCCATCGCTCAATCACCCTCCCCCGGCTGAAATCCTGAACCCCGTCGACGATTCGTGACTGCCTCAGTGGTCGTGAGGTTTGTGCCAGACGAGGAGGTAGCGCCAGAGCAGGAGTCTTCGGACGTGGACGCCGGGGAGTTCGGCTCTGGCTTGCCGACGGACGTGCCGGAAGGTGAGATCGGGATCTCGGACTGGCATCAGGCCGCCGGCGGCGGGACAGGAGTTGCGGCGCAGGAGCCGCTCGGTGGCCAAGGCACGGCCTCGAACGTGGGTGAAGACGACTGCGGCGGCCTCGACGGGCAGTTCGCGGGGCAGGTCACTGCGCAGGACGGCGATGGCGGCGAGGACTCCGCCGGGGCGTAGCCAGGAGGCCAGCCGCGACAGCGCAGACGGTAGAGGCATGTGGTGCAGGGTGGCGATGCTCGTGATCGCGTCGTAGGGCCCCAGACGGAGGGCAGGGTCGAGAGCGTCGGCCTGGATGCAGGTGACGTTTCCCGGAACTCGGCGTCGGGCGGCTTCAATCATGATCGGTGAGCGGTCGAGGGCGTCGACGTGGGTGGCCCCTATCGCCAGCCGTGTCGCGAAGTCACCGGTGCCGCACCCGACGTCGAGGATGCGTTCGCACGTCGGTGGCAGGTGCCGCAGAAGCAGAGAGTGATAGAAGGCGTTGTGGTCCCACGACGAGGTAGACACCTGCATCGGCTCCCGCTGACTCGACAGCGCGCTAGCCGTCGCCGTACACCTCGTCGCTGACGTGGTCGCCCCAGTCGGTCTCCGGTCCCTGCTGGCCCTCTCCAAGGGCCTCCCACATGGCGAGGTGGGCCATGAAGTGGTCGGGGGCGGCACCGTGCCAGTGCCATTCGCCCGGCGGGGTGTGGATCGTGTCGCCGGGCCGGATCTCGATCATCTCCGCACCACGGGACTGGACCCGGCCCCGACCCTCGATGACGTGCAGGGTCTGCCCGTTGGCGTGGCAGTGCCAGGCGGTCCGCGCGCCAGGCGTGAACCGCACGACATTGACCCGCAGGCGCGACGGAGGCTCGCCCCTGACGACGACGTCGAACCAGACGTCGCCCGTGAACATGGCCGCCGGGCCCTTCGTACTGGGCTGCTTGGGCTGGATCTCCACCTGTCTCCTCAGCTGCTGCTCATCACTGCCTGATGTCCCTCCGGGTTGTGCAGGCCCGACGCTACGCTGCCCAGACACGCCTGGGTGTGCTCGGTGTTCCCCGCCACCAGGGAGGCCAGCCGGTGCCGGCTTCGGGTGATCCGGCGGCCACGTCGCCCGGCGCGGATCGGGACGTGGTGTTCGCCCGGCGGTTCGGGACCGGCCGGCCGCTGGGGCTGCTGCACGGGCTGCTGGTGTCCGGGGACATGTTCACCCCCCTCGCCGAGCGGATGTCGGCACGCCACCACCTGGTCATCCCCGACCTTCGCGGGCACGGCAGGAGTGCGGCACTGCCCGGCCCGTACACGGTCGAGCGGCTGGCTGCCGACGTCGTGCGGCTGCTGGACGATCTCGGCGTGGAGCGGGCGGACGTGCTCGGCTATTCCCACGGCGGCGCGGTCGCCCAGCAGGTGGCCCGCGCCGACCCGCACCGGGTGCGCCGGTTGGTGCTGGTCGGCACGTACGCCCACAACCTCGGCTCGGCGCGTGAGCGGGTCGAGGCGAGGCTGTCCCCGTGGCTGCTTCGCGCGATCGGCCCCCAGCCCATGGCGCGGTTGCTGGCCCGGGCCGGTGGCGGCCCGCGGCTGACCCGCGAGGGACCCGGCCGCTGAACGCGGCGACGCCGCCGGCCCCCGGCCGTCAGCTGCGCAGGTCCCGTCGAGCGAACCCCAGGGCGCCGAGCGCGAGCCCACCGACGGCGAGCACCAGGCAGGCCAGGCTGCCGGCGGCGTCCCAGTGCCCGACCATGGGCCGGCCCAGGTGGGCGGTGAGGGCCAGCTGGTGCACCCAGCTCGGAAGGTGAAGGGCCGGGACGAGCAGGTCGATGAGGTACGTCGCGATGACGATCACGGTCAGGACGCCGGCGGCGATCGACGTCCGGACCAGGCCGCCGACCGCGAACCCGACACCGGCCATCGCCGCCGCGAAGAGGCCCAGCGCGAACGTGCCTGCCATCGGGGTGAGCACATCGCTTCCGGCCCACACAGCTCCCAGGCCGACGCACGCAGCCGTGACCACCGTCATCACCCCGATCGCAGCGAGCACACCGAGGCCGCTGCGGACCACCCAGCTACGGCGGGAGAGCGGGGAGGCGAGCACGACCTCGAGCCGGCCGGCCGTCTCGTCCGTGGCCCAGCCCGAGACGAGGGTGACGGCCGCGAAACCGGCCACGACGTACAGCAGTTGGACCAGCAGCTGCAGGAACCCGCCGGCAGAGGTGATGTCGAAGCCGGGAAAGAGGCGGCGGAACGTGCCGGCCAGATCGGGCGATGCAGCGAACTGGTCCGCGAGCGAGCGGCTGCCGGTGGCCATGATCAAGCCGAAGGCTCCGAGGCCGAGACCCCAGGCCAGGGCGAGGGGCAGCCGCTCGCCGAAGGAGCGCCCACCCGCGTCGCGCAGCCCGAGCGCGATCGGCGGCACACCCGGCGTCCGGACGGCGGCCGCGGCGCCCAGGTCCCGCCGGGCGAAGGCCTCGATCCCGGCCAGGATGAGGAGGACCGCCACCCCGGCGACCGGGGCCAGCGAGACCCAGTCGTACTGGCCGGCCAGCGGCAGGTGGTTCGCGGTCCAGGCCGCGGGCGTCAGGTCGGCCACGCCGCCGAACGCCGGTTCCAGCGTCCGGTAGTTGTTCAGGATCGGTCCGGCGACCAGGACGAAACCCGCGATCCAGGCCGCGGCCGCCCGGCCGAGGAACTGCGACAGGGCGAACGCGAGCCCGCCGAACGCCAGGGACATCAGCCCGACCCACAGCGCGAAGCCCACCGCCGCCTTGAGCGGGATCTCGTCACCCGGCAGCCTCGCGAATGCCGCCCCGGCCAGCCATCCGGCGAGGGCCATGACGGCGATCGCCACGGTCAGCAGGGTCACGTGCGCGGCGACCTTCTCGACCGCGATGCGGCGCTTGCTGAAGGGGGCCGCGGCGACGACGTCGAGGCTGCCGCGACGGGCCTCACCGGCGAGGGTGCCGGTGAGCGACAGGATCGACCAGAAGGCCGCGAACAGGAGGAACACCGGACCGTACTTCCACTGCACGTAGCCGCCGATGGTCCCGATGTTGACCGGCCTGCCGGTGAGCCCCTGCGCGGCGGGCCCGACCGTGTTCGCCAGCCTGGCCAGCTCGTCCCGGGCCTGCTGCGTCGGGTATGCGCTGGCGATCCCGGCACAGATCACCAGCAGGAAGCCGCCCAGGAAGAGCAGCTCGATGACGAAGGCGCGGCGGGAGTCGCGGACCGCCTTGCCGAAGATGCTGCCCAGCCCGACCAGTCGGCTGCGCAGCGGGATCGGGGTGACCGGAGCGACGACGGCCGGACGGCGTGGGGCGTCGGTCGTCACGGCGCACTCACCTCGACCGGGCCGCGGCCGTACTCGGCGAGGAAGGTCTCCTCCAGGCTCGGCTCGCGGGACACGAAGTCGAGCAGCTCGTGGCGCGCGGCGGCCCGGACCACCGGCGTCATCGATCCCGCGACGCGCATCCGGAGCGTGTGGTCCTCGACCGTGACGTCGGAGACACCCGGCAGGGCGGTGAACTCCGCCGCCGGCACGGCGTCGACGAACCGCAGCTCCACCTGGTGGTGGGCGAGATCCCGGAGCGTGTCCACCCGGCCGGTGCGGACCAGGCGCCCCTCGCGGATGATCGCGACCCGGTCGCAGGTGCGCTCGACCTCGGACAGGATGTGGCTGGACAGGAACACCGTCCGCCCCTCGGCCTGCGCCTCGCGGACGAGCCCGTAGAACGCCTGCTGGACCAGGGGGTCCAGGCCGGACGTGGGCTCGTCGAAGATCAGCAGCTCCGGCCGGTGCTGGAGCGCGATCACCAGGCCGATCTTCTGCTTGTTCCCCTTGGAGTACTCCTTGAACCTGCGCGTCGGGTCGACGTCGAGCCGTTCGATGATCGAATCCCGGTACGCCGGATCCACGCCACCGCGCAGGTTCCCGAAGTACTGGATCGTCTGCCCGCCGGTGAGCCGGTCGTAGAGGGTGAACTCGCCCGGCAGGTAGCCGAGCCGGCGGTGGATGGCGACCGGGTCCGCGGTCGTCTCGATGCCGAAGATCCGGGCCCGGCCCGAGGTGGGCCGCAGGTGGTCCAGCAGGGTGCGAATCGTCGTCGTCTTGCCGGCGCCGTTCGGCCCGAGGAAGCCGAACACCTCGCCCTCGTCGACCTGCAGGTCGACCTCGACGATCCCCCGGTGGGAGCCGTAGCTCTTGGTGAGTCCCTCGGTTTCGATGATCGCGGTCATGCCAGTTCCCTTTGGACATCGCTTCGGACAGCGGGCGTAGACGGATCGAACCACTCGCGGACGACGGCCGAACGGTCGGCGAACCCGAGCGACCCGGGGCGGGCCCCCAGGATCCGCTCGAAGGCGTCGGCGAAGGCGGTGAGCGTGCGCTCGGCCTCGTCGAACGTGACGGCCCCGGCCTGGTGGGCGACGAACAGGTCGACGGCGGCCTCGTTGGCGCCCATGATCAGTGACACGAAGACCCGGGCGGCGTCGTCCGGAGAGGCTGCCGTGAAGGAGCCCTCGGCCACGCCCTGCCGGATGATCGTCGCGACCGGCGGGGTCATCTGCACCAGGACACCGCGGCGGAACTTCTCCCGCACGATCGCGTTGTCGTCGGAGAGCCAGACCTGGATCAGCGCGAGGATGAGGTCCCTGCGTTCGGCCTTGAAACTCGCCAACCCGGAGAAGACCGCGTCGAACTTCTGCAGGGCCGATCGCCGCGGATCGGCCACGGCGGGTGCCAGCGAGGCCGTCGCAGCCTCGACCATGCGCGAGACGACCCCGTCCAGCAGGGCGGCCTTGGAGTCGAAGTAGTGGTAGAAGGCGCCCTTCGACACCTGAAGATCGTCGAGGACGTCCTGGATGCTCAACTGCGCGTAGCCCCTCGTCTGGATGAGACGTTGGGCGACATCGAGGAACGCGTCCCGCCGGACGGCGTGGGCGACCGGATCGACCGTGCGCGCCATGCTGGCTCCAATAATAGACCGACTGCCGGTCTATGATACGCCCGCACCGGCCCGCTGGTCGAGATCCCCGGCCGCAGGGTCGGAGAAGAGCATGGGTCCACCTGTGTCACCACTGGGCTCATGGCGCACGATCGGGACGGCGAGCGAGCTCCGTCGCCCGTCACGGGCGAGGCGGTCCCCCGGTACCACGACCTGCTCGCGACGCCGGGGGCCAAGGATCTCGGCGGGTCCGAGAGCATCGACACCGAATCACACCTGGCTGTCCGGCTGCGCGCGCTCGAGGCCCGGATCAGCGAATCGCCCGCCGTGGCCGGTGCTGTGCTGAGCCTCTCCGCACCCGACGAGCCGACCCTCCTGATCTAGTCCTCGGCCCGGGTGATACCGGGTCCCCATCTAGCGCCCCGGGTCCTACCCGGTCCCCGGGCCGCCGGCTTTACTCACCACCCGCCGCTTTGCTCCCCAGGAGCCGCCCGGAGCCGCCGTACAAACGAGTGTCAGCGGCGTGCAGCGAGCAAACCTCCGTGCCGGCGTCAGCGACGGGGCTTGGCCGAGTGGCGCAGGCTCGCCTCCCGGATGTCGATGACGGTCGCCTGGGTCAGCGCCTCAAGTGCCTCCACCGAGCCGAACGGAGCGGCCTCACCTGCCCTGGTCGCGGGCTCCAGGGCCTCCGGAGCCAGCCGGCCGGCCACTTCGGCCTCTGCCTCGTCGATGATCGCCGCGGTCAGCGGGTACCCGATGGCCAACCCGTGCGCCTGCCGCCACGCCCGCCCGGCGGCGAGCAGCCCGGCCCCGGCCACCAGGTCACCGGCCCGGGTGAGGGCGGCGCCGAGCAGGCTGGCCAGGTCGGGGAGGGACAGCAGCAGCGCCACCTTGTGGTTCACCGTCAGGGCCCGGCGCAGGACGTCGACCGCTGCGGCCGGGTCACCGAGATCCAGCTCCAGCAGGCCGGCGACGCCGAGCACGTCAGCGAGCGAGGGCGTGACCCCGGTCCGTTCGGCCGCATCCAGCGCCTGTGCGACGAGCTCCGTCGCCAGGCCCGGATCGCCGTCGGCGTGCGCGGCCAGCGCCAGGTAGGCGGACGTCGTCGCCAGATGGCTGAGGCTGTTGTCCGCCCGCGCCCGGTCACGCATGGTCCCGATCAGCGGGCGGCCCTCGGCGGTGCGGCCGAGGTTCACCAGGATCTCGCCGCGCTCGTTGTCGATGATCGCGACCACCTGCGCCGCTCCGGCACGACATGCATACTCCCGGGCGACGTCCAGGTGATCCAGCGCACCCTTCAGGTCGCCCTGGTAGCGGTCGACCCCGGCGATCCGGTGGGTGAGCCAGGCCAGCACCTGGTCGTCCTCCAGCTCGACCGCGACGGCGAGCGCAGACTCGAAGCACGACCGTGCCCGGGGCAGGTCTGCGGAGACGAACGCGACGCTCCCCGCGGCCCGGTGCAGCTGGGCTCGGAGGCGCGCCGGAACGTCCTCCGCATCCGCCGCGGCCAGCCACCGATCGGCGTCGACCAGCGACCCGCTGTAGAACCAGTAGTCGAGCAGGACGACGACCAGCCGGGCCAGCCTCGCACCGTCTCCGGCGGCCTGGAGCCGGCCGAGGGCGGCGGCGAAGTTGCCGGCCTCGGCAGCGAGCGCGGATCCGGTCGCCGCGTCCAGGTCGACGTGATACCGCGGCACCAGCCGTTCGGCCAGGTCGAGGTAGTAGTCGCTGTGCGCCTGCTCGGCCGTCTCCCGGGCGCCGTCGGGCGCTTCCGCCAGAAGGTCGGCCGCATACTCTTGGACCAGTTCGAGCATCCACGACCGTCCGCTGCCGTCGGCGACGACCAGGCTCCGGTCGGCCAGCCGGCCGAGGATGTCGAGGATTGCCCCGGCCTCGACATCCGGACCGGCGCACACCCGCTCCGCCGCCTCGACGGTCCAGCCGGCGACGAAGACCGACAGCCTGCCGAACGCCGCCCGCTCGTCGTCGTCCAGCAGGGCGACGCTCCAGTCCAGCGCGTCCCGGACACTGCGCTGCCGGTCCGCAGCCCTGCGGGACCCCGTGCCCAGCATCCTCAGCCGGTCCTGCCCGCGCCGGGCCATCTCGGCCGGCGGCAGGATCCGCACCCGCGCCGCGGCCAGCTCGAGGGCGAGCGGCAGCCCGTCGAACATCCGGCACACGGTCGCGACGTCCGCGGCGTTGTCATCGGTCACCTCGAACCCGGGCATCGCCGCCTGAGCCCGGTCCCGGAAGAGCTGGACGGCGTCGTAGGACAGGACGGCCTCGCGCTCGACGGCCGTCGCCGGAGGGATCGGCAGCGGCCCCACCGGCACCAGGTACTCGCCGGACAGCTCGGTGGGGATCCGGCTGGTGCACAGCAGCGTGACCTCGGGCAGCCGATCCAGGAGCTGCTCCAGGTCCGCCAGTGCCTCCTCGGATCCAGGGCTGTCGAGCAGCTGCTCCAGGTTGTCCAGCACCAGCAGGACGGGCCGGCCGGCCAGCGAGCGGGCGGCCACCTCGAGGGCCGGCTCGCCCGCCCAGGCCGGGACGTCGCCGCCGGCGCGGCAGATCGCCGGCAACGCCGAGGCCGGGTCCTGGCTGCCGGCCAGCGGGACCAGGATCACCTCACCCTGGGTCGACCAGCGCTGCGCGACCTCCATCGCGAGCGTGGTCTTGCCCATCCCGCCGAGGCCGACCAGGGTGACGACGCGAACCTTCGGGTCCGCCAGCCGGGTGGACACCAGCTCGAGGTCGCCCTCCCGGCCGACCAGCGGCAGCCGCCGGCGGAGCAGGGCCCGCACGGGCGGCGCCGGGCCGGGTGCCGCAGGCTCCGAGACAGCCACGGCCACGGGTTCGGGCCGCGGAGCCGTCGGCGCCTCCTGGCGGAGGATCTGCAGCTGGACCTCCCGCACGTGCGGTCCCGGGTCGACGCCCAGTTCGTCGCTGAGTCGCTCGGCCAGGCTCTGGTAGGAGGCCAGGGCGTCGGCCTGCCGCCCGTTGGCGAACAGGCCCAGCATCAGCCGGGCGACCAGGTCCTCGTTCAGCGGGTGCGCGCCGGCCAGGCGTTCCAGGTCGGGGAGGTGGTTGTCGATCCCGAGCGCCGCATCGGCATCGATCAGGTCGAGTTCCGCCGACAGCCGCCGCTCCTCCAGCCGGCTGATCAGACCGGCGGCGCGGCTCAGGCCCGCGAGGTCCGGCAGGGCCGGCCCTCGCCACAGGCTCAGCCCCTGCTGGAGCAGGGCCCGGGCCGCCCCCGGATCCCCGGCGGCAAGCCGGGCGCGGCCCAGGTCGGCGAGCCGTCCGAACCGCAGGGCGTCCACGGCGTCCGAGGAGATGTCGAGGACGTAGCCCCCCGCCAGCGTGCGCAACGGCGACGTGCCCTGGCCGTCCAGCGCCCTCCGAAGCCGGGACATATAGACCTGGATCGTGTTGACGGCCGTGTCGGGCGGTTCGTCCTCCCACAGGGTGTCGACCAACTCGGCCGTGCTCACCATCGAGCCGGCGGCCAGCGCCAGCAGGCTGACCAGGGCCCTCGGGCGGGGGCCTCCCACGGCTCGGGGCTCGTCCGCGAGCAGCACCTCCAGGGCACCGAGCAGACGCACCTGAAGGGTGCTCGGCGCCGCGGGTGTGGTCACCAAACGACGGTACGGGGCGCCGGCTCTCTCGGGCACTAGCTTGCGGAGACGTCTTTCGGCGGCCCGGCACCGAATGGCCCAACCCCGCCACGGTAAGCCCCCCGGACCCTTACGTAGGGACAAGTCGACTGCGCCAGGTACCGCTGTCCGGACTGTCGGTGAGCGACGTCCCGCGCCGCTACGATCCTTCGGGCCCGTCATCAGCGCCTGTGGTGATGACGGGGTTCAGGTGGTGAGAACCAGCCCACGACCGGACCTGGTGTCGTGGCGGCGCGTGGTCACAGAGGTGCCCTGACCATGGAACTTCAGGAGATCGAGCGCCTCGTCCGATCGACGGTGCACCCCGCCGGTGAGTTCGACGTCGCGACGGACCTGACCGGCGACGGCTACCTGATCCTGACCCTGTCATTGATCCCGGTCCCGTGGTCGGACGGTTCGCCGAAGATGCGCGGGCGGAGGGCGAGAATCACCACCTCCGGCGTGGAGGCCTTCTTCCTGGAGCTCGACAGCCGGTTCGTGCTGCGCGACTTCGACTGGGAGACCGAGGGTCAGCGGGACATCATCCTGCGGATGACCCGGCTGGCGCTGGCCTACCTGCGCGGAGGCGGCGTGGAGGGCGAGCGGAGGGGGCTGTTCGGCAGACGCCACCCCGTCTTCTCGATCGACCTCGACCGGCAGAGGTTCACCTTCGACCAGGTGAAGCGCCGCCGGGGGCAGACCGACCCGCCGGACCGGTAGCGACCGGACGCCGGCGGCCGGCCGATCACTCGCAGCAGCCCCGTGTGCCGGCGTCCGCGCGCAGCAGTCGCGCCGCGGCCGGAGTGGCCAGGAACCCCGCCCGCATGGCGTCCTCGTCGATCAGGGCCGCGCGTCGCCGCAGGTGTTCCCGGGCGGTCGCCAGGACGCCGGCGGCGCGCGGGTCATCCGCCGCGGCCAGCACCTCCCAGCAGGTCAGCAGGAGGGATCCGACACGGATCGCGCCCGCGAGCCCGTCGCTGTCCAGGCGTGGCAGCAGCGGCTCCACCAGCCGGACCGCCGCCTCGACGTCGCCGCGCTCGAGGGCGACCCGGGCCAGGCCGGCGCGGCACTCCGCCGCCGGTCCGGACTGCCCGACGTCGGCGAAGGTCTTCATCGCGTCCTCCAGCGCCACCCGGGCGCCGTCCAGGTCACCCGTGGCGATCGCGACGTACCCGGTGACCAGCCCCGCGTACGCCACCGCCAGGTTCAGCTCGGCGTCCACGGCGATGGCGCCGGCTCGTGCGGCGCGGGCCCGGGCCTGGTCGAGGTCGCCGCGCTCGAGCGCGACCAGCGCCAGGTATCCCTGCACATCGCTGACCAGCAACGAGAAGCCGAGCTGCTCGGCGCCGGCCAGTGCACGCTCGAAGTACTCCTGCGCGGCATCGATGTCGCCGACCGTGTACGCCAGGATGCCGAGGTGGTCGAGGGTGGTGTTGATGGCCTCCTTGTCACCCAGGCGCAGGGACCGGTCGAGCGACTCCAGGCTGAGGCGCCGCGCGCTGCCCACCTTGCCAAGGCTCAGCTGGATCCGTGCAAGGTTTCCCAGGGCGACCGCCTCCCGGTAGCGGTAGCCGGACATGCGGTAGATCGGGATGGCCTCGAGGAGGGCCTCCTCCGCCTCGGCGAAGCGCCCGAGCGAGTGCAGCACCGCCGCCTGCTGACCCGTGATCGAGCTGATTCCCTCGATGTCGTTCTCGCGCTCGTAGACGTCCCGGGCCTGCGCCAGCAGGTCGAGCGACGCGGTGTACTCCTCGAGGTTGTTGGCGACGATGGACAGGTACCGCAGGGTCTCCCCCACGGTGCGGTGATCGCCCGCTCGACGCCCGGCAGCCAGCGCCCGGCCGAGCACCCGCCGGGCGTCGTCCGGACGGTGATTCCAGGTGAGGCCCTTCCCCCACCACAGGTAGGCCTCGGCCTCCTCGGCCGGCAGCCCGTTGTCCCGGGCCAGTTCGGCGGCCGCAGTGGCGATCACCACCTGCTCCTCGTACTCGCTGTTGCTGAACAGCAGGCGGGCCCGCGCGATCAGCAGCCTGGCCCGGCGCCGTGGATCCAGCCCGGGCTCGAGACGCGCCATCTCGCCGAGATCGGCAGCCTGCGCGGGACGATCGCCCATCCGGTCCAGCACGGCCTCCCGCCGCAGCAGGAGGTCGAACCGCAGGACGTCGTCCCCGACCACCTCCAGTCCGCGCTGGAGCAGCCGGAGGGCATCCTCCAGGGCATGGACGTCGGCGGCCTGCCGGGCCGCCCGGAGGTACCAGGCAGCCGCCGCGACGTCGCCGGACCGGTCGTAGTGCTCGGCGATCAGACCGGCGTACTCGTCGGCACGCCGGTTGCGTTCGGTGACCTGCTCCAACCAGCGCGCCGCGAGACCGTGGTACGTGCGGCGGCGGGTCCGCACGATGCCGTCGTAGGCGACGTCACGCAGCAGGGCGTGCTTGAACAGGTACTCGCGCGTCTCCTCGAACGAGGAGTTGTGGCGCTGGTACACGACCTCCCGGGACCGCAGCCGGTTCAGCGCTCCCTGCGTGTCGGGGCCGGCCGGCGTGGAGTCGGCCAACAGCCGTTCCACGGCGTCGTCCCAGAACACCCGCCCGATCACGGCGGCCCGCTGGACCACCGCCCGTTCGGCCGGGGACAACGCGTCCAGGCGGGCCTGCAGCACCCCCTTCAGCGTGGGGGGCGCGTCGATGGTGCGCACGAGATGCTCCGACACGCGCCAGACCTCTCCGCCCGCGGTCGGCTCCCGCACGATCACACCCGCCTCGAGCAGCCACTTGACCAGCTCCTCGAGGTAGAACGGGTTCCCCTCGGCGACATTCACGATCCGGTCGCTGAGGCCGGGCGGAACCCGCGCGCAGCGGTGCAGGATCTCGCCCAGCAGCCGCCGGCTCTCCGTCCCGCTCAACGGCTCGAGGTGAAGTCGGGAATGGTGCGCCAGGCCCTCCGCCCAGTCGGCCCGGCGCTCCAGGAGTGCCGGTCGCGCCGTGGCCACCACGAGGGTGGGCGTGGCGGCGAGGACGGCGTCAGCGGCGTCCAGCCACGTCAACGAGGTGTCGTCGGCCCAGTGCAGATCCTCCAGCAGGATGACGACGGGCTCCTGCTCGGCCAGCCTCGCGAAGAACTCCGCCAGCCGCGCCGTCCCGACCTCGCGCAGCAACTGCGGGTCGTGACGCAACCCGGCCGCCCGGTGCTCGGTCCCGAGTTCGAAGCCGAGCCACGCGCAGACGGCGTGCGCGGCGCGCCGGGTCGGCTCGCCTCCGCCCAGCACCGCCTCGAAGCCGGCCTCGCACTTGTCGCGGACGCGCGGCGGCGGGTCGCTGTCGTGGATGTCGAAGCGGGCCGCCAGGACGTCCCGCAGCAGGGCGCCCGGCCGGTTCTGGGTGGAACTGGAGGCGCGGCCGCGGAACCACCACACCCGGTCGGGCAGCTCCGCCAGCCACGTGTCGAACTCCAGCAGGAGCCGGGTCTTGCCGACCCCGGCGTCACCGGTCACGGTCAGCACGTGCCAGCGCCCCTCGGCGGACACCTTTCGGAAGAGCTCCTGCATCCGGCGCAGCTGGGCGTCGCGGCCCACGGTGGACGTCTCCACTCCCTCGACGCCGCGGGCGCCGTCCAGCCGGAAGCCGTGCGGCCGTTCCCCGAGGACGAGGTAGGCGTCCACCGGGCCGTCGATCCCCTTCAGCCGCAGGCCGGGCACGGGCTGCAGGGCGAAGATCCCCCGGACGTGCTGTAGCGTCGCCCGGGAGATCAGCACCCCGCCCGGCGCGGCCGCGGACTGCAGCCGACTGGCGCGGTTGACCGTGTCACCGACGACGACGAAGTCCTGGCCGGGACGCTCCCCGAGGGTGCTGACGACGACGTCACCGGTGTCGATCCCGACCCGCATCTGCAGCGAGACCCCGTACTCGGCCTGCAGCCGGGAGTTCAGCCCGGGCAGCGCCGCGACCATGTCGAGAGCGGCTCGGATCGCCCGGTGCGGGTCGTCCTCAGCCGCGGCGTGCAGGCCGAACACCGCCATCACCGCGTCGCCGATGAACTTCTCGACGATGCCGTGGTGAGCCTCGATGCAGCGGTGCCAGGCCAGGAAGTACGCGTTGACGATGGCCCGGGTGTCCTCGACGTCCCGGTGCCGGGACATCGTGGTGAAGTCGACGAGATCGGCGAACAGAACGGTGACGAGCTTGCGCTGCTCGCCGGTGGCCGCCGCGGAGAGGGCGGCGCGGCGCTCGTGGAGCGGACGCAGCGCGGTGTCGACCACGTCGTCGCCGAGCGCGGCGCGTTGCGCCTCGAGGGCAGCGATGGCGCGGTCCACCGACGCAAGGTCGTCCACAACCACCACCCCCCCACCTTCCGCGGGCCCACCCGCCCGTTCCCGTCCGCGGGACACCCGCGAACGCCGGGTGACGTGCTTCACCACGCGCTGCCCGCCGTCGCTCTCGATCACAGCCCGGACAGCGGCCTAACCTCGTCGACAGCAGTCCTGCGACCAGCAGGCCCCCAGCCCGCCAGCCCTCAGGAGCGTGCCATGAGAGTCGAGTCCGGCGGAACCTCCGTCTCGTGGATTCCGTCGGAGGCGGTGTCAGGCCCCCTGAAGGGGGCCTTTTCAGTGGGTTTGAGCCACTATGACGACCCGCCGCCGGCCAGGATCTCCGGCCCGGGCGAGCTGGAGGAGTTGCGCGCCCGGGACGGGTTCCGGTTCGCGAACCGGCTCGAGGCATGGGCCCGGTTCGACGGCGACGACGTCATCGAGTGCGGCCGGCGCGGGGGCGTCGCGATGGGGAGCACCACCGTGCGCCTGGGTGGCCTCGGAGTGACCTTCGCGGCCGTGGCGCTGCCCGACCTGCACCCGGAACCGGAGAAGGGGTCGGGGTGGGTGCGGTTCAGCCAGACCTGTGGCGGCCGCACGGCACTGCCGCTGCCACGGAAGATCGCTGCACCACCGTTCGTCCGGCTGCAACCACCGACCGTGTGGACCACGCTCGCCCTGACCCTGCGCGCCGACGGCAGCAGCGAGCTGTCGCTGACCGGGGCCAGCCCGTTCCCGCGCCACTGGGTCTACGGCCACGACGGGGAGCTCGTGCTCAAGGCGGGCGTCGCGGACTGGGGCACGTGGCTGGGTCAGCCGTCCTGGCGCAACACCCCGTGGGGGTCGGAGGACTCCCCGGTCGTGGTGAGCGCGGCCGAGACGGCGCTGGAGCGGGAGCTCTCGCACCGGGTGATGCGCGGCGGCCGGAAACCGGAGATCTACACGCTGGGGGCCGGCGAGGTGCTGGCCCGGCAGGGGTCGCCCGGAGCCTCGCTCTACCTGGTGCTCGACGGCATCCTGAGCGTGTCGGTCTCCGGTGAGGCGCTCGGCGAGGTCGGCCCCGGAGCCGTGCTCGGTGAACGCGCCATCCTCGAAGGCGGGCTCCGGACGGCGACGCTCACCGCGGTCACGCCCGTGCGGATCGCCGAAGCCGCCGCGGACGTCGTCGACCACGAGGCGCTCCGGCGACTCGCCGAGGGGCACCGCCGGGAGGAGCCGATGGCACGCCCGGAACAATCCACATCGTGAGGCTGGCCATGCTCGGTGTGCGGGGATCGACCCCGGCACCCGGCGCGGCCTTCGTCCGCTACGGCGGACACACCAGCTGCGTGGCCGTCCTCGCGGACGCGGACCGGGTCCCGCATCTCGTCCTGGACGCCGGCACCGGCCTGCGGGACCTGGCGGAGCTGACCGACGGCCGGCCCTTCCACGGCGCCGTCGTCCTCAGCCACCTGCATTGGGATCACCTTCAGGGCCTGCCGTTCTGCCCGGCGCTCGACCATCCCGACGCCCGGGTGGACCTGTGGATCCCGGCGACCGGAGAGCTCGCCACGACGTCCGGCCCGGGGAACGCCGCGGCGAGCAGCCTGCTGGCCCGCGCGATGTCGCCCCCGCACTTCCCGATCGGGCCGGACGGGCTCCTCGGCTCCTGGGAGTTCCGGCCGGCCCGGCCCGGAGATCTCCCCCTGGGTCCGGGGGCGGGCGATGTCCGGGTCCGCGTGGCGGAGGTCGAGCACAAGGGCGGCGAGACCTTCGTGATCCGGGTCGACCTGGACGGCGCGAGCGTCGCGTACCTGCCCGACCACAACCGGCCGATCGGCCGGCCCCACCCCTTGGCGGGCGCCGAACTCATCCACGGAGTGGATGCGCTGCTGCACGACGGGCAGTTCATCGACGGTGAGGCAGGGACCGCGCTCCGCTACGGGCACTCGACGATCGAGGACGCCGCGTGGCTGGCCGACCACTGCGAGGTGGGGCGCCTGGTCATCATCCACCACGCGCCCGGGCGGACCGACGACGAGCTGGACGAACTCGCCGCGCGGGTCACCCGGACGCCCGACGGGCGCCCGGTGACCTTCGCCCGGCAGGGCGA
>Ga0187787_10000032_pt1 | contig 14731 bp, 18 predicted proteins | sample 1015_BV01_MP06_2_FD_133007 | JGI IMG/M metagenome (GOLD analysis project Ga0187787, IMG submission 133007) | Tropical peat soil microbial communities from peatlands in Department of Meta, Colombia - 1015_BV01_MP06_20_MG | ecosystem: Environmental > Terrestrial > Soil > Wetlands > Peat | place...
CTTAGACGCTATTGGACGGCTTGGCCGCCGTCGACCACGAGTTCCGCTCCTCGCCGTCTCCCGGGCGACTCGGTCGGGCCTGTAACAGGACGTGTCCGACGGCACTCCGCCTACTGCCGGATCTCCCCGACCGCGCGGGGAGCAATCTCCGGTGACGCCCATCACCAGCAACACCTCTCGAGCAATAAGAACCTGCACGGCTGCTGCCCCGACCACGGCCCAGGTATGTCCTGCCCGATCAGGGTGGGAATCCCCGCGGAGTCCACGCCCTCCACGGCTCGAGCACCTTCATCGACTGGGTGCACGCCAACTCGACGTCTCCCGCCTTGGCGTACGCCTCCGCGAGCCAGCTCCGGTAGAGGGCTACCTCCCGTGACCGGGACAGGTCATAGTCCGCAATGGCGCCCAGCAGCAGGGGCTCGGCGCGATCCGGCTGGTCCAACTCGGTGAAGCAGCCCCCCGCCATGACGCATGCCGGCTCGCTGGCCTCGGGGTGCGGCCGCCTGTTCTCCGCCGCGCCCGACGCCCTGCACGCGTGGGACCGGACCACCCGGCACCGCACCGGCAAGGTGCCCGGCTTCAACGCCACCTGCCTGCACCCCCGCACGGACGGCGGTTAGCCCAGGACTGCCTAGACCGGAGAGTTCGCAACCGTCAAGGAGACGGCACTGCACCGGTGGCGGACCCCCCGACCCATGGCTATCCGAGGTGCGGACTGAGCAGGGCGTGCGGGACCTTGGACTCTTCCGGTGGCGACCTCTCGGTCGGAGATTGGGAGGCAGCCGTCCAGGGCAACTGAACCCCGGCCGGTTGCACGCAAAGGAGGATGTGGGCGATGACAACGCAGCCTCCCCTGCAGGTCACCGAAGGCTTGGCTGCCCATGCTTGGGAGTACATGACCGTGGATTTCAGCAAGCCGAGCAGGGACATCGTGGCGCTGAACCAGCTGGGTGCAGACGGTTGGGAAGCAGTGGCGATGGTGACGACCTGGGGCGTTAGCGAGATGCGATTCGCCCACCCCATCGTGTTGCTCAAGCGCGCGCTGCGGACTGCGAACGATTGACCACCTTCCGGTGTTAACAGCTCACTCTTAGTTCACGTGGTGGGCCTCGTGGACCTGGGCGCCCTGAGATCGTCGTGTCAGTCGGCTCAGATCGAGGACGCAGCGACCATGCCGCGCTCGATCTGGTGGACGTTGTCACGAATCGGCCAGAGCAGGACCTCGCGTGCCCCCGCGGAGGCGTACCTGGCCAGTACCTCCGAGCAGTGCTGGGCGCTCCCGACCGGGAGGTCTGCGAGCAGCGCGGGGTCGCGGTTCAGCGCTGGTGCCAGCACGTCGGTGAGCATCTGCTCCGCCTCCCGGCGGCTTTCGGTGACGTAGAGCCACATGGTGGCGACGGCGTCTGGGAAGGCGTCCGGCTCGCGACCGGCAGCCCGCAGGTGATCGTCGAGCCGGGCGCGCGCCTCTGCGAACTGGTTCGGAGTCGCGTTGTACGCGGAGGCAAACCAGCCGTCCGCTTCCGCCGCCATCTCGGCGAGCCGCCGGTCGGACCCCCAGCTGCCGAACCAGATCTGCGGGGGAGAGTCGGGCAGCGGCGCGAGCCGGGCATCCGCTGCATAGAACCTCCCTGGGTCGGCCGACTCGCCCCGCACCAGGCCCCGGACCAGTCGCAGCGCCTCGTCGAACCGTGCCCATCGCTGCGCGAAAGGGATGCCGACGGCGTCGTAGTCGACGTGGCTCGATCCTGGGCCGAGGCCGCCGACCACCGGGCCCTCCGCCAGCACTGCGAGGGTCGTCAGCATCTTGGCGACCACGACAGGGTGACGCACCACTGGCAGTGTGATGCTCGTTGCCAGGGTCATGTCACCGGCGGCGGAGATGACGCTGGCGAGTGCAGTCGGGCCGTCGAGCCAGGGGTGGCGCCAGATCAGGTGGTCGTTGGCAGCCAGCGTTGCGTACCCCAGGTCCCTGGCCGCACTGGCATAGGTCCGCAGGTCGGCCCCGGTCGGGTGGCCGTCACCAAGATCAGCCAAGGGCAGATGCACGCCCAGCCTCATGATCCTTCCTCCGGAACACGTCGGATCAGGTCGACCAGGAATGAAGGGGCGACGCGCGTCGGAGGCACGCGCACATACTGCCGCTTCCTCGACGATGCCGACGTGTCCCCACGTCGGATCAGTGATCAACTGGGGCACGCGAAGGTGAGCATGACCCAGGATCGCTACCTCGCCGCGAAGAACCCCTAGGGCAACTGCCCACACCACGGCACCGGAGTCGCCTGCCCGATCCAGGTGGGCAGCCCCGCCGAGGGTGCCGTGCTCGGGCCGAGGGCGCGGAGGCCTGACGCTGCTCAGGCGGTGCGCATGAGGGCGCGGGAACGCTCCTCGACCTCGCGCACAGCGGGAGAGTCGTAGCCGGCGATCGCGGTCACCCGCTATCGGAGCAGATCGCACAGTTCCACCCTCTTTGTCCATCACTTCGGCCGCAGGCGGGCGGAACGCGCGCCGTGCCGCTCTGCCCTTTGCCCCGAGGGAGAGGGGTACCGGGATGAGCGTGGAACGACTGGGAGTAACCGTCATCCCCGGCGCGGGCTGGCGTGCCGGCGACATCCGTGATGTGGCCCGGGCCGCGGATCATGCCGACCATGTGGTCCCGGAACGCGTCACCCAGAGCGTTGCTCGGGCCGCGCGGGGCCGTACCCACGCGCCGCACCTACCACCCCTGGACATCACCCTCGGGCTGCCGACATTCCTCATCGGGGAGGACCTGGACTCCCTCCACGACCTCGCACGCCAGAACCTGGGCCTCTACACCGCCTTCCCCTACTTCCAGCGCATGTGGCGGGAGAGCGGCTTCGGCGCCGAGGCCGACCAGATGGAGAAGGGTGCCGGGCCGGCCGCCCTCAGCGATCGTCTCCTGGACTCGTTCTGCCTGTTCGGGCCCGTGCCACGCTGCCAGGCACGGCTGGCGGCCCACCGCGCGGCCGGCGTCGCCCTCCCGATCCTCAACCCGCCGGTCGGACCCGATGCCGCCCTCGCCGTGATCCGCTCATTCGGCGGATAGGCATCGAGGACACCGCCGGCTGACCACCGGAGAGGCCGCCCTGCGCCAGGAGCAACCTCGGTGACAGCACTGCGTCGTACCTGCTGGCGCCCGCAAGGCGCCCCATGGTGCGATCGTTCGGGGTGCGTTCCGACAGGCACCGAGGACCCTTCTCGTGCTCTGGATGGACCCCGCCCGCGAACTCGTCGTCGTCTCCCGGTGGGGAGACCACGTCAACCGACTGCTTCACGATCTATCCGGAGCCATCCCCACGTGACCTTTCACAGACGCCGCGCCACCGGGAAGCCAGCATCCGCCGTCCCTCCTCAGAGCAAGCGAGAAGGGCGTCGGTGGACGACGCCTGTCGTTCACCGGTCAGGGGAGTTGGCCGTGACGCAGAACGGCAGCCCGACCGGGTCCTGCAACGCGACGAAGCCGTCGCCTGGCCACAGCACTCGGGCGCCGAGCGCCTCGACGCGGCGGACCTCTCCGGCCAGATCGTCCGTCCCAAGATCGAGATGGGCACGAGCGCACGTAGCCTGGTCGTCCTCGCCCAGCCGCTGCACGAGCAGCTGGAGGGGGCTCTGCGTGCGGTGCACGATGCGGTGGAATTCCGGCCCCCTGACTGGCTCGTCCTCCCAGCCGGTCGCGGCCCGCCAGAACTGAAGTTCCCCGTCGTGGCGCTCCGCCGGGACGTCGACGCACAGCTGAACCAGCCGGCTGCGCTGCCCGCCCGGCCACGTAACCGTGGCCGGGCGCTCGTGCGGCCACGGCTCTTGGCAGACACAGAACGGCAGCCCCGCCGGCGACCTCATCACCTGCCAGGCATCGCCGCGCTTCTCCCGCGTCGCTCCCAGCTCCTCCAGTCGCGCCGAATCCCGGTCCAGCTCACCGACGAGGTCGAGGTGGATGCGCGGTGGGCCGCCGATGAGCTGCACGTGCAGGTACGGTGCGCCATCCGAGGGCGCGAGCGAGACGAACTCCGGATGCCCCTCCCACACCCCGCTCGCCGGCCAGCCGGTAACCGCCGACCAGAACTCGCGGGCAGCTTCGGCGTGTTCGGGCGGGACGTCAACGAAGGCATGCATCCAGGGGATGGGCACGGGCACGACCGCCAGCCTGCCACCCCCGTCCGAGGTTCGCGCTGCGTGCGCCGGGCCGGACTCCAGGTCCCAAGCCTCAGTTCTCCGGGCGGACGAAGGCCTTCAGTCGTGCGGCGATGACGTGAACGTCGCGGATCTCCCCCGCGGCCACACCCATCACCAGCTCGAAAGCGTCGTCGTCCTCAGGGTCCGGTACCACGTCGTTCTTCGCGCAGAACACGTAGGTGGCCAGCCAGGCCAAGCGCTTGTTCCCGTCCACGAGCGGGTGGTTCGCGGCCAACGAATGCATGAGCGCCGCCGCCTTGGTCAGGAGGTCAGGGTAGGCCTCCTGACCGAACATGCCAGCCTTGGGCCGGTGCACGGCGGCGTCCAGCAGACCGAGATCGCGCACCTGGATCGGGCCGCCAACGGCGATCCGGGCGACGCTGAGCGCCTGCTCGGTCGTCAGGTAGTGAATCACTCGCCCAAGCGACGGAGAAGCTCGGCGAAGCGGGTCGCCCCTTGGGCAGCCAGCTCCTCAGTCACGGCATCGTCGTCCGCGCGCATGAGGTAGTCGTCAATGGCAGCCAGCGCAACCTGCTGCATGCTGCGGCCTTCTCGTTCAGCGCGCCGCCGCAGAGCCTCCGTCTGGGCATCGTCCAAGCGCAGGGTCATCGCCATTCACGTCACGATACCAGTCTGATACCAGCGGCGAGGATCGGCCGGTACGGTGAGGCCGGCCCCATGTGGCGGGGCCGGCCTCAGATGAGTTGATCTGGTTCAGCGAGCGGCGGCAGCAGACTCTTCCGCGGCAACGCGGTGAGCGCCGGGCTTGTCGGCCGGGGAAGCCACCAGGACCGGGCATGGCGCGTGCTGGAGAACGCCCAGCGTCACGCTGCCGCGCAGCCGGGTGGCAAGCTCGCCGCGGCGCGAGGGGCCGAGGATGATCAGGTCGGCGCCCCACTCGGCGGCTTCGGCGGTGATGGCCTCGGCGGCCTTGCCGATCAGGGCGTGGCGGACGTGCCCCGAGGCGGCCATGCCTGCCATGCGAAGCTCGAAGACGGCGGCCTCGGCGGCGTAGGAGGCCGCGGCGTCCGTCTCGAGCGGGAAGCGCCGGCCGCCGTAGCTCTCCCGCAGGTTGAGGTGCAGCACGCGGGCCTCGCCCACGCCGGCCCGGCGGGCCAGCTCCACCACGGGCCCGATCTGGCTGGAATCGGCGACCGCGATGAGCACCCGCTGGTAGGTGGGCTGCGCCGTGGTGTGCGTCTCGTCCGCCGGCACCTTCTCGTCCACCGGCATGTTGATCGTCATAAGAGGCTCCTTGGTCCGGCCGCCCGGCCCTGGGTGGTGATCAGTCGGCTCATCCGGGAAACGTAAAGCAGATGAACTAGATTCCATAACTCCTGACAGCAACGCTGTACACCTCCCGGCGCCGCCGGGTGGGGCGGGGAGCCGGTGTCGGGGCTGACAGCGGCCATGACATGGCTGTTCTGTGGCTTCCAATTTGCCTTAGGCTTGGAAGCATGGCTAATGAATCAACTGGCACCGGTGTGGCCGAACTCGACCGTGCCCTCGACGGCCTGTACTGGGGTGACAACGTGGTGTGGGTGTGGGAGGGCAGCGAGCCCCACCAGCAGCTCTTCTACGACGCCATCGCCCAGCGCCGCGACGACTTCGGCGTGGCGGGGTATGTCGCCGCCTCGAGCGACCCCGCTGACATAACGGCGCGGTGGCCCTGGATCGAGATCCTCGACGCGCGGGCGGGCACGCCGATCACCAACCCGCGCCAGTTGCTCGATGCGATCCACCGGTTCTGCGCCCGGGCGCCCCGCCCGCTGCTGCTGTTCGACTCGCTGGCGCCGCTGGCCGACCGCTGGGGCATGCGGATCGCCAGTGGCTTCTTCGGGCACTGCTGCCCGATGCTGCTCGACCTCGGCGCGATCGCCTACTGGTCCGTGCCGGGGGCGAGCCAGTACCGGAGCATGCACCGCGAGATCGAGCAGGTCACCCAGTGCATCATCGTCGTCGGCGAGGGCCGCCTGCGCATCAGCAAGGCCGAGGGGCGCCCGCCGGGAGCCCAGGGCCAGCTGTTCCGCTACGCCGTCAAGGACGGGAGGCTGCAGCTGCAGCCGGCCCAGGCGGCGGCACGCGTCGGTGCTGCGTTGCGCGCCTACCGGCTGCGCCGGGATCTGAGCCAGAGTGATCTCGCCCGGCTCGCCGGGGTCTCCCCGAGCGCCATCTCGCAGGTGGAGCGCGGGGAGAGGGGGCTCTCCCTGGAGACGCTGATGACCCTGTCCGAGCGGCTCAACGTCACCCTCGACGAGCTGCTCGGCGGTGAGGTCACCCCGGACTACCGGATCGGCAGGCGGCACGTCCTCGGCACCGCGCCCGCGGGCTCGGTCCAGCCCCTGCTCAACGACGCCGAGGCGGGCATGCGCGCCTACCTCGTCTCGCTGCCGCGGTCGGCGACCGTCGAGGCTCCGTTCGCCCACAAGGGCGCCGAGCTGGTCGGGGTGGTCAGCGGCCTCGTCCAGGTGCTGCTGTCATCGGGCCGTCCCGTCCTGCGCCGCGGCGAGACGCTGCTCGCGTCCCGCCGCGGGATCGACGGCTGGCGCAACATGGGCGAGAGCGACGCGCAGTGCCTGTGGGTGCTGCGGGACTGAGCGGACGGACCCGCGCCGGCCCGACTCGGCCGACTGGCCTTCCGTGGCCTCCTGGCCTTCGGTCGGTCCCGTGGGCGGTGCGGTGACCGGGCACCGGTGTCGCCTGTCCGATCGGGGTGAGCGTCGCCGCCGAGCGGCGGTGGGGGTCGGGCGGAGAGCGCGGAGGGCTGACGCGGCTCAGGCGGTGGGAAGGTCTTGGACGTCGTGCCCGGCGCTCTGGTTGTGTGAAGGCATGACTGAGCAGTTCGAGCTCCCCGACCCCGTCGTCCGTCTCGGTCACGTGCAGGAGGTGGCCGACGACCTGCTCGTCATCCCGAACCGCGGGGTGCCGCTGGTGCCGGACATCGGCGTCATCGGCGGCCGCGAGGCGGTGCTGGTGGTGGAGACCGGCATGGGGCCGAGCAACGCGGAGCGGGTGCTCGGCTTCGCCCGCGAGGTGGCCAAGGGGCGCCGCATCTTCCTGACCACCACGCACTTCCACCCCGAGCACGCCTTCGGCGCCCAGGCCTTCATCGGCGAGGCGACATACCTGGCCAACCGGGCACAGGCCGAGGACCTGCGCACCAAGACCACCGGCTACCTGCACATGTTCCGCGGGCTCGGCGAGTCGATCGCACGCCGGCTTGAGGGCGTCGAGCTGACGCTGCCCGAGCTGGAGTACGCCGCCGAGCACGACCTCGACCTGGGCGGTCGGATCGTCCACTTGCGGGCCACCGGCCCGGCGCACAGCCGGGGCGACCAGATCATCACGGTGCCCGACGCCGGCGTGATGTTCACCGGCGACCTCGTGGAGACCGGCCAGTTCGCGATCTTCCCCTGGTTCCCCCCGCACGACATCGACGTCACGGGCCTGGGCTGGATCGCGGTCATGCGGCGGCTCATCGGCCAGCGCCCGACCACCGTCGTACCCGGCCACGGCGCGGTGAGCGGCGCGGAGATCCTCGGCGAGGTCCTGGCCTACCTCGAGGACCTGCGCGACGAGACCTGGCGCCGGCGCGACTCCGCGATGAGCGAGGTGGACATCATTGCCGAGGTGAGCGCCGTGCTCATCGAGCGGCACCCGGAGTGGCAGGGCCGCGAGTGGCTCGCGACCGGCATCAGCTGCCTGTGCGCCGAGCACGCCGCACAGCAGAGCAGCGAGGACGGCGCCATCAGTTGACCTTGAGGTGATCGAGCCCGGACGTCAGTGCGATCGGCTCATCGAGCCTGCGCTCGCAGGCCTGATCCGCGGCTCAGTCGGCGAGCAGGTCTTTCAGGCCCTGGTCGATGAACGCGGTGTCCGTGGGATTGGCGCCGCCGCCGGCGAAGTGGCCCCACACGCCGGGGATGACACGCAGTTCGGCGTTGGGCATGCGCTCCACCTCCCACGCGTTGTCCTCCGGCGGGAAATAGAGGTCCTTCACGGCGGGCATCACGATCGCGCGTGCCTGGATGGAACCGAGCGCGCGCTCCGTGTCGCCGTCGAACCCCTCGGTCATACCGATGTCTCCGTGCTGCCAGGTCCACAGCATCGTGAGCAGGTTGTTCGCGTCGCGCTGGTCCAGGAAGAACCCCTCCCAGAAGCCCACGAGGAAGTCCTCGAGCGACGTGAAGCCGAGCTCCCGGTACACCTCGTCCCAGTAGAAGGCCTGCGAGAACCCCCAGCCGGCGTAGACGCGCGCAGCGGCGCGCAGTCCCCGCCAGGGCTGCTCGTCGTACCAGCCGCCCTTCCACGCCGCGTCGGCCGTGAGCGCCGCCTTGACCCCCTCGAGGAAGACGATGTTGTGCCGGCTGGTCTTCGCCGAACCGCAGAACGGCAGGATGCGCGGCACCATCTCCGGATAGCTGACCGCCCACTGGTAGGTCTGGCCGGCGCCCATCGACCAGCCGGTCACGGCGACCAGCCGCTCGATCCCGAAGTGCTCGGTCACGAGCTTGTGCTGGGCACGCACGTTGTCCTGCACACGGATGTCGGGGAACCGCGGCCCGTTGTACGGCGGAGGGGTGTTGCTCGGCGACGACGACAGCCCGTTTCCGAGCATGTTCGTGACGATGATGAAGTAGCGCGCGGGGTCGAGGGCCATGCCGTCGCCGATCAGCCACTCGTTCTCCCAGTGGCGCCCCGAGTACCACGTCGGGTAGACGATCGCGTTGTCGCGGTTCTCGCTGAGCGTCCCGTAGGTCTTGTACGCCAGCCGGGCGCCGCGAAGCGTTGCGCCGCTGCTGACCGTGAAGTCGCCCAAGTCGAAGGTCTCGTAATCGTCGCGGGAGGACATGTCGGGAGTCCACCTCCTGGGCATGAGGGCGAACCGGTGTGGACGCCGGCCGCCGGCTTCGGATGAAGCTATTGCCGAAGTCGCGCGCTTTGCAACCAATGTCTGTCTTGTCCGCGCGCGTGCGAAGCGAGCAGGCGTCAGCTCCGGTGGCCGGGCACCAGGGCGAGCACGGCCAGGGTTCAGGCGCCGCCCAGGCTGTCGACGGCCTGGCGGACACGGTTCCAGCGTGCCGGCACCGTCGTGGAAGCAGATCAGGCCAGGCTCAGGCCCGAAAAGGCCGGATCAGGTGCCGCTGCCCGGCTGCCTTGTGATCGACGGCAGCGACCCCTTTCCGTGACCGATGGCCTTGAGCGTGAGCTGCCCGGTCGGGAAGGTGGAGGCGTTGTCCACGTACGCACTGCTGCTGACAAAGGGCCGGGCGGTGTGGGAGATGATCTCGATATCGGTGAATCCGGCAGCGGTCAGCATCCGGAGGAGAGCCGGCTGGCTGGGGTACCACCAGTTGTAGTGGGACTCCGACTCCGGGGGCACCGGCGCCGTGATGTCCGAGGGCAGCCTGTTCTCCATCACGCTGGCAGGCGAGTCCACGATCGGCGTCGACAGGAACATGATGCCGTCGCAGATGCTGGAGAGAAGGTCCAGAGACAGCTGCGGGTAGCGCAGGTGGTAGATGATCCCCAGGAACACGGCGACGTCGAACCGGCCGAGGTCGCCGATCTCGTAAGCGGTGCGCTGCAGCGGCTCGAACGTGCGCAGGCCGAGCTGATCGCGGACCCACACGGCCTGCCGGTAGAAGCGGTCAGTCGTCTCGACGCCCACGACGTGGGCGCCGCGTCTGGCGAACTCGACGCTGACGCCACCCGCGTTGCATCCCACGTCGATCACCCGCAGGCCGCGAAGGTCTGCCGGCAGATACGGCAGCAGGCGCTCGAACTTGGCGCGCGGGTCGCCCTGGCCGGGCGTCACCACGCCATTTCCAAGATCGATGGAGTGGTACCACGGGCTGAGCGTAGTGAGCTCGGTCTCGACGGTCACGGCCGCGATGATAGGCCCAGGGGCGGCGGTGCCAGGCATCGAGCGAGTCCGAGGCCCCCCCGCCGAGGTCTGGTTCGGGGCGCACTGGGGCGTACGGAACACGCGTCCCAGGGATGCACCGGACACTCCCCTGGTGCGACGTGGCCGGCGAGGGACGAGGATCTGCGCTACCTACCCGCAACCAGGAGAAGGCATGACAACCGACCTGAAGTTCGAGGCCGTCGTCATCCCCGTGTCGGATGTCGACCGCGCGAAGGCGTTCTACGGGGGACTCGGGTGGCGGCTCGACGCCGACTTCCCCTTCGACAACGGCTTCCGGGTCGTCCAGTTCACGCCGCCCGGCTCGCCGTGCTCGGTGCAATTCGGTACGAAGATCACGTCGGCGGCCCCCGGCTCGGCCCAGGGCCTCTACCTGATCGTCTCCGACGTCGATGCTGCGCGCGACGAACTCCTCGCCCGCGGAGTCGGCGTCAGCGAGGTGTTCCATGCCGGGACGCCGGGCGCCCAGTTCCAGATCGACGGCACCAGCGGTCGGGTCAGCGGGCCGGCGCCCGATCACGCCAGCTACCGCTCCTTCGCCACGTTCAGCGATCCGGACGGCAACGGCTGGCTGCTGCAGGAGATCACGACGCGGCTGCCCGGCCGGGTCGACGCCGCGGAGACGGCATTCGCATCCACGGCGGACCTGGCGAGCGCGCTTCGGCGTGCGGAGGCCGCCCACGGCGAGCACGAGAAGCGCACCGGGCAGCGCGACGAGAACTGGCCCGACTGGTACGCCGCGTACATGGTGGCGGAGCAGGCGGGCGCGGAACTGCCCACGTGAGCGGGGCGGTCGGCTATGGGGCGGCCTATCCCGCGAGGTGGTCGCATGCCACCTGGATGTGGATCCGCAGGCTGTCCAGGAGCACGTTCTGGTCGACGTAGAACCCCGGGTTGTGGTTCATGGCAAGGCCGCGACCGCCCTCGACAGGGCCAAGGACTCCCCGGCGATCCGTCCCGGGCATCGGTCCGCGTCCACGACCACAACCACGATGCTTCCACGGCTGATCTCCCGAGGCACTCGGCCCGCTCCGAAGCCGGCGCGGACCGAAGGGGCTCTTGATTTCTCAGGGGTGGCGACGTGTCATGTCCCGAAGATGAACACGATCTGAACACATGGGGCCCTCATGGATGATCGCCGGACCGGGCGGATCGCGGAGTACGTCGAGCCGCCGCAGGTGAGGCCGGGTTGGACGGTGGTGCCGGCCGCAGGATCGGCCCGGCTGGACGGGCCGATGCCGCACCCGCGGTGGTGCCCATGAGCGCGATCCGACGCGTGGCCCCGGCATGGATGGTGGGGTACCAGAGGGCCTGGCTGACGATCGACGTCGTCGCCGGGCTGACCCTGGCGGCGGTGGCGATCCCGGAGTGCATGGGGTACACGTCGATCTCCCAGACGCCGATCGTGACCGGCCTCTACACGGTGATCTTCCCGACCCTGATGTTCGTCATCCTCGGGTCCTCCAAGCTGCTGGTGGTGGGCGCGGACTCGGCGACGGCCGCGATCCTGGCCGCCGGTCTGGCCGGGCTGAGCATCTCCGGCCTACAACCGGAGTCTCCTGAGTGGGTGGCGTTCTGCAGCCTGACCGCTCTGGTGTGCGGAGTGCTCCTGCTGCTCGCCCGGCTGCTCAGGCTCGGCTTCATCGGCGACTTCCTGGCCGCCTCAGTGCTGATCGGGTTCCTCACCGGGGTGGGGATCCAGGTGCTCAGCGGCCAGATCCCCGGCATGCTCGGGGTGCCGAAGGGAACCGGCACGTGGGTGCAGCAGCAGTGGGCGTGGATCAAGGAACTGCCGTCCACGAGCCTTGCCACGGCGGCGTTCGCCGCGGCGACGCTGCTGATCATCCTGGGGTTCAAGCGCTACGTCCGCGCGGTGCCGGGGGCCATTGTCGCGGTGGTCGGCTCGATCCTGGTCTCCGCAGCGACCGACGCCAAGGCGCACGGGGTCGCCGTCGTCGGTTCGGTGCAGGGGGGGTTCCCGCCGATCGGCCTGCCCAGCGGCGTCTCCTGGAGTGACGCGGCCAAGGTGCTGGCCACCGCCGCGTCGTGCGTGGTGCTGATCATCGCGCAGAGCGCCGCGACCTCCCGCTCCTTCGCCTCGCGCCACGGGGATCGGGTGGACGTGAACCGGGACATCCTCGGGCTGTCGTTCTCCAACTTCGCCGCCGGGCTGTCCGGGACCTTCGTGGTCAACGGCAGCCCGACGAAGACGCAGATCCTGGACGGTCAGAAGGGCCGCACCCAGGTCGCCAACGCCACCATGGCCGGGGTCGTCCTGGTGATCGTGCTCTTCGCGACCGGGGTGCTCACCGACATGCCGAAGTCGGTGCTCGCCGCGATCGTCTTCCTGATCGGCGTCGAACTGATCGACGTGGTGGGCCTGCGCAGGCTGGTCCGGCGGCGGCGCAGCGAGGCACTGATCGCCGTCGTCACCGCCGTGGTCGTGTGCGCGATCGGGGTGGAGCAGGGGATCGTGCTGGCGATCATCCTCTCCCTGATCGACCTGATCCGCCGCCAGTACGCACCGCACGACTACGTCGTCCGGCCGGGCGAGCCCGCCGAGCAGATGTACGCCCAGGCGACCCCCGGCACCCAGAGCGAGCCCGGACTGGTGGTGTTCCGGTTCGACGCCCCCCTGTTCTACGCCAACGCCAACCGGTTCGTCGACGACGTGCAACTCATCGTCCAAGAGGCCCCCGACCCGGTGCGCTGGCTCCTGCTCGACGCCGGCGCCATCCCCGACATCGACTACTCCGCCGGCGTCGCGCTCAGAGGGCTGCTCGACTTCCTGTCCTCCCGGAACGTGCGCTTCGGGCTCGTCCGCACCGACCCCGCGCTGCTCGCCACCCTGGACAACTACGGGCTGCAGAAGTCCGTCCCGACGGAGAACCGCTACGACACCCTCGAGGAGGCGCTCGCTGCCTTCCACCGGAGCGCTCCGGCCGGGCATCAGGCCGCGACGTGACGACAGGGTGAGGCCGTTCCGGCAGTACGCACCTGGGGTACCGTGCGAACCGTGCCGGAGTCACTGATCGTCCCGGCTCGCTTCAGCGGCCCGCCGGGCGCCGCGAACGGCGGGTACATGTGCGGGGTCGTGGCCGGCCTGCTCGAGGCGGAGACGGCGGAGGTGTCGTTGCGTTCCCCGGCGCCGCTGGGTCGGCGGCTCGCGGTGCTCCGCACCGGGGACGCGGTCGCGGTCAGCGACGAGGAGACCCTGGTGGCCGAGGGCCGCCCCGGCGACCTGGACATCGATGCCCCGGCGCCGATCCCGGTGCCGGAGGCTCGCGCCGCCATGCTCGCGGGCGAGGGGCGGTGGTTCGCACACCACCCGTTCCCCGGGTGTGTGGTGTGCGGACCGGCCCGCGCGGCGGGGGACGGCTACCGCGTGTTCCCGGGCAAGGTCGGCGAGGGCCTCTTCGCAGCGGTCTGGGAACCCGATGTCTCGCTGGCCGGTGAGGACGGAACCGTGCTGCCGGAGTGCGTGTGGGCGGCCCTGGACTGCCCGACGGCCGCACCGGTCGCCACCTTCGGCGAGGGTCGGCCGATCGTTCTGGCCCGGTTCACCGCCCGTCTCGACGGGCCGGTGGCGACCGGTGAGGAACACGTCCTGCTCTCCTGGCCGCTGGGGCGGGACGGCCGCAAGCGACACGGGGCCTGCGCGCTGTACGACTCGCGGGGCCGCCTGCTGGCGACCTCCCGAGCGCTGTGGATCGAGTTGCAGCCATGACGGCGTCCCGCCCGTTGGCCGTCTCCCTGCCGCCCCTGGAGACCCGCCGGGAGATCGTGCTGCACGTCGCGACCCGGGCCGAGCAGCTCGGTTACGAGGCGTTCTTCCTGGCGGAGGGGTGGGGATACGACGCCCCCGTGCTGCTCGCCGAGGTCGCCGCTCGGACCAGCCGGATCCGGCTCGGCACCGGCGTCCTGAACGTCTGGGGGCGCAGCGCCGCCAGCCTGGCGATGCTCGCGATCACCCTGGACGAGCGGCCCACCCGACCCATCGCACCCACGACGTCCCGCCGTCCGCCCAGGTGCTGCACGACGACCTGATCGTGTGGGGCGACGCGGCGTCCGGGCGGGCGCTGCTGGAGCGCTGGTACGCGGCCGGCGCCGAGCTGCCCGTGCTGGTGCTGCCGCCGAACCGCCCGGTGAGCGAGCTCAACCACATCCTGGAGTCCCTGCAACCGTCCTGATGCCGGTCGACGGACCGGTCGAGCGACGATCGGACCGGTGGAGCGGCGAGGCCGGACGTCGCGTGCGCCGGCAGGCGCGGGCCGATGGTCCCGGTCGGGCCGGAACCTCCGCCTCTGCGCGTCGCTGCTGGGCGCTGATAGAGATGGAGGGAAGGCGGACACGAGCAGCCGCCCGTGCACCACGCCTCCAGGCAGGAGGTGCCGCTATGTCGACGTCGACCCATCAGGAGCACCCCGGGCGCTTCGCCGGGATGGCCACGACACCGCCGGCGACAGTCCCGCGCCTGACCAGCGAGCAGGTCTGGCACGCGGTCACCAAGGCATCGTTCGCCGTGATCAGCCATGTCACGCCGGCCGGGGAGCCCCGCTCCAGTGGCGTCGTCTACATCACCGGCGGGGACCGGATGTACGTGGCGGTGGCTGA
>Ga0187787_10000034_pt1 | contig 14567 bp, 10 predicted proteins | sample 1015_BV01_MP06_2_FD_133007 | JGI IMG/M metagenome (GOLD analysis project Ga0187787, IMG submission 133007) | Tropical peat soil microbial communities from peatlands in Department of Meta, Colombia - 1015_BV01_MP06_20_MG | ecosystem: Environmental > Terrestrial > Soil > Wetlands > Peat | place...
GCGAGGTCGCACAAGGAGATGGAAGGTCGCGATACGACCGGCTCGTCCATCCTGGTGCCATAACCATTCGCCCGTCGGCATTGCACGCGGTGGCGGCGCTTGCGCTTTTCGCCACCGCGTTACCGGCCCGCGGGGCCGGCATCAGCGATTCCGAGGCGCTCGCGATTGTCCAAAAACACTGTGTGATGTGCCACGCGGCAACGCCTTCACACGATAGCTTTCGGGAGGCGCCGAAAAACGTCACGCTGGAAACTATTTCTGACATAAGGAAATACGCGGCGGCGGTGTATACCCAGACGGTGCAGACCAAAGCCATGCCTTTGGGCAACGAAACCGCTATGACCGATGACGAGCGCAGCAACCTCGGCCGTTGGCTCAAGAGACAGCCGTGAGCGAAGACACAAAACCGTGGGGTATTTTTGCGACCTTCGCACTCGGCGCGGTCGCATTGCTTGTTGGCCAGATGTCGGGGATCGCAGTGGTCAGCGGACTCTATGGATTCGATTTGCGCAATATGGGAGCAATCAGCCGCGACGGCGGCGGCATCATCCTGTTCATCTGTGTTTCTGCACCGGTGCAGGTGGCGCTGCTCATGACAGTGGCCAGCTACAAAGGTAATGCCGCTGCCTATCTGGGTTACAAGCTCCCCCGCAGGAGCGAACTGTTGTTCGGGATTGCCGCGGTCGCGGCGTTGATCCTCATAGGCGATCTCATCAGCTTGCTGGCCGGGCGAAGTATTGTCGATCCGTTCCAGAGTGACATATATCAGGCCTCCCTAAAGGCGAATCTGTTCCCGCTATTACTGTTTGCCATCGCTGTCTTGATCCCGATCGGCGAAGAAAGCCTGTTTCGCGGCTTTCTGTTCCGCGGCTGGCTCCAGTCTCCGCGCAGCGCCTGGCCAGTCATCGTGCTGACCGCCGGATTGTTCGCTATAATTCATGTTCAGTACGACTGGTTTCTCATTTGTCAGGTGTTTGCTTTCGGCCTGCTGTTCGGATGGATGCGTTGGGTCACAGGGTCCACCCTTTTGACCATGCTGCTGCATGGGTTGGTTAACCTAGAAGGCATGATCGAGACTTTATTGACCAGCAGTCACTGATTAATGCTTGACGGTCAGAGCAACGCCGCGATGCGGGCGATAGCCGGATGATGATAAAGCCCGGCGGGCAATCGCGGCAGACCGATAACCTCTATACCGTCTGCAAAGCGGGCAATGCTCGCTACGGTGTCGTCGAGTTCGACTGTATCGCGCGCGTTTTCGCTCACAACAATGGCGGCAATGGTCAGCTTGCGCTGCGCAAGTACGTCGAGCGCAGTGAGTGTGTGACTGATTGTGCCCAGATATCCGCCGACGACCAGTATCAGCGGAATATCGAGAGCAGCCATCCAGTCCAGGACGGTGCGTTTGGCGTCCAGCGGAACCATGATGCCGCCGACGCCTTCGATAAACAGTGGCCCCTTGGCCGCAGCAATAGCGTCGCGACTGAAGGTGACAAGTTTGTCAAAATCGATCGAGCGACCTTCGCGGGCGGCAGCCAAATCCGGCGCAAGGGGTGCGCGAAAACGCCAGGGCGCGATGCGCGCGATTTCATCGGCAGTAACCTGCCGACCGAGCGCTGTCAGGAGCACTGCCGGATCGCTGGTTTCGACCACCGAAGAGTCGTAGCCACTGACCACAGGCTTGAGCGCGGCGACCGGCTGGTTTGACTCACGCAAATAACGAATCAATCCCGACGTGACAAAGGTTTTGCCAACATCGGTCCCGGTTGATGTAACGAAATAGGACGCCACAGGTTAAGCCAATATCTTGTCGCGAACGATATCGGCCAGTCGCTCGATGGCATCGTCAGGATGTTGTGCAGTGAAGGTTATGCGAAGGCGGGCGGTACCAGGCGGGACGGTGGGTGGGCGGATGGCGACGACCAGATAGCCTTCGTCTTCGAGGTAGCGCGAGGCAGCCATCGCTGCTTCTTCATCTCCAACACCAATCGGTACAATTGGACTTTGCGCGTCCGGCAGCCCAATCCGCTGCGTGAAAAGTCTGGCTTTTTGAACCGGGCGTGCCGCGTAAGCCGGCTCTCGCTCGATCAAATCAAGTGCGGCTATCGCTGCGGCCACGCAAGCTGGTGGCAGGCCGGTTGAATAGATCAGCGTGCGCGCGCGATTGCGCATGAGTTCGATCACCGACTCCGATGCGCAAAGGTAGCCACCATAGGATCCGAGCGCCTTTGACATGGTGCCCATCTGCAGTGGCACGGGGGTATGCGCATTGCCTGCGAAGCTCGAGCCGCGACCGGCACCCATCACGCCGATGCCGTGGGCATCGTCGGACATCAGCCATGCGTCGTAATCATTTGCCAGGTCTAGCAACCCGGCGAGCGGCGCCAGGTCGCCGTCCATTGAAAACACGCCGTCGGTAACAATCAAAACATGATCATGTTCGGAGCGATGTGCGGCAAGCAACTCACGCGCATGGGCGATATCGTTGTGATGGAATCTTATCACTTTGCCGCGCGAGAGATGCGCGCCGGCATAAATGCAGGCGTGCGACAGTTCGTCGACCAACACCAGCCCATCTTTGCCGATCAGCACAGGGATGATGCCGGAATTGGCGAGGTAACCCGAGCCAAAAACGCAAGCGGCCTCCGTTCGCTTGAAATGCGCGAGGCGGGATTCGAGCTGGGCGTAAAGGGGGTGATTGCCGGTGACAAGCCGCGAAGCGCCGGAGCCGCTTCCATAGGTCTCGATCGCTGTGATAGCGGCGGCCTTGATTTCCGGATGTTGGCTCAAGTTGAGGTAGTCGTTGCACGAATAAGACAGGAGCTGGCGCCCGTTGCGCTCAATCCAAATACTTTCCTCGCGGATCGTCTCGCTCAGCGTCCTGTGAAGGTGACGCCGTTTAAGATTGTCGAGCTTTTCCTGCGCAAATTGGTTGAGCGAATGCATACGGGGACCTTGCAAGGCGGCGAGCCAGATGCTTAGCACGAACGGGGCAGGGATGAGTCAAATGCCGGACATGGCCAGCAAAAACAAAGCGGTCCCGGACCGGCGCACAGACGGGCTGGAACACGTCTGGCTGCCTTACGCACAAATGAAGACGGTGGCTGCGCCGTTGCCTGTCCTGCGCACTGAAGGGGCACGCATCGTGCTTGCGGACGGCCGCGAGCTGGTTGACGGCATCGCGAGCTGGTGGACCGCATGCCATGGATACAACAATCCGCACATCCGGCGGGCTGTTGAAGCACAGCTTGCGCAGATGCCCCATATTATGTTCGGCGGGCTCGTCCACGCGCAGCCGTTGCAGCTGGCGCGCCGTCTCGCAACATTGTTACCAGGTGACCTTGCGCGCGTGTTTTTTTCCGATTCCGGATCAGTCGCGGTGGAAGTCGCCCTCAAAATGGCGGCTCAGTATTGGATCAATCGTGGGCAATCATCGCGAACCCGTTTTGTGAGCTTCCGGGGCGGATACCATGGCGACACGGCGTGGGCCATGGCGGTGTGCGACCCCGAGATCGGAATGCATGGTCCGTTAGCCAACCTGGCGCCAAGTCACCCCGTCGTTGAGTTGCCACACGATGAAGAAACCGCGTACGCGCTCGATCGCGTGCTGGAACGCTACAACGATGAGTTGGCTGGCATCATTGTTGAGCCGCTGGTCCAGGGCGCCGGTGGTATGAAATTTCATGATGCCGCTGTGCTCAAACGTATGCGAGCGCTTGCTGACAAACATGAGGTCCTGCTGATATTTGACGAAATTTTCACGGGCTTCGGCCGGACAGGCAGCATGTTTGCCTGCGAGCAGGCAGGAATCGTTCCAGACATCATCACGCTGTCGAAAGCCATTACCGGCGGTACGCTTCCATTGGCCGCCACTGTCGCAACACGAAAAGTTTTTGACGCCTTCTGGGCAGACGACCCGCAGAAGGCGCTCATGCATGGACCAACCTTCATGGCAAACGCGCTTGCCTGCGCGGCTGCAAACGCCTCGATCGATCTGTTTGAGCGTGAACCGCGTCTGAAACAGGTCGGAGATATTGCGGCCGCACTCGCGCAAGGCCTCGCACCCTGTCGTGAACTGCCGCACGTGAAAGACGTTCGCGTGAAGGGGGCCATTGGCGTTGTCCAGCTCGATCATATTGGCGATCTCAATGCGATTCGCAGACGGTTTATCGACTTGGGAGTATTCGTTCGACCGATTGGCAATATTATTTATTTAACCCCGGCTTTCACGATTTCGGCCGCTGACCTTGAAATGCTGACCGACGCAGTTGTTAAAGTCGTGCGCGAGAGAAATTTATAGGGAGGGGGTTCGAATGGCGTATAGCGGACCGGTGATCGACACGCACCATCATATTTGGCTGCGAAAGGACGTTGCCTGGCTTGCTGACCCGCCGATTCCCCGGATGTTTGGTGACTACTTTGGAATTCGCCGCGATTATCCGGTCGAAGAGTTTATCCAGGACGTCAAGCCGCAGGGTGTCACGAAATCGGTGCACGTTACCGCTATGTGGGGCCCTGGCCGCGCGCTCGACGAGTCCAAATGGTTGCAATCGGTTGCCGACAAGCACGGCTTTCCGCATGGAATCGTTTGCAATATCGACCTTGCGGCCCCTGACGCCGAAAACGCGCTGAAAGCACAAAAGCAGTTTCAAAATTTTCGTGGCGTACGCCAGATGCTGTACTGGGACAGCGAGGCGGTGCGGCAGGGTGCGCCGCGACCCGATTTCTGCAACGACGTTAATTTCCGCCGCGGTTTTGCGCTGCTCGAAAAACACGACCTTCATTTCGAACTACAGGTCTACGCAGGACAGGCGGCTTACGCCGTTGAATTGATCAAGGCATTTCCGAACGTTCGGATGATCCTGGTGCATGCGGGAATGTTGGCCTCGCGCACGCAAACGGCGATCGATCAATGGCGCGGCGCGCTCACGATGATGGCGGCCTACCCGAATTTACACGTGAAAATCTCTGGGCTTGGCATGTATAGTCATGGCGTTACGACGCCGCAGGCGAGGCAAGTGATCCGCGACACGATTCAGATTTTTGGCGTGCAACGCACGATCTACGGCAGCAATTTCCCTCTGGAAAAATTGCACGCAAGCTATGGAGACTTTCTTGGCGTGTATCGCTCAGTCTTAACTGAATATACAGACGCGGAGCAGCGAGCGGTACTCCATGATAACGCGGCGAAGTTCTATCGGATCTGAAATCTAGAAGCCGACCGCTGTCCCGTGCAGATCGTATTCATCTGCGCGTTCGATTTTGACTGTCGCGATTTCCCCGACCCGCAAGGGACGATGGCTGGCGATGTAGACCGCGCCATCAATTTCAGGCGCGTCGGCCATGGATCTGCCCTTGGAAACAGTCGGACCAATTTCATCGATTATTACCTTTTGCCGAGTGCCGATCTTGCGTTTTAGGCGGCGCGCCGAAATCTTTTGCTGCGCCTGCATAAATCGGTGCCATCGCTGTTCCTTAATCTCATCTGGCACGGGCGTTCCCATGTCATTGGCCGCGGCGCCCTTGACCGGCTCGTACTTGAAGCACCCGACGCGATCGAGCGAAGCTTCCTCCAGCCACTGCAGCAGGGTTTCAAAGTCCTGCTCTGTCTCGCCGGGAAATCCGACGATAAAGGTCGAACGCAACGTCAGGTCGGGGCAGATTTCGCGCCAATGCGCGAGCCGCTCCAGAGTTTTTTCCTGGGCGGCCGGGCGCCGCATGCGTTTGAGAACGTCCGGCGCAGCGTGCTGAAACGGGATGTCGAGATAGGGCAGTACCTTTCGGTCCGCCATGAGCGGAATAACCTCATCGACGTGCGGATAGGGGTAGACATAGTGCAGTCGCACCCAGACACCGAGTTCGCCCAAAGCGCTTGCCAGATCGATAAATTTGGCCCGCACGTTCCGGTCGCGCCAGCGGCTCACCGCGTATTTGATATCGAGCCCATAAGCCGACGTGTCCTGTGAAATCACCAGCAATTCCTTCACGCCGGCTTTCACGAGTTTTTCTGCCTCGCGGAGTACGTCCCCCGCCGGCCGCGACACGAGGTCGCCGCGCAAGCGAGGAATGATGCAAAACGTGCAACGGTTGTTGCAGCCCTCGGAAATCTTCAGATAGGCATAGTGGCGTGGCGTGAGCTTGATGCCTTCGGGCGGCACCAGATCGAGGAAGGGATCGTGCTTCGGCGGTAATGCGCGATGCACGGCATCCACGACGCTTTCATACTGCTGCGGCCCTGTGATTGCGAGCACGTCCGGGTAAGCCGACGAGATACTCTCCGGCTCGGCGCCCATGCAGCCGGTCACGATCACCTTGCCATTTTCCTTCAGTGCATTCCCGATGGCGCCGAGGGATTCCGCCTTGGCGCTGTCGAGAAAACCACACGTGTTGACGATGACGAGGTCCGACCCTTCATGTTGCCGTGAGAGTTCATAGCCTTCCGCCCGCAGGCGCGTGATGATGCGTTCGCTGTCGACCAACGCCTTCGGGCAGCCGAGCGAGACGAAACTCACCTTGGGCGCGGCAATAATGTCGTTTTTCGTGACGGGATCGCGCATATCGGTCTGGAGCTAATGGCGTTTGCGCCGAATAGCAACCCTTGAGGACGTTAACGCTGGCTATTCCGCAGCGCTTCGGCCTCTTCGTAGAACTGTTTTTCCCAGGCCTTCTGGTTGTCCATGCCCTCGCGGATAAAAGGCGTAAACATGGCCAAATGCAGCAGTAGCCAATTTATGGCATTGGCAGGAAAGCGCAGTGGCTTTCTGAAATCGACGAACAGCACGACGCGTGTATGCGGCGTCCGATTCCAGGCTTCATGCTCATAGGCGTCGTCGAAAATCACGGCTTCGCCTTCCCGCCAGCGATAGATCTCATTTTCTACGCGGATACCAAGCTGCTCGCGTGGCTCCGGCACAATGAGTCCGAGGTGGAGGCGCAGCACACCGTTATAAGGGCCGCGATGCGGCGGTAAATGTTTGCCGGGCTCGAGGATCGAAAACATTACGGTGATCAATCCCGGGATGCTCTGACAGGCACGCCAGGTGTCCGGACATTGCCTGATGTTGTTTTCGGATCGGAAACCGTAGCCAGCGAGCAGGAAGGTCTTCCAGCCGCGATCTCGGCTGATGGTCGAGACATCAGTCGCGAGTTCGTGAAACCCAGGCAGTTCTTCCTTTCGCGTGAGCACGCGATCAAGTTCGGCGCGGATGGCGCGCCAATCGCGTTCGATTGTACTGACCCAGGGGAAGACGGCCTTCTCGAAAATCGGCGGATTACCGACCTTGGTGAGAGCCAAATTGAGACGCTCCGCGCATGCCACCACGCGCATGAAAAAGCGGGTGATCAGACTGGGTCGCTCTAACGGCTTAATTCCGGTTGTGCCAAACTTCTGCGCCGGGTTGCGGTCGTGCGGGGCTTGCTGTTGCGTGACGCTACTCAATGCAAACGTCCTCCAAGCGCCCCCAAGCAAAATCAAACGCTTAGCCTTGTGACACTAGCAATCGCTTCTGCCACGTGGAAGTTCCACAGTCGATATCGGGGCTGTGGCGGATCGGGTGCGCCGGCGCTAGGCTGGTATTTGGTGGTAAACAGGCTCATGCAACGAATCATCACTTGCCTTTGGCTGTTTTTTGTCGCGCTGCCGGCAATCGGGCCGGCGGCAGCGGCCGATGGCAAAGCGCCGTCCTGGCGCTTCAATTCGCACGGGACAGAGTTGCCATTTCCACGGAGCGACCGTGCCGAGTCAGTTTGGGCCTCGGGTGCCTGCTGGACCGAATGCGGTTCTTATTGCGCATGGGGCATGGCTGGTTGTCTGCAGGAAGATTCGCAGGGACGTTGTCTGAAACTTACGGACAAATGCGATCGTTATTGTCAGCGCGAATGTCGCACGCGGGGCGGCCCCTATTTGCCGGTCGAATTTCCCTGGGATTAATACTACGTAAAGCCAACGGGCGCGCACCCAACTGCGCGTCCGGAAACTAAGCAGTGGACGTCACCGCTCTAGAGCCAAAGTATCTTCTTGCGGTATGCGAAATCCTCTAGCAGGGGCTTGGCCGGCCCCTCGTGAACAACGGCTCCCCGTTCGAGCGCAAACACGCGATCGGCCAGCGCCAGCACAAGATCGAGATTGTGTTCAACGATGATAAGCGAAACGTGTTGTCTTAGTGCGTCAAAAACACGAAACAGCTCCAGTACGACGGTCGGCGCCAACCCTTCAAATGGTTCGTCCAATAAAAGTAGCTTGGTATTTCCTGACAGTGCTCGTGCAACAGCGACCATCTGCTGCTCGCCGCCGGACAGGTAGTCAGCTGCGATATTCATCCGCTCCCTCAGGCGCGGGAAAAAGCTAAGGATCTTTTCTTCGGTCCATACCACGCCGGTGCTGCCATCGGACTTGCGGGCTAACCGCCCGAGCGCAAGGTTATCGGCAACCGTCATGCCGGCAAATAGACCGCGGCCCTGCGGCACATAGCTGACACCCATACGGGCAATGTCGGATGCAGGAAGGCCGCCGATATTCCTGCCGGCAAACTCAATTGTTCCGGAAGCAGGAGGCACGAGGCCACATAGCGTCTTGAGCAATGTTGATTTGCCGGCACCATTTCGGCCGAGCAACGCAACAATTTCACCTTCGCGAACGTCAAGGCTTGCGTCGTTGAGAATGTGGCTCTCACCATAGAACGCGTTGACATTCTCGAAGCGCAAGACCTGCCCCGCTTTTGCCTCGCCGGCGGCACGCTCGGTCGCCGGGGGCGTGCCGGTCCCGGTATATATCTCCTGCACCCGTCGATCGTTGCGCACATCATCGGGACTGCCCGTCATGAGCACTTCGCCCTGGTTCATCACGGTGACATGACGCGAGAACCCGAGTACGCGATCAATGTCATGCTCGACGATCAGCACAGGAATGTTGTTTACGATGTTTCGGATCAGGTTCGACACGCGCTCGCGCTCGGCTGCAGCGAGTCCGGCGAGCGGTTCGTCAAGCAGCAGGACCTGCGGTTTTGAGCCAAGCGCAATGCCAAGGTCGACTAACCGCTGTCCGCCATACGATAGTTCGCCGGCCTGGTTATCTTCGATGCCCTCTAGTCCGAGAAACCGGACCAGCTCGGCTGTTTCTGCGTTGATGTCGCTGTAGCTGTCGATATCGCGCCAGATATTGAATCGGGCCGGATGATGCGCCTGAACCGACAGACGTATGTTTTCGTAGATCGACGATGTCCGGAACAGGCTGGTGATCTGGAAGGAGCGGGCGAGACCGCGTTGACAGATGGTCTGGATGGGCAGGCCGTGAATATCGCGGCCACCCAGCCGTACCGTTCCCTGGTCCGGATGATAGAGGCCTGACACCAGGTTGAATAACGTCGTCTTTCCCGCGCCGTTGGGACCGATCAGCGCGTGGATTTCGCCGGCGCCAAGTTGGAGGCTGGCGCCCGAAACGGCGCGAATGCCGCCAAAATGCTTCGACACATTGGCGACCTCGAGCACCACGCCTTGCGCGGCCACCGGACGCAGGAACGCGGGCAGTGGCAACCCTTCGTAGATCTTCCGCTTGCTCATCGCCGCCGCATCTTCCGGCGGAGGTCTCCACCGTCTCCGGATGGTGGTCCAGATGCCGACAAGTCCGCTCGGCGAGAACAGCACAAAACTCACAAACACGAGGCCAAACCAGAGCAGCCAGTTCTGCGTCCAGATCGAGAACAGCTCGCGGAACAGGATGAAGAACAGCGCCCCGAGTGCTGGCCCGAGGATGTGATGCATGCCGCCAATCACAACCATCGCGAGGAGTTCGCCGGAGAACGGCACCGAGACCGCTTCCGCCGACACCAGATAAGTCTGGAAGCCGAGCAGCGCGCCGGCCAATCCAGTGACCACAGCCGACAGCACGAAGACTCCGAGCTTGTAGCGATCGATCGAGTAACCCTGAAATGTCGCGCGCAGCTGGTTCTCGCGGATCGCCACCAGGACATGCCCGAATGGCGAACGGACGACCCGCAACAGCATATACAGGACGCAAAATCCAATCAGGGCGATCAGGATATAAAAGGCCAATCCGTCGTCGAGAAAGATCGGCCCTATCGTGCCGCGTTTGAGACCACTCAGCCCATCCTCACCACCGGTAACCTCGGTCCACCTGAATGACACGGTGTAGGTGAGCGCGGACAAAGCCAATGTCAGGAGCGAAAAATAGACGCCGCGCCGGCGCAAGATGAGAATGCCGGCAGCTGTCGAAAGGATCGCAACGGCGACCATAGACAACAGGAGCGGCATCCAGATCTGGTCGCGAAACAGATGCAGCTGGATCAGGCCCGCGGCATAGGCGCCAATGCCGAACCAGGTGCTGTGACCGAACGAAACCAGCCCCGTGTAGCCGACACAAAGATTAAGCGCCATGGTCGCTATAGCCAGAATGACCACCATGGAGGCTGTATTTACCGAGAGCCCGAGCACGCGCATGAGGAAAGGCAGCGCAACAAGCGCGACTGCGGCAATCCACAGTGGCCTGTACTTCGAATGAGAGCGTGCTGTGATCATTCGAACTTCTCGATGCGCTCCCCGAGCAGACCGCGCGGCCGGAACAGAAGGACAAGGAACATCAGGATATAGATCGAGGCTTCGCCTGCGGCGGGCGCAAAATGGATGGTGATGCCGCGCACAACGCCGACCAGCAGTGCGGCCAGCACGACGCCCCAAAAGCTGCCAAGTCCGCCGATCACGACCACCACGAAGGCAACCGTGATGATCTCTGCTCCCATGGCAGGATGCACGATCGTGATGGGAGCAAAAAGAGCGCCCGCGATGGCCGCCATTGCGACGCCGAGCGCAACGATAACGGTCATGTAAGGTTGCAGCCTGATACCGAGCGCGGCGACCATGTCAGGGCGCTGAATTCCGGCGCGCACGACGCGGCCGAAAGATGTCTTCTGCAGCAGTAGCCAGACGCCGAGCAAAATGGCGGCGACAACGGCAAGCAGCATCAGGCGGTAGCGCGAAAACAGGAAGTCGCCGAGGAATACAGCGCCCTTGAGACTTTGCGGCATTGTCTGCGAGAGCGGCGCGGCGCCCCATATGATCCGCAGCACCTGCTCCGCCATCATTGCGAGACCAAAGGTGACCAGGAGGCTGAGGATTGGGTCGGCCGTGTAAAAGCGGCGCAGGATGAAGCGCTCGAACAAGATACCGAGCATGCCGACGGCGACAGGGGATGCAACGATCGCGGGACCGAATCCGATGCGATTCGTGAGCTCGACCGCCACATAGGCGCCAAAAGCGTAAAACGCGCCGTGTGCCAGATTGACCACGCCTCCGACGCTGAAGATCAGCGACAGGCCGAGTGCGATCAGCAGGTAGTAGCCCCCGAGGACGAGGCCGTTGACCACCTGTTCCAGCAAGAACATGAATGGGATTCTCAGACCATCGCCGCGAATGAGATGCGCCGGCAGCTAACTGCGCTGCCGGCAAGCCGTGATTGGAAGTAGACGCTCGCGCGCCTGCTTCCAACGCCTGATCACGCTTTGAACGTGCAGGGGTTCTGCTGTTCAGTCGGATTCAGAATCTCAAGCGGCTGATTTGCGTTGGGTACCGGGGCGCCCAGCGCAAGGAAATCCCATTTGTCCTTGGCCTCGCCCTTCTTTCTGACAGTGAAGGGATAGGCTTCCTGGATGAGCTGGTGATCGTACTTCCGGAAGTACGCCTTGCGGGCTTTCAGGATGTCGAATTGTGCGCCGCTTTCGAAATAGGCGATAAGCTTGTCAGTGTCGGTCGATTTTGTCTCGCCGATCGCTTGCGCGATCATCTTGAGCGAGATGTATTCGATCCAGGCGTGGTTCTCCGGCGGCTTGCCATTCTTCTTGATAAAGTTTTCTACGAAGGTCTTCGAAGCCGGCAGGTCGAGCGTGTGATACCAGACCGTCGGCCAGGTTCCGCTCAGGTTGCCTTCGCCCGCCGCCCAGGCGTCGGCAGTATTCAAGTTAAAGCCAACGATCGGGTACGGAAGTCCGAACTCGGCATATTGCTTGATCAGATTGGTGACCTGGTTGCCCGCGAGGTTCGAGCAGACAATGTCTGGCTTGGCCTGCCGCATCTTCAAAAGATAGGGGCTGAAGTCCGTCACATCGGTGGCTACAAGCTCGTCACCGATTAGTTCACCGCCATTAGCCTTGAAGAAATTTCTGGCCGCGCCAGCAAGGTCGTGGCCGAACAGGTAATCCGCGGTCAGCGTATAGAATTTCTTGCCTTTCATCATGTTGTCGCGCACCAGTGCAAGGCCGACCGCGTTGACCATGACAGTGCTGGGAATGTCGACGTGGAACGTATAGCGGTTGCAATTCTTGCCGCGCAGCGCATCGGAGCGGGCGCCGATCTGCAGGAAAAAGCGCTTGTTGCGTTCGGCCACCTGCATGATGGTCACGGCGACGGCCGAGTTGATTTCACCCATCAGGAACGCCACGCCGTCCTGATCGAGCATGCGCTGCGCCTTGGTCGCGCCGGTTGCGGGGTTGACCGAGTCTTCCGAGATGATGTCGATCTCGCGGCCGAGCACACCGCCCGACTTGTTGATTTCCTCCTGCGCCTGGCGGATCCCGAGCTGGGCATAGGCACCGAGTGCACCGAGGAACCCGGTCAGTGGCGTGAGGTGGCCGATCTTGATCTTGTCCGTCTGTGCGCGGACGATTGCCGGAAAGCCGAGTACAAGCGAGCCGGTCAGTGCGGCGCCGCCTTGCAATACGCTTCGTCGTGTCTTGCTGGTCATCCCTGGTCCCCTCCGATGTGCGGCGGCTAGCGCTGCCGGTTGTTCTGACGTTGGCGCTCCGGCTTTTGTAGTCCTGCCGGATTGAAGGGGAGCATCTCACAATGTCAGAAGGGCTTTCAAGTCTTGAGATGCGGCTTCCGGGAGCTTAGTGTCGTGCAGCTGCAGTTGCGGGGTGCCCCGATCTGCCGGGGCGTTCATTCCGCGAAAGCGGGCAGGGAGTGACCATGCCGAGAATGAAGGGCGCTGAGCTCATCACCGAATATCTGATTGCCAGTGATATTCCGTATGTCTTCGGCATATGTGGCCACGGCAATGTCGGGATGCTCGATCCCCTGTATCAGGCGCGCGACCGCATCACGCTCATTTCCCCCCGCCATGAGCAGGTGGCTGCGCACATGGCGGACGCCTATTTCCGCATCAGGCACAAACCGGTGGCGACACTGACGTCGTGCGGCCCGGGCTCATGCAACATTATCATGCCGCTTGCCTGCGCATTGACGGATTCCTCCGCAATGCTCGCGATTACCGCCAATGTTCCGACGTCCCAATTCAACCGCAGCCCGTTTCAGGAAATTAACAAGCACTACCAGGCCGACTTCGTGAACATCGTGCGGCCAGTGGTGAAACGCAGCTATCAGCCCACCCGTGTCGACATGCTGCCCCTGGCCTTGCGTCAGGCGAGCACGACAATGCTGTCGGGCCGACCGGGCCCGGTGAACGTCGATGTCCCGTTCAATGTTTTCCAGGAAGAGGATGACGTTGAAGTGCCGCCGGCCGCGCCGGCGCTCAATGCGCAGCGTAGCGGTGCTTCGCCGGAGGAAATATCGAGCGCGCTCGACATGATTCTCGCGGCGCAACGTCCCGTGATCTTTATCGGCCACGGCGTGACATTGTCGGAAGCAAGCCGCGAGCTGACCGAGTTTGCCAGGAAGCTTGCGATCCCTGTGATCTCATCACCGAACGGCATGGGTTGCTTCGACATGCGTGACCCACTCTCGCTCGGCTTCATCGGGCGCAACGGAGCATTTCCGGCCAACGAAGCCGGCCGCCGCGCCGATCTTGTCGTGGCCATCGGTGCGCGTTTCGATGACCGCTCCGCCTCGTCCTGGATGCCGGGCTATTCGTGGAATTTCCCCACGACAAAACTCATCCATGCCGATGTCGATCCGGCCGAACTGGGGCGCAATTATCCGCCCGACCTCGGCGTTCTCGCCGATGCCCGCACATTCCTCCGCCAGTTGCTCAGTGAGCTGGAACGCAGGCGCAATAAGAGCGGAGATACCAAAGCCTGGCTGGCCGATATCGCGGCGTGGCGTGCCGAATGGGATAAGTTCACCAAGCCGAATTTCGATCTGCACACATCACCGATCAGGCCCGAGCGCATTGTGGCAGATTGCCAGGCCGTTCTGCCCGACGATGCCATTCTCGCCTGCGACGTCGGCGTCAATCACAATTGGTATATGCAGTTCTGGAATGCGCGCAAACCGCAGACCATGCTCAATTCGTGGGGCTTCTCCGGGATGGGCTTCGGGGCGGCCGGCGCGCTTGGCGCCAAGCTCGCGGCGCCGGATCGGCCGGTGGTGGCGATCGCCGGCGACGGCTGTTTCACCATGGTCCCGCACGTGCTGTGCACGGCGGTTGAATACAACATTCCGGTCGTCTGGGTGATCTGGAATAACTTCGGCTGGGTGTCGATCCGCGATATTCAGCTCAGCATGTTCGGCGGCCGCGAGCACGGCACCATGTTCCATCAGGGCGAGAACAAGAAACCGTACAACCCGGATTTCGCCGCCTGGGCCAAGGCCACCGGCGTCGA
>Ga0187787_10000035_pt1 | contig 14533 bp, 11 predicted proteins | sample 1015_BV01_MP06_2_FD_133007 | JGI IMG/M metagenome (GOLD analysis project Ga0187787, IMG submission 133007) | Tropical peat soil microbial communities from peatlands in Department of Meta, Colombia - 1015_BV01_MP06_20_MG | ecosystem: Environmental > Terrestrial > Soil > Wetlands > Peat | place...
AACACGTCGCGATTGAGCTGCGGCCGCTCCATCATGCGCGTGGCAACGTTACGGATGGCCTCCAGCCGGCGCAAGCGATTGGCCAGCGCCAAAGCCATATCCTCTGCGCTCGGGCCATCGCCCGGCGCCGCTTCGGGTAACAGAAGCCGCGATTTCAGATAAGCAAGCCACGCAGCCATCACTAGATAATCGGCGGCAAGCTCAAGTCGTAATTGTCGAGCGGCCTCGATGAAGGACAAATACTGGTCGGCGAGCGCGAGGATCGAGATTTTCGCCAAATCGACTTTTTGCTGCCGGGCAAGCATTAACAGTAGATCGAGCGGACCTTCAAAGCCCTCCACATCGACGATCATGGCCGGCTCGCTGGTGCCCCGGTCAGCGCCGAGCGTGATATCGAACTCCTCGCTGCTCATGACCCGATCTTTCGTTGCGGCGACGTTTGCACCTCGGCCACCATCTGCCTGAACATCCTGCGTGCGGCATCCGTGTCGAACTCCTCCGGCGCTGTTCGCGCGGTGAGCGCCGCATCGGCTCGCTTCGCGGCATCGCCGGAAAGCACCGGCGCTTCGCTGGCGACGGCCGTCATCTCGCGCATGTCGCCATTACAGTGAAGCACGACATCGCATCCCGCTGCCAGCGCGGCGCGGCTTCGCTCGGCGACTGGGCCGGACAAGGCATTCATCGAGATGTCGTCGCTCATCAACAGGCCCCGGAACCCGATAAAGCCGCGAATCACTTGCCTCACCATTGTGACCGAAGTGGTGGCGGGCGCGACGGGGTCGATGGCGCTAAACACAACATGTGCAGTCATGCCGAGGGGCAAGCCGGCCAGCGGGCGGAATGCGGCAAAATCGGTCGCTTCCAGTGTAGCGCGGTCGGCATCCACCACCGGCAGTTTGTAGTGGCTATCGGCACTGGCTCGGCCGTGGCCTGGCAGGTGCTTAAGAACCGGAAGGACACCGCCAGCCTGCAGACCCTCAGCTATTGCTTTGGCAATAGCCGCAACCTTGCCCGGCTCACTGCCATAGGCGCGGTCGCCGATGACCGGATCGCCACTCACCACCGGCATGTCCGCGACAGGGAGACAGTCCACATCGATGCCCAGCGGCCGAAGGTCGGCCGCGATCAAATGGCCCGCGAGTCGCGCCGCCGCAACGCCGGCAGCCGGCTCACGATCATAAAGTTCGCCGTAGAGAACCCCAGGCGGATAAGCCGGCCAATTCGGTGGTCCAAGCCGCTGGACGCGGCCACCTTCCTGATCCACAAGGATGGGGGCTTCCCATCCGACAATGTCACGAAATGTTTGAGCGAGTTCGATCACTTGGCTTGCTGTACTCACATTTCGCTTGAAGATAATTAGACCCCAGGGCTGGGCCTCGCGGAGAAACGCACGCTCACCGGCGGAAACGCTCAGTCCTGCCAAACCGGTGATGAAAGCGCGTGCCGCCATCGGCGCGGATTAGACCGCGCCCGCCTCAAGGGTCAAGTTTTGGCTTGCTAATTCCTCTGGATGAGGCACTGACCGCCGGCCGCCTTGAGGCTCGAGCACAGCTCTCCGGCCTCACTGGCATTGGCGAAGGGCCCAACCAAGGTCCGGTAGTAGGTGCCTTTGGCGCCCAAGTCGACCCTATGGATCAAGGGCTGGCGCCCGCCGAGCTGGTTTGGATATTTGGCTTGGAGACTTCGGAATGCGGCCTGAGCCTCAGCCTCGCTTCGCTGGGACGAGACCTGAACATAACTGCCGGCGCCGCCAGCGTTTCCGCTAGCCGCCGCGCTCGGTGCGGGTGCCATCTGTGCGGGAGCCGCAACCGAGGCAGTGCGCGATGGCGCAGCAGGAGCTCTCGCCGCGGGGGGCGCATCGGGGTTTAACGACAGCGGCGCACCACTAGTAGACGCCGGCGCGGCGGAACGTACAGGCGCTGCGACACGCGCGGCCGGGGGTGGCGCTACGTCTTGTTCCGCATCGGCGGTAACAGTACCGGCGGCCCGTGCGGCGGGCGCGGACGAGCTCGTCGCAGGCGTTGCTGCCGCACGCGCAGATGCCGGCACTGCGAGCGGTGCCGCTCCCGGGGGCGTCGCGTCAGCCATGACCGGTTGGTCGGGATGGATCGCGATTGTGCGGATCTTCTTCGGCTCGCTCCCAATCACGCCGCTGCCCAGCGTGGACTGCGGGGCGGCCTGCGACAACACAACGGTTGCCGGCTTGTCGAGCGGTTGCTCCTCACGTGAAACAAGCTTTTCGCTTTGGCCGCGCTCGTTCAGGCGATCAGTAATCAGTTTGTTCGATTGGGTGTCTTTACCAGTTGTCGCCGGTACAATCTTGTTCGGTCCTGTCTCAGCCTTGATGACAGGCGGCGGCTGGGAAGAACTCGATGAGCCAAACAGCGCGCGATATCCAAAGGCACCGGCAGCGCCTATCACCGCCAACGCTAGCACGCCAACGATCGCCATAATGCCCAAGCGCCGCCGGGAGGTTGGTACATCGTCGTAGTATTCCTCTTCGGCGTTGTGAGCGGCGTCTTGCTCGTACGCGTAGTCGGCCTGGTCTAGCGGATAGCCGCGCGCCTCATGGTCGGCCTGATAAAGCTCATCATCAGTCGTCGATGGCACGCCACCGTACAATTGGCGTCCATAACTTTGGCCATTATAATCTTGTGCCGCATCCGACTGTTGGTCATTTGGCGCGGACCGCGCGGTGTAATACCCATTGTCACCAAATCTCTGTGGGGGCGCCGGCGCGCGCGGATTAATCCCAGCTTGTGCCGTGTAGGGAGTTCCGGCCGGTTGCGGCGTGGGTGCGCTCTCGCGGCCGAATTCTCCAAACGGATCAGTCTGCCCAATAAGCCGTGCGAGTTCCGCGAGCGGATCGCTTCCAGGCGTTTTGGTCGCACCGCGTACAGGCGGCTCACTTGCACGATAAGGTCGCTGAAATTGGTCGTTCGCCATTCGATCCCCGGGTTACTGAGCTCGTCCCTTTGTCTGCTCTTATAATGACGGCTGGCGATGTACACCAAGCGCAGAGCTCAGCGGACGAGCCTTATCGCATTTCCTCCGGCGCGCTAACCCCGAGCAATGCTAGACCCGAGGCGATTACAGTGACGATCCCCTCCACCAGGGCGAGCCGGGCTGTCGTCGTTTCTCGATCATTCTGGATAATGAAGCGTAAATGAGGCAAGTCTTTTCCTCGGGTCCAATGAGCATGAAATTCACTTGCTAATTCATACAGATAGAACGCAATCCTGTGGGGTTCATGGGCGGCCGCGGCGGCCTCGAGGATGCGCGGATATAGAGCAATCCGTCGCAGCAAGGAAAGTTCGCCGGTATCGCTGAGGCGTTCGAGCGGAGCCTGCTTGAGCATCGTCGCACGTGTCGACGCTACTTCCGGCAGGTCCGGTATTTCCTCCCTCGCATTGCGGAACACGGACTGCCCGCGGGCGTGGCCATATTGAACATAGAAAACCGGATTGTCGCGCGAATGCTCGATCACCTTGGCGAGGTCGAAATCGAGAACGGCGTCATTTTTGCGGTACAGCATATCGAAGCGCACGGCATCACGCCCGACTTCGTTCACCACTTCGCGCAAGGTGACGAATTCCCCCGCTCGCTTCGACATCTTCACAGGCTCGCCAGCGCGCAGAAGACGCACCAGCTGCACAAGTTTCACATCGAGGTCCGCTTTGCCGCCGCTGATCGCTTTCACTGCCGCACGCATGCGCTTGATATAGCCGCCATGGTCAGCGCCCCAGACGTCGATCAGATTGAGAAAGCCCCGCTCGATTTTGGACCGGTGATAGGCGATATCGCTGGCAAAATATGTGTAGCTGCCGTCCGACTTCTTCAGGGGCCGGTCGACATCGTCACCGAAATCCGTGGACTTGAATAGCGTCTGCTCACGATCTTCCCAATCCTCAAGATTGCCGCCTTTTGGCGGGGGCAAACGGCCCTCATAGACCTCACCACTCTTTCGCAAATGCTCGATAGTCGTACCGACTTCATCGCGCTTGCCTTCAATCAGCGAACGCTCCGAGAAGAACACATCGAAATGTATATCGAGCGCGGCAAGATCATCACGGATTCCGTCCATCATCATGGTAACGGCCTCTGCGCGCACAATGGGTAGCCATTCGGCCTCCTTCATCGTGCTTAGTTTGGCCCCTTGCTCACGAGCGAGCTTGTCGCCGACCGGCTGGAGATAGTCGCCGGGATAAAGTCCCTCGGGGATTGCGCCGATATCCTCACCCAATGCTTCGCGATAGCGAAGGAAGGCCGACCGGGCGAGCACATCGACCTGCGCGCCCGCATCGTTGATGTAGTATTCGCGCGTGACCTGGTAGCCGGCGAAAGCGAGTAGGTTTGCGAGCGCGTCCCCGAACACCGCACCACGGCCATGGCCGACATGCATCGGCCCGGTCGGATTGGCGGAGACATACTCAACGTTGATCCTTTTGCCTTTACCGATGTCACTGCGGCCATAGTCTTTGCCCATTTCCAGCACCAGGCGCAGCTCCTCGCTCCAGACACGCGGCTTGAGGGTGAGGTTGAGGAAGCCAGGACCAGCAACATCGACTGATGCCACCTTGTCATCGGCGCGCAGTATGGTGGCGATATTTTCTGCCAGCTCGCGCGGTTTCTTGCCAGCGTCCTTCGCCAATACCATCGCGGCATTGGTCGCCATATCGCCACGGGTCTGATCGCGCGGGGGCTCAATGACAATACGCGAAACCCCAGCGCCGGAGCCGAGGGCAGCAGATGTCGCGGCCTGCACGCGGGCGAGCATGTCGGCAAACAGATGTTGAGGCTTTGTTGAAGGGCTCATTATCGCGCTGCGGCTAACGCAATTCGGAAGGGGAGTCAAAAAGTCGTTAGCCAAACGAGAGTATGACAGACAACGCGACAGCTGGACCTTCTACCTGATCGTTGCTCCGCTATCGACCGATAATATCTGTCCGGTGGTAATCGCCGCCTCGTCGGAGGCAAGATAGACGGCCATGTCGGCCATATGGATCGGCAGGCCGAGCCCGTGCAAATGGGTCGCTGCCAGCTTTTCCATGTCCTTCGACCCTTCTAGCAGCTTCTTGACCCGCTCGGTGAGCACGACGCCTGGCGCGATAGCGTTGACCCTGATTTTGTCGGCGGCATATTCCACGGCCATCGAACGCGTTAGTGCGGCAACGGCGCCTTTGGCGGAAGTGTAGCAATCGCGCCCGGGCAGCGCGCGCAGCGCCACGATGGACGACATGTTGATGATCGAACCGCCACCTGACTTTATCATGTGCGGAATGCCAACCTTTGAACAGAGGAAGGTGCCGTAGAGATCGAGTCTGATCACCCGCCAGAATTCATCTTCGGATACGTCCGTCACCCGCCCATCCTGCGGTGACGAGCCACCGGCATTGTTGTGAAGAACGTGCAGGCCGCCGAACCGCTTCATGGTTTCGGCGAAGGCGGCCTCCACTTGCGTGCGTTCGCGGATATCGCATTGAATAAAATGGGCGTCGCCGCCGGTATTTTTGCCGCGTACGCGAGCCGCTTCCGCGGCAGCCGCCCCGCGAGCGGCGTCGATCTCCGCAATCGCGACCTTGGCCCCCTCCTCGGCGAAGCGTTCGGCGGCGGCACGACCAATCCCACCGCCCCCACCGGTAATGAATGCAACCTTGCCCGCGAGACGCGCCATAAGGCCCTCTCTGATTTATGATATTGACCGGATGCCTCGAAGCGCAAGGCGGCTTTAGAGCTGGCCCTTAGCGTGCATCACCGCGCGGTAGGCAAACACGATTGCTGGACCCAGGGTTGTCCCAGGCCCCGGATAGCTCCCCGCCATGACTGAAGCCATGTCATTACCGCAGGCGTAGAGGCCGGGAATCGGCTTTCCGTCGTTGCCGAGCACGCGCGCGGGCCAAACCGCAAGCGCGTAGAACGGCGGCGGCGCTACCGGCCCGATGCACGGATGGGGTTTGTGCCCTGCGTCGCCGTTGAAACGGTTGAGCTCGCTTTCACCCTTACCGAAGTCGATATCGCCGGAGGACGTCATTCTGCAATGACGCTGTCATCCGGCCGCCCGGCTGTTGCACGAGCGCTAACATCAAATGCGATAATTCGATGCCGTTGTTTAACTTTCGCGTCGCCTGAATTCATTTGAACCAACCACGAAAATCTGATCGGGGCGCCTTGCTTTTTTTTGCATCGCCCTTCACCTCAACTCCGGTGTCGTCTTGAAATACTTCGCGTGTTCGATGAGCGCGTATCTGTCGGTCATCCCGGCGATGTAGTCGGCGATCCGTCTAGCGCGAGCGACAGCATCCGTAGCACCGATCCCCTCACCCCATTCCGCCGGCAGATCGGCAGGCATCGCCGTGTAGTGCGCGAAAAGATCACGCACGACGCGTTCGGCATCTGCCATCACGTTCATCACGCGGTCATGGCGATACATGCGTGGGTATAGAAAACCCTTGATGCCTTGGTCAGCCTTTTCCATCGCGGGTGAAAACCCCACTACCGGCCGCGGCGCCTCGCGCACGTCGGCAGCCATGAGCGGCCGGAGCATTGCGATGCGCCGGCCAGTTTCAGCAATCACATCTTCGATCATGCGCGTGATAAGTGCGCGCACCGTCTCATGCGCGCGCCGCCCCGCCTCGAGGCCGGGATGCTCCGCGTCTATCAAGCTAAGAACATTTCCGACCAGCGACACCGCGGCAATATCGTCGAGTGTAAACAGATCTGCACGCAGGCCATCGTCGATGTCGTGGGCGTCGTAAGCGATATCGTCCGACAAAGCAGCAACTTGGGCTTCGGCGCTCGCATACGTCCACAATTCTAGATCCTGGATCTTTGAATAAGCGATGATCGGCGTCGGCACGCCATGCATGGCATAGCGGCCAACAGCAACACCTTGCCGGTCAGCCAGCGGCCCATTGTGCTTTACCAAGCCTTCAAGCGTTTCCCAGCTCAGGTTTAGGCCATCAAAAGCGGCATAACGCCGCTCGAGGTCCGTCACAATGCGCAGGGCCTGGGCGTTGTGATCGAACCCACTGAAGTCGGCGAGGCATTCATCAAGCGCGCGTTCGCCGGCATGTCCGAACGGCGGGTGACCAAGATCGTGAGCAAGCGCCAGTGCTTCGGCGAGATCCTCGTCGAGCCCGAGCGCGCGAGCGAGCGAGCGGGCAATCTGAGCAACCTCGAGAGTATGCGTTAGCCGTGTGCGATAGTGATCGCCCTCGTGATAAACGAACACTTGCGTTTTGTGGGCCAATCGTCGGAACGCAGCGGAGTGGATGATCCGGTCGCAGTCCCGACGGAATGCATTGCGGGTCGGGCTAGCCGGCTCAGCCCAGCGCCGCCCCCGGCTTTGCGCCGGGTCGGCGGCGTAAACAGCCCGTTCGCGTGCAGTTTCGACCGCCATTGCCCGCATTGACCTCACTGGCCAGCGCACTTAACTATCCGTTGGGATCTCTGCCAATAGGATGGACAAGGCAAGCAATGAGCGCGAGTATTACGGTCAGCGAACGGGCTGCACGGCGGATCGGCGAAATCCTCAAGGGTGAGCCGACCGGCACCATGCTTCGCGTTAGCGTCGAAGGCGGCGGCTGCTCGGGCTTTCAGTACAAGTTCGATATGGAGCGGGCCAAGACAGATGACGATCTCGTCATAAGCCGTGACGGCGCCGTTGTGCTCATCGATCCCGTGTCGGTCAACTACATGGCCGGTTCGGAGATCGATTTCGTAGACGATCTGATCGGCGCCTCATTTAAGGTGAAGAACCCGCAAGCAAAAGCGTCTTGCGGCTGTGGCACCAGCTTCGCGCTCTAACCGATTATTCCGCCGCAATGGCAGGTGGCGCCTCTTCGACTTCCGCCAGCTGTGGCTCGAGGCGGCGCTTGAGCAGCCGATCGAAGCGATCAAGATAAAGATAGATCACTGGCGTGATGTAAAGCGTCAGCAACTGCGAGAGCACCAGCCCGCCGACCACCGCAATGCCGAGCGGCTGACGCAGTTCGGCGCCGGCGCCAGTGCCGAGCGCGATCGGCAACGTGCCGAAAATCGCTGCGAAGGTCGTCATCATGATCGGACGGAAGCGCAATACTGCGGCCTCGCGGATCGCAGCTTCCGCCGAGAGCCCAACGCGGCGGCGCTCAATTGCGAAGTCGATCATTATGATCGCGTTCTTTTTGACGATGCCGACCAGCATGACAATGCCGATCATCGCGATGACCGACAGATCCATGCGGAACAGCATCAGTGTTAAAATTGCGCCGATGCCTGCAGACGGCAGGCCGGAAATGATTGTGATCGGATGAATGAAGCTCTCATACAGAATACCGAGCACTACGTAAGCAGCGAAAATCGCGGCCAGGATCAGGACACCCTGCCCACGCAATGAATCCTGGAACACCTGCGCAGTGCCCTGGAAGCCGGTCGTGATGGTCGCCGGCAGTCGCTCTTCGCGCTCCAAATTTTGGATGGCATCCACTGCTTGGCCGAGCGAGAAGCCTGGCGCGAGATTGAATGCGATCGTCACCGCCGGCTGCTGGCCCTGGTGATTGACTTGCAACGGACCCACGGTCCGCTCGAAACGGGTGACCGCCGAGAGCGGAACCGTGGTGCCATTCGTTGTCTTCAAATAGACACGTGCCAAATCATCCGGACCGACCTGAAACTCCGGCTCGGTCTCGAGAATGACCTGGTAATAGTTCACCGGGCTGTAGATGGTGGCGACCTGCCGCGCACCGAAAGCGTTATAGAGTTCTTGCCGCACCTGGTCGACGGTAAGGCCATAAACTGCCGACTTCTCTCGATCGACGGTGATCGTTACCTGCGGATTGGTGACATAGAGATCGGTTGTGACGTCTAGCAGGCCGTCAATCTTGGAAATCTTGTCGCGCAGTTCCGGCGCAAGTCGGTAGAGCGTTTCGGTGTCGTTTGATTGCAGTGTGTATTGATATTGGCTTTTGGCAAGCTTGCCACCGAGATTGATGTTCTGGATCGGCTGAAAATAGATTGCGAGACCTGGCACAACATTGGCCGTCCGGCGCAGCCGCGCCAGGATGGTCTGCAGATTGTCGCGCTCGCCCCGTGGCTTTAATGCCACCAGCATGCGCCCGCTATTACCGACCGAATTGGGGCCGCCGGTGCCGACCGTGGAATTCACGTATGCAACTGCGGGATCTGCGCGCACGACGTCAGCGACCTGACGCTGAAGCTGAGAGATTGCGGGGAACGATATGTCGGTCGCACCCTCCGTGATCCCAATGACGTAGCCAGTGTCCTCAGTCGGAAAGAAGCCCTTGGGCACAACGACATAGAGAACGATAGTGGCGAAAAAGGTGCCGAGCGTAATCAATAGCATGATTGACTTGAAGGCGAGCACCCGGTCGAGCGTCCATTGATATGTGTTGAGCATCCATTCGAAGAAGCGCTCAAAAACGCGTAGCAGAAAGAATTGTTTCTCGCCCTCACCGTGATGGCTACCGAGCACGCGCGCGCACAACATTGGCGTCAGCGTCAGCGACACAAAGCCGGAGACTATGATCGCGACGGCGATCGACGCCGCGAATTCGCGAAATACCCGGCCGACCATGCCGCCCATCAACAATACGGGAATGAATACGGCGATCAACGAGAAAGTAATCGACACGATGGTGAAGCCAATCTCACGTGAGCCTTTTAATGCCGCCTCGAACGGCCGCATACCGCCTTCAATGTGGCGCACAATGTTTTCCAGCATCACGATGGCGTCGTCGACAACAAAGCCGACCGACAGCGTGAGTGCGAGCAACGTCATGTTGTTGATGGAAAAACCGAAGGCATACATCGCGGCAAAAGTGCCGACCAGCGACACCGGTACTGCTAGCGCCGGAATAATGGTGGCCGAGACTTTCCGCAAGAACAGGAAAATCACCATGATAACGAGCGCGATTGCGATCGCCAGCGTCTCCTGCACGTCAGTCACCGCCGCACGAATGGACAGCGAGCGGTCGAACAAAGGCTGCATCTGGATCGAAGGCGGCACTTGCGCGCGCATATTAGGCAGGCTTTGGCGCACAAGGTCGACAACCTGCACAGTATTGGCATCGGGCTGGCGCTGGATCGCAAGCACGATAGCGCGCGCATCGTTAAACCAGGTAGCAATCTTATTGTTCTCGACGCTGTCGATCACGCGAGCAATCTGGTTTAGCTTGATCGGAGCGCCGTTACGGTAGGCCACGACTACATCGCGATAGTCGTCCGCATGCGGTATTGCGCTGGTAGCTGCCAGGGTCACACTTTGTTTGGGCCCGGTCAGGACACCAACCGGCGTGCTCGAGTTGGCCTTGGCAACTACACTGCGAACGTCTTCGAGCGCAATATTGCGGGATGCCGCCTCAGTCGGATTGACCTGCACGCGAATAGCGAATTTTTGCGCACCATAGACCAGCACCTGCGCGACGCCCGGCAATTGCGAAATCTGTGGCGCCAGAACCGTTTCGGCATAATCGTCAACTGTCGACAGCGGTACGGTGTCGGACCGCAAGCTGACATAGAGCACTGGAAAGTCGCCTGGATTCACCTTGCGGAACGACGGCGGTATTGTCATTTCGATCGGCAACAGGCGGGCCGCCGTCGCGAGCGCGGTCTGCACATCGAGCGCCGCGCCGTCGATGTTGCGACCGAGATCGAACTGGATGGTGATCTGCGCCAAGCCGAGCGAGGATGAGGAATTCATCGACGAGATGCCGGAAATGGTCGACAACTGGCGCTCGATCGGCGACGCAACCGACGACGCCATTGTTTCAGGACTAGCGCCCGGAAATTGCGCCGTGATCTGAATGGTCGGAAAATCCACCGCCGGCAGGGCTGCCACCGGCAGCAGCCGATAGGCGAACACGCCGAAAACGATCACCGACGCCGTCATCAGCGTCGTCAGCACCGGCCGGCGAATACAGGTTTCCGAAATATTCATGGCTCAGCTACCCGCCACCTTCGGTGTGCGTATGTTGACGCGAGTGCCGCTCGACAGAAGCAACTGCCCCTCTGTTACAACGATCTCGCCACCGTTGAGGCCCGAAGCGATCACGCTTTCGGTTCCGACTTGGCGCTCAACATTGACTGCCTGGATCTGAGCTAGCCCGTCTTTGATGACGAATACGAAGGTGCCGGTCTGGCTAACCTGCACCGCGTTGGAAGGCACTACGACACCCTCTTCATTTCGTAAGGTCATATCAGTGGTAACCAGAGTGCCGGGCCAAAGTAGCTCGTCCTTGTTCGGCATGGTTGCGCGTACGGTTGCCATACCGGTCGCCGGGTCTACCGTGTTCTCGATCATGGTGACCTGGCCACTCGCGCGCTTTTGCTCGCCCGGAATGATCGCCTCCACGGTCGCGGTTTCGGCGACTATGGCCTTCCGGATGTCGGGGAGAATTTTCTGCGGCACAGTAAAGGTCACATAGACGGGTACCATCTGATTGATGGTAGCCATCGCTGAAGTGTCAGCTTGGCGCACAAAATTTCCAACTTTGACGTTGGCCATGCTGATGCGACCCGAAATCGGCGCACGAATTGCACAGAAGCCGAGCTGGACCTTCAGGTTCTCCAGTTGGGCGCGGTTCGATTCAGCAGTCGCGCGCGATATGTTGACTGCGGTCTGCGCGTTGTTGAGCGTGACGATGGGTGTCGCGTTCCTGGCAGCAAGGTCCGTGTAGCGCTCGACATCTCGTTGCGCCTGCTCAAGCGATGCCTGCGCACCGTCGATAATCGCCTGGACACGCTTCATATCGGCCTCGATTTGCCGGCAATCGAGCGTAAACAGCAGGTCACCCTTCTCGACATGGGCGCCGTCGCGAAAATGGACGTCGGTGATTGTCGTATCGACCTGCGTCTTGATGGCGACGCTGGCGATGGGTGTGACACTCCCGAGGGCGTCGAGGCGCACCGGCATCGTTTTGCGTTCGGCGATAGCGGTTTCGACCGCAACCGTCCGGGCCTGGGTCTGCCGGGCTGCGACCCCGTCCGTGGCCCAGAACCCGCGCACAAGCACGGCAACGCCGATCAGGGCAAGAGCAGCCCCACCAATGAGCCATTTTCGCTTGATCATCGGTAAATTTCGGTCCGGACTCATGTGCGCCTGCCCGGACGCTCCCTAATCCGCGGAATGGCTTATTTTCATCAGTTTGAGGCCGCGTTGACAGCTTTCCTAGCATATAAACGTTTAACCGTGCATATACCTGCGCTTGCAGCCAAATACCGCGAATGCTGCTTCATTCGCCTGCCTGGACGCCAAAACCCATGCGAATTGCCACCTGGAACGTCAATTCCATCCGACAGCGCATGGACAACCTGCAGGCTTGGCTCAAGGAACGGCAGCCCGACATCGTTTGCCTGCAGGAGATCAAATGTACTGACGATGCCTTCCCGCGTGAGCCGCTGGAGGCGCTCGGCTACAACGTAGCGGTGCATGGTCAGAAGACTTTCAACGGCGTGGCGCTGTTATCTAAGCTCCCGTTTGACGAAGTCGCTCCGGGATTGATTGGGGATACCGACGACGTGCAGGCTCGCTTTCTGGAAGCAATCGTTTCGACCAAGACCGGCGCCTTGCGCGTGGTCAGCCTCTACCTACCCAACGGTAACCCGCCGCAGACCGAAAAATATATTTACAAACTCAATTGGATGAATCGGCTTATTAACTTTTCACATGAACGACTTAAACTGGAAGAGCCGATGCTGCTGGCGGGCGACTACAACGTTATCCCGACTGCGGCCGACGTGCGGCGGCCCGAGGTATGGACAAACGACGCGCTGTTCCTCCCGCAAACGCGAGAGAAATTCCGCACGTTGGTCAATCTGGGACTGACTGACGCGATACGCGCGGTGAGTGATGCGTCTGACCTTTACACGTTTTGGGATTATCAGGCTGGCGCCTGGCCCAAGGATGATGGCATTCGCATCGATCACCTGCTGCTATCGCCGCAGGCCGCCGATCGTCTGGTCGACGCGGGCATCGATCGGCATGTCCGCGGCTGGGACAAGCCCTCCGATCACGTGCCGGTATACGTCGATCTGGATATTGAAGGACGCTAAAGCAGCGCCTACTCCCGCCGCGTCTCCAGCCAATGGCGGAGATAGACGGCGGCCAAAGCGCGCTCGTCCTCGCTCGCCTGCTGCATGGCGCTGTCATAGAGCTTGGTGATCCAGGCCTGATCGGTGCGCGCGCTGTCCTTGGCAAGCGCCAGCCACATGAGCCCTCGCGCGGCCTGGCGTGGCACATGATCGCCCTCAAACAACATGGCGCCGAGCATCGCCTGCGCCTCGCATTGGCCTTTCTGTGCCGAGAGGCCGAACCAACGCGCTGCCGTGCGCGGGTCGCGTGGAGCGCCGGTGCCGTTGAGATAGAGCCGCGCCAGATAATATTGCGCGTCGGGATCGCGGAAGTAGGACGCAGCATAAGCGAACATCTCACGCGCGCGCTGAGGATCGCGCTTGATGTCAGTCTTCGGAATACCCTCGAGGTAATAGTGCCCGAGCGCGACGAATGCGTTGGCGACAAAGCGCGCCTGCGGCGTGTCCGGATTATCGTCGGCGTGGCTGTCCGCGATGCGGCGGAAATAATCGAACGCCTTGAGATCGTTCTGCGCAACGCCGTCACCTTCAGCGTACATGCGCCCGAGTTTCCACTGTGCCAGCGCGTGGCCCTTCTCGGCAGCATATTCGAGCGAGTTCACCGCCTTGACGGTCTCGCCAGCCTTGAGCCAATTCGCACCGGAACGGAAGGCTTCCATCGGCGACATTGGCGGCGGACCCATGCCGTCGGTCTTGCTGCCGTCGAGCGCAGGTGCCGGCGCGGCGACCATCAGGCCGGCGCCGATCAGCAGCACGCGCAGCTGATTCTCAAATGTCCGCATAACACTCTTTCTCACCCGCGCTGCCCGGATGTGTCACCGCACCATTGACGGCAGGGCCTACCTGCTGGGCATATTTCCATAAGTAACCGGATCCGAATTCGCTCTCGCGCGGCTTCCACTGACTCTTGCGCTTGGCGAGTTCTTCGGCGGAAAGCTTAACGTCGAGCGTGCCCTTCACCGCGTCGATCTCGATGATGTCGCCGTCGCGGATGAGCCCGATCGGCCCGCCAATCGCGGCCTCCGGGCCGACATGGCCGACGCAGAAACCGCGCGTAGCGCCAGAGAAACGTCCGTCAGTGATCAGCGCGACTTTTTCGCCCGCACCCTGTCCGTAAAGTGCGGCCGTTGTTGAAAGCATTTCACGCATGCCTGGGCCGCCGCGCGGTCCCTCATAGCGGATTACCAGAACTTCGCCGTCTTTGTATTTGCGGTGCTTCACCGCATCGAAGCAGGCTTCCTCGCCATCGAAGCATCGCGCCGGGCCGCTAAATTTCAGTATCTTCATGCCAGCGACCTTCACGATCGCGCCTTCGGGTGCGAGATTACCTTTGAGCCCAACCACGCCGCCGGTCGCCAGCAGGGGCTTGTCGGCCGGGCGCACGACGTCCTGATCCGGATTCCATTTCACGTTTTTCATATTCTCGGCGATCGTGCGGCCGGTG
>Ga0187787_10000036_pt1 | contig 14371 bp, 13 predicted proteins | sample 1015_BV01_MP06_2_FD_133007 | JGI IMG/M metagenome (GOLD analysis project Ga0187787, IMG submission 133007) | Tropical peat soil microbial communities from peatlands in Department of Meta, Colombia - 1015_BV01_MP06_20_MG | ecosystem: Environmental > Terrestrial > Soil > Wetlands > Peat | place...
AAAATTGACACCTCAAACAAGAAAGTGTTTTTGAATAACGGCGAAACAGTGAATTACGACAAGCTGCTGATAGCCAGTGGTTCCAGACCAGTTGCGCCTCCGATTACGGGAATGAATCTGCCCGGAATTTACCCATGCTGGACAATGGAAGACTCGCGGCACATCATGAAACTTGCCAAGAAAGGCGTACGCGTACTGCAGATGGGCGCGGGTTTTATCGGTTGTATCATACTGGAAGCGCTGGCTTCGCGCGGCGTGGAGCTTATCGTGGTGGAAATGGGTAACCGCATGGTGCCGCGCATGATGACCGAAGGGGCGGGCGGGCTTATCAAAAAGTGGTGTGAGAAAAAAGGTGTGAAGGTCTTTACTTCCACCAAGGTCGAGGCGATTGAAAAATCGGGCGACAGATCCAATCCGCTCAAAGTGAAACTAAGCAACGGCGAATCACTGACCGTGGGTCTCGTTATCAGCGCAACCGGGGTGCGCCCGAACACCGAATTCCTAAAAGGCAGCGGGATCATCACGGATGCGGGGATCAAAGTGGATGAGACGATGCAAACAAACGTGTCAGGCGTTTATGCTGCCGGAGATGTAGTACAAGCTCAGGAGTTTTATACCGGCGCACAGATGGTGAATGCGATTCAGCCCAACGCTGCAGATCAGGCGCGCATCGCTGCGCTCAACATGGCGGGTAAATCCACGCGTTCGCAAGGCACGATGGCAATCAATGTGCTGAATACGCTGGGGCTGATTTCATCTTCATTCGGGCAATGGATGGGGGTAGCGGGAGGTGAACATACCGAACTAGTAGACGAGGAAAATTTCCGATACATGCACCTGGAATTCAAGGACGATATTCTCGTTGGCGCCACCAGCCTGGGGCTTACTCAGCATGTTGGGGTCATCCGTGGCCTTATTCAGGGTAAAATACGCCTTGGAGAATGGAAAGATCTTTTGCTCAAGGATCCTACGCGTATCATGGAAGCGTATCTGGCGCGCACACAGGGATCAAATTTCAAATTTGCTACATGAAAATCAAATTCAAGTTGTTTGCCGCTCTTGCCGATTATCTACCGCAACCTTCCAGAACCAACTCCGTAGAACTCGAGGTCGCTGCAGATTCGACTATCCAATCGGTAATTGATCAGTTCCAGCTCCCGATCAAGCTGGTGCATCTTGTCCTGGTTAACGGGCTTTATATCTATCCGTCCGACCGCATCACCACTAAGTTAAAAGAAGGGGATGTGCTGGCTATCTGGCCGCCCATCGCCGGCGGCTAATTGAAGCCTCAACAAACTGCGATTTTTGCCTTTATACTTTGTTGCGGTTCGTTTCCGCTGCTCACATACTTGTCGTGTATGCTCCGCTGCTCAACTTCGCCGCGCCTCGTCTGAAGTCAAACTTCTTGTTTCCTGAGGCTTCAATGAGTGGGAAAATTTATCGTTTAACACGTGAAATGACCATTAGCCACGCCGATTTTCTACGCAGTTTGCCCGCTACCCTGAACAACGCAGCGTATACCATAAACGGCAACGAAATCAGCGTGGAATTGGAAAACAGGGTACTGCGAATTTTACTCTCTCCGGAGTCTACGCGCAGTTTCGGACCGGTATCATTGCCCGTGACTCATGTGGAATTTGTTTTTTCAGGTTATTCGGAACTCGAAGTACAGCAGTTTCTGGGGCGATTCGATATGTACTACCGGCGTGGCGGAGGATAGAGTCTGTGCTGGTTTTGGCACCAAAAGCTTTGCTTGAGCGTTTGATAATGTTCAAGTCATGCAGATTGCGTTCAAGGAAACAATTTCCCAATCGATATAATTTCGCCGGCACGCGTAGCATCATAACCCGGCAAGCGGGAAATCACGTTTTTAAATTCTCTGCTTTGCATAGCCGATATGAGTTCTTTGACTGCAGGTCGGCGCAGGCTTTCTTGATAAGCGATCAGGAAATAGCGTTCACTCGCAAGCGGGACAAAATCCAGATTGAATTGCCTTGCTGCTGCTTCTATTCCCATGCCTGCGTCGGCTTTGCCGCTGGCAATCGTGGCAGCCACCGCAGCGTGCGTGAACTCTTCATCATTTATTCCTTGAATCTGTTTCTGTTCGATACCAGCCCGATCCAATAGCATATCCAGCAGCAAGCGCGTTCCTGAACCCTGCTGGCGGCTGACAAAGCGCACGTCTTGTTTAACGAGATCAATCAAGCTGAATATCTGTTTCGGGTTTCCGCTTGCCACCATCAACCCCTGCTGGCGCGTGACAAATTCAATCAGTTTTTGACTGCGGAGCTTCAACCATTTGCGGTAGCGCAACAGCAGATTTTTGCTGATGCCGTTTTCGGGAATGTGAAATCCGGCCAGATCACACTGCGAACGCGCCAGTGAAGCGAGGCAATCCAGGCTGCCGCGGAACTGCAAATCTAGGCGTGGGCCATTCAAACTCTGGTTCAACATATCGCGTAATTCAGCCAGCGCAAGGTCATGGCTGGCGTACAAACGTAACGCAGCATGTCCGGCAGCGAAGGTTTGGTTGAGCTCTTGTTCGAGTTCAGATGCCAGGTTTTCAAGCTGCGGCCCCAGACGGGCTTTTACACGCTGGTCTGCCCATAGTAATTTTTCCCCGAAAGGTGTGAGACGGGTGCCGCGTCCTCGCTCCAATACGGCAAGCGGTTGTCCCAGCAATTCCGACCACTTTCCGATGAGGTTCCATAAATGGCGGTAAGACAAACCGATGACCGGTGCCGCCTTATTAAGCGAACCAGTGCGGTGAATTGCCTCCAGTAAATTAAAAATTTGTTGTCCCTGTTGTTCGGCAAATGCATTGCCTAGCAACCATCGGCAATCAAGCTTGACTTGAATCATCTATGAAATAGAGTACATATTTAGTTATGAATTTATATCTTATAGTATATTTGATGGCAATTGTGAATCAAATATGTAGTAATTCCTCTTAACAATGAGGCAAAAATGCTTAAGCGAATTCGATTTTTGCCCTCTATCGTCTTGCTTATCGCGCTGACGGCTTGGGCTGGTGAACCTCGAATCTTTGCTGCAGGAAGCTTGCGGCTCGCCATGGACGAGCTCATAGAAACTTACACAGCTAACGGAGGGACACGTTTTGAGCCGGTTTATGGGCCTTCCGGTACATTAAGGAAGCAAATCGAAAACGGCGATATCCCAGAAATATTCGCTTCAGCATCTCTGGAGCACACCGACGCATTGTACCAAGCGGAAATCATGCGCAAAGCCGTAGTTTTCGCCCATAACGCCTTGTGTTTGATGGCAAGACCCGGCATCGCTCTGGATCAGAAAAAAATGATTGATCTCATCCTTGACCCAAAAATCCGTCTGGGCACTTCAAAGCCGGAATCTGACCCAGCGGGCGACTATACCTGGCAATTGTTCAGGGAGGTGGACAAACAAAGGCCGGGTGCTTTCAAAACGCTTTCAGAGAAAGCCATTCAGCTAACGGGAATTGCAGTCGACACGAAACTAAAAACGCTTCCTTACGCTGCGATCTTTGAAGAGAACAAGGTTGACGTTTTTATTTCCTATTGCACCAACGCGGCCGCTACCGCAAAGGCAATTCAGGGCTTGAGCTGGATGCGTTTTCCCGAAGACGTGAATAACAGCGGCACTTATGCCATCAGCACCTCGGTCAAAGCGCCCATGGAAACGGAGCGTTTCATTACTTTTATTCTCAGTCCAGAGGGGAAGCGCATTCTCACAAAATACGGGTTTAACTAGTCAAGGAGAAGTTTATGAAACGACGTTTATTAAAAGCCTTAATTGTATTTTTTGTACTCTGTGTTACTGGATGGGGTGCAAACCAGGCAACTGCGGCAAAGGATATAAGGATGTCGACTACGACCAGCACTGAAAATTCCGGTTTGTTGGGCTACCTCCTGCCAGTATACGAAGCAAAATGTAGTTGCAAAGTGCGGGTGATTTCTGTGGGAACCGGCAAGGCGCTGGAGCTCGGCAAGAACGGAGACGTTGACGTGGTGCTGGTGCACGCCAGGCCCTCAGAAGATAAATTTGTAGCGGAAGGCCATGGCGTGAACCGCAGTGATGTGATGTATAACGATTTCATTTTGGTTGGATCGCAGACCGATCCCCTGCGACTTCGCGGCACCAAAGATGTAATTGCGGCGTTCAAGATACTCGGCGAGGGCAAGGCCAAATTCATATCGCGCGGCGACAATTCAGGCACCGACCAGATGGAAAAAAATTACTGGAAGCAGGCCGGCGTCGAACCCAAAGGCGCCTGGTTCATTTCCGCGGGCCTGGGCATGGGCGAAGTGTTGACCATGGCAGGGGAATTGCAGGCTTACACTTTGAGCGATCGCGCAACTTACGGCGCGTATCGCTCCAAGACTGGACTGGATATTCTGGTACAGGGCGATCCAAAGATGTTTAATCCTTATGGCGTAATCGCTGTCAACCCCAAGAAATATCCCGATGCAAACTATGAGGGTGCGATGGATTTTATCAACTGGATTACTTCTGATGAAGGGCAAAAGAGAATCGCCGAATTCAAAGTGGACGGAGAACAGTTGTTTTTCCCTTCGGCGAAGAAAGATAACTGATCTGCATGGACCTGCTGCAGCCCACTCACGAAGCGTTCTCTCTGCTTTTCTCGGGAAATCCCGAGATTTGGAGGATCATCTTTATCTCGCTGCGCGTCTCGCTCATCGCCATGTTGGTAGTGACTCCGCTCGCCGTGGCGGCTGGTTTTTTCCTGGCCACCGTTGCGTTTCCGGGACGGCGCGCACTGGTAATTTTAATCCAGGGCCTGTTGTCCTCGCCCACGGTGGTGGTCGGTTTGCTGCTCTACCTTCTGCTCTCACGTCAGGGGCCATTCGGTTCATGGCATCTGCTGTTTACGCAGGAAGCGATGATCATCGGCCAGATTATCATCGCTTTTCCAGTGGTTGTTGCGTTCACCTTATCCGCAGTCCAAGGCGCTGATCCGCGAGCGCATGAAACCGCGGTAAGCCTCGGCGCAGGCACGGCGCGCGCCGCGCTCACCACGCTTCTGGAAGTTCGATTTGGCGTGATGGCCGCTGTCTTCAATGCCTTTGGACGGGTGTTTTCGGAAATCGGCTGCTCGCTCATGGTCGGCGGTAATATTTTAGGATTGACGCGCAACATTCCCACTGCAATCGCTCTGGAAACGAGCAAAGGCGAATTCGCGCAAGGCATTGCACTGGGTATTGTGCTGATGGCGGTGGCTTTGGGGGTGAATTATGCGCTGGCATTTTTGCAGGGAGAGGGCGGTCTCAAGTGAGCGGCCCGTTGCTGCAAATCGACGGCTTGCGCAAAAACTTCGGTTCCCGGCGCATCCTGGATATCGAGTGCCTTGAACTCCACGCGGGCGAGAGTTATGTGGTGACCGGCGATAACGGCGTCGGGAAAACCACCTTGTTGAGAATTATTGCCGGTTTGGAAAGCGCGCAAGTAACCAACTATCAGTTTGATGGGTGGACAATATCACTGGAAAATTTCCCGCACTGGCTGCGTCGGGAAATCATTTACATGCACCAGCATCCATACCTGTTCAAAACCACGGTGGCAGCGAACATCGGTTACGGATTGAAAGCCAGAAATCTGCCCAAAGTTGAACGCGTGACGCTGGTCAGGGAAGCGATGGAATGGGCGGGAGTTGTCCATCTCAATAATGTGCCGCCGCAGAGACTATCCGGCGGGGAGAAACAGCGGGTGGCTCTCGCCCGTACCAAGGTGCTCAAACCAAAACTTTATTTGCTGGACGAGCCGACCGCCAATCTGGATGCCGAGGCGCGCCGCCAAGCCATAGAGCTGATCCAGCGTTTGTGCCTTGACAACAATTGCATATTGATCGCGTGTCACGACTACGAGCTCATTCATCTTCCACGCATGCGCCGCATGACCTTGTCTGATGGCCAACTTCTACCTCAAGTGGCAACAGCAAGTCTAGAGCGGGCAGTCTAGGCAAAAGAAAAGCCATTGTTCCATAATGGTTTTCGCCCGCGTTCGAGTTGAACATAATGTTGAACCCGTGTTTAAATGACGAAATGGCGTGGCTATTAACAGCGGGCAACTGATAAGCGGGCGTGAAGCTCAGGCTGTGTAAGTCGTCCTGATGGCGGACCTGATGAAAATTTTTGGATTTGCAGGATACTCGGGAAGTGGCAAAACCACGCTGATAGAACAATTGATCCCGCAATTCGTCATGCGAGGCCTCAAGGTATCGCTGATTAAACATGCCCACCACGTTTTCGACATAGACCGCCCTGGAAAGGATTCCTACCGTCACCGCGAAGCCGGCTGCAGTGAAGTGCTAATCACTTCCAGCCAGCGCTGGGTGCTGATGCATGAATTGCGCGGAGAGCAGGAGCGGGGTTTGCAGCACCAGTTAAAACGCTTATCGCCGTGCGATCTTGTGCTGGTCGAGGGATTTAAGAAAGAGCCGATTCCCAAATTGGAAATTCACCGCGCCGCGATGCGCCAGCCTTTGCTGCAACCCGACGACCCCAATATCATTGCAGTTGCGTCTGACGCGCAAATCAAGGTTAAAGTTCCGCTGCTGGACCTGAATGACCCGGAGCAAATTTCGGAATTCATCCTGAGGCATCTGGAGGTAAAATGAACAGGAGAAAGATTGTGGCAGAAACATGGTGAATTTGGTTTATTTTGCCCGATTGCGCGAAGCGCTCGGACTGGATTCGGAGAAAGTGGCGTTACCGCAAGGCGTGGGTGATGTGGCGAGCCTCACCCAATGGTTGCGCGGCCGCGGCAAAGTGTGGGACACGGAGCTTGCGCCCGGCAACAGGGTGCGCGTGGCGGTGAATCTGGAAGTGGCTGAGCAATCCACTTGTATTGCCGACGGCGATGAAGTGGCGTTTTTCCCGCCAGTGACAGGGGGCTAACATGGCAGTGCGTGTTCAAACCGAGGATTTCGATATCACAGTGGAAGTGCTGAAGCTGCGCAGGGGTAATCCAAAAATAGGCGCAGTCGCGTGTTTCATTGGATTAATGCGCGACATTAATGAGAACGTCACGGTTACCGAAATGACCTTGGAGCATTACCCTGCGATGACTGAAAAGGCGCTTACCGAGATCGTTGAACAGGCAAAGCGACGATGGGACATAATGGATGTTTTAGTGGTGCACCGGGTGGGTACGCTCAAACCCATGGACCAAATCGTTCTGGTGGCGGTGGCGGGCTCCCACCGCAGGGTAGCTTTCGCCGCCTGTGAATTCATCATGGATTATTTGAAGACCAGGGCGCCGTTTTGGAAAAAGGAGAAGACCGATAAAGGTGTGCGTTGGGTCGAGGCGCGCGACATCGATGACGATGCCGCACAGCGCTGGCACTGAAGGCGCGACCGATTGAAATACCTCATAATCGAGTTTAATATCTGGCTCACGCGGAATAGCCTGAGGATGAAATCCGAGGAGGCTCTTTGTCATCGCCGGTTTCTTTGACGGATTCCTGACTTTCATAAGGAGAATCAATGAAAGGTATTTATCTGAAGCTTTACGTGCCCGAATTCGATAAGCATCCAGATGGTATAGCGCTGCACCAGTGGTTGATGAATAAAGCAAAGTCTATGGGCATCGAGGGCGGAACAGCTTTCCGCGCCGTTTCCGGCTTCGGCCGGCACGGCGACCTCAGCGTGGACAATGTTTTTGGAGAATCGCCCATGGAGATGGTGTTCATGACGAGCGAGGAACTGGCAGAAAAGTTTCTCGCACTTCTCAAGAAGGAAAAGTTCTCATTGTTCTACATCAAGACACCTGCCGAGTATGGCTGGCTGGGAGATTTGCAGAAATAAACGGCCCCGATACGCAGTCGCCGGAACGAAATGAGTGATCCGAGTACCCACGAAGCCGCGAATACACCCGGACTTAGCCACTCATTAATTAACTACCGATTGGTTTAACAAATTTCTTGCCGCATCGGTGACTTCAGATGCAGTTAAGCCTGCCGGTCCAATTCCGCGTGCGACCAAATCATCCGCCGCCGCGCCGTGCAGGTAGACAGCAAGCAGCATTGCGCTACCAGCGTTCATACCTTGCGCGATCAGCGCCGCAATCATTCCTGTCAGCACATCGCCCATACCTGCGCTGGCCATTCCCGGATTGCCGCTAGAATTGATGTACCAGCTTCCATCCGGCAGCGCGCAAATGCTGCCGGCGCCTTTTAACACAACATGGCAGCGGAAGATCCGCGCCATTTCAAGTGCTGCAGCCAGGCGGTCAAGCTGGATCTCTGCGGTACCTCTCTTGAGCAAACGCCCGGCTTCAGCAGGGTGGGGTGATAGAATGGTTGCGGCGGTGCGCCGCTTCAGCAGCAATTGCGGTCTGTTATCGGCTCCGAGCAGATTGAGCGCATCGGCATCCAGCACTAGTGGCAATTTTGTTTTAAGCGCATCGACAAGAAGATGTTGTGCTTCTTTTGATTGTCCCAATCCCGGTCCAACCGCCAGGCAATTGAGATAATCGAGCTCAAGCAATTCCTTGGGTGAACGCAGCATGAGTTCAGGCTGCAACGGATCTACCAAGGGCGCGTTTTTGGCGAGCAGCGCGACATAAGTTCTGCCTGCCCCCAGTTTCAGCGCTGCGCTGCCTGCCAGCAACGCGGCGCCAACCATGCCCTTTGCACCGCCAAGTATGCCGACATTGCCAAATAATCCTTTGTGGCTATTGCGCGGACGTTGCTTAAGCCGCGGGCAAGAAGCGTGTGAGAGCAGCCATCCTTTAGCAGGCAGGGTAGCCGCAGCATCAATATCAAGGCCGCGCACGTGTATTTTACCGCAACAGTTCACACCTTCCGCAGTGAGCAATCCAGGCTTCAAGGCGATAAAAGTAACTGTATGCGTCGCACGCACCGCAGCGCCTAGAATGCGGCCGGTATCTGCATCAAGCCCGCTGGGCACATCCAGTGCCAGCACCGGAATGCCAAGCCCGTTGATGCGCTCGACAAGCTGTGCGTAACGGCCTTCGAGCCGGCGCTTGAGCCCAATGCCGAACAAACCATCTACTGCCAAGTCCCATTTGCCTGCGGGAATTTTGTTGTGCAAAATGCCGCCGGCTTTTTGCCACAGACGCAAAGCGCGGGTGGCATCGCGCGGCAATTTCTTTGCATCGCCGGCAAACACGACGTCAACCTTGAACCACCATTGTTTAAGGTGACGGGCGAGGACCAAGGCGTCACCACCGTTGTTGCCCGGCCCGGCAAGAATTAGTACGCTGGTGCCGCCTTCACCCAGCAGTTCGCGCGCTAGCTCGGCGGCGGCGAGGCCTGCCGCTTCCATCAAGCGCTGCGCAGGCAAAAACTTGGATTCGATTTTCCTGATGTCGCGAGTCAGGTAAACAGGCGCGGGCGTGGTCGCATCTTCCGTCATGGTGATGATAGTTTAGCTGTAAAGCAGTCGGCTGGTTAGGTTATAATTCGGCTTTTAGGAGTCGATCCGCAACTGATGCCCCAACTCCTCAAACTGCGCGGGCGCAGCGCCCTCTCCGAATTCCGTCTCAACAAATTGCTATTTGCCTTGAAAACCACCGTACCCTGGATTGCCGGGGTTCAGGCGGAATATTGGCATTTCACGGCCTTGTCGAGAGAATTAACGGATGCGGAAACCGGTATCCTGAAGCTGATTTTAACCTATGGCCCGGCGGCGCGAGCCGACAATATTACAGGCGAGCTGTTGCTGGTAGTGCCGCGCATTGGCACTGTTTCACCCTGGTCATCCAAAGCCACGGACATCGCCCGCCACTGCGGGCTGGAACCCGTCCAGCGTATCGAGCGGGGTGTTGCTTTTTATTTCGAAAAACGGGATAAGCTCTCTCACAGCGACAAACAAGCTTTGCTGCCGCTGATTCACGACCGGATGACCGAATCGGTGCTGGAGTCTTTCGACGAAGCAGGCAAGCTGTTCCAGCATTTTGCGGCAGCGCCTATGCAGACGGTGGATATGCTGGGCGGCGGCGCGACAGCTCTCAACCGTGCCAACCAGGATATGGGGCTTGCGCTTTCTGATGACGAGATCGCCTATTTACAGGAAAATTTCAGGCGCATCGGGCGTAATCCCACGGATGTTGAGCTGATGATGTTTGCGCAGGTGAATTCCGAACACTGCCGCCACAAGATTTTCAATGCCGATTGGGTGATAGATGGAGTAAAGCAACCGCTTTCACTCTTTTCCATGATTAAGAACACCCATAAGCAGCACCCGCAAGGCACGCTGGTGGCCTATGCTGACAACGCATCGGTGATTGAAGGTGCCCGCATAGAGCGTTTTTGTCCTGCCAATAGCGACGCCGAATACGGCTATGCGGAAAAACAGACGCAAATCCTGATGAAAGTGGAAACACACAATCATCCCACAGCGATTGCGCCTTTTCCCGGGGCGGCCACGGGCTCGGGCGGTGAAATCCGTGACGAAGGCGCGACCGGTCGCGGAGCCAAGCCCAAGGCGGGATTGGCGGGATTTTCGGTTTCCAATCTGAATATCCCCGGCTTCAAACAACCCTGGGAGATGCATCAAGGAGCTGCAGATGGATGTTACGGCGCCCCTTCGCGCATCGCTTCAGCTTTGCAAATCATGTTGGAAGGACCTATAGGTGCGGCCTCATTCAACAATGAATTTGGCCGCCCGAATTTAAGCGGTTATTTCCGCACTTATGAAGAGCTGGTGGCAGGAGAAATGCGCGGCTACCATAAACCCATCATGATCGCCGGCGGAGTGGGCAATATCAGTAGCGAGCAGGTAACAAAAAGCAAAATGACGAATAAGAGCTTGCTGATTCAATTGGGCGGGCCGGGGATGCTGATCGGGCTGGGCGGCGGCGCGGCATCCAGCATGGACACGGGTTCCAATGTTGAGAGCCTGGATTTTGCTTCGGTGCAGCGGAGCAACGCCGAAATGCAGCGCCGCGCTCAGGAAGTAATAGACCGCTGCTGGGCTCAGGGAGAGAGCAATCCCGTTATCTCGATACATGATATAGGCGCCGGTGGATTGTCTAATGCGCTGCCTGAGCTGGTGCACGGCTCAAACTGCGGCGGACGAATCAGCTTGCGGGAAATACCCAGCGAAGAGCCCGGCATGTCCCCGTTGCAAGTGTGGTGCAACGAAGCGCAGGAGCGCTACGTGCTGGCAGTGAATGCTGATAACTTTCCCTTGTTCAGGAAAATCTGCGAGCGCGAGCGCTGCCCATTCGCGGTGATCGGCGAGGCGACTGCCAAGCGGCAGCTGCGCGTAGAAGACAGCGTGTTCAACAACCGGCCTGTGGATATGGAATTGGATGTGTTGCTTGGCAAGCCGCCGAAGATGACTCGCCACGTTTCACATGTTGCGAGAGCATCGCCTTCATTCGCTGTAAACGATATTGATTTACTGGATGCGGTAAGTCGTGTGCTGCGCTTGCCTGCGGTGGCGGACAAAACTTTCCTTATCAGCATCGGCGACCGCACTGTGGGCGGGTTAAGCTCGCGCGACCAGATGGTTGGACCCTGGCAAATTCCAGTGGCAGATGTTGCAGCAACCTTGATGGGTTACAAAACGGTGAGAGGAGAAGCTTTTGCCATGGGCGAACGCACGCCTCTGGCAGTGATTGATCCCAAAGCTTCGGCGCGCATGGCGGTAGCTGAAGCGCTAACCAATATAGCAGCTGCGCCGATTGCAAGCCTTGGCGAGGTGAAGCTTTCCTGCAACTGGATGGCGGCGGCGGGACATCCGGGAGAAGATGCGGCGTTGTTTGATGCGGTGCATGCCGTGGCGATGGAATTGTGTCCGCAGCTGGGAGTAAGCATCCCTGTGGGCAAGGATTCATTGTCAATGAAGACGGTGTGGGAAGACCACGGAAAAAGGAAAGAGGTTACCGCGCCGCTCTCGTTGATTGTATCGGCGTTTGCTCCGGTTCCGGACGTGAGCAAAACCCTGACGCCGCAATTGCGCACCGACAGTGGAGAGACCGAACTGATCCTGATTGATCTAGGCAACGGCAAAAACCGTCTGGGTGGTTCGGCGCTGGCGCAGGTTTACAAGCAAACCGGGAATGAAGCGCCTGACGTGGACGACCCGCAGCGGCTCAAGGCGTTTTTCAGTGTGATGCAAAAGCTTAATCGGGAAAACAAGCTTCTTGCTTACCACGACCGCTCGGATGGCGGGCTGCTGGTCACGCTTTGCGAAATGGCATTTGCCGGGCATGTGGGCATCACAGCGAATCTCGATGAGCTTTGCTATGACCCGCTGTGCCATGACGTGGATGGGCAGGAACGGCAGCCCGAACTTTTATTAGCAGGCAGATACCAGGAGCGCATTTTGCAGGTGCTGTTTAATGAGGAATTGGGCGCGGTGGTGCAAATCCGGGCCGCCGACCGCAAGCCGGTAATGCAAGCCTTCTCTGAAGCAGGCCTTTCCGTGCATCTCCTCGGAAGCCTGAACCAAAGCGATGAGCTGCGCTTAGTGCGCAACGCCAAGGTGATTTTTTCCGAAACAAGGGTGAAACTGCAACGCATGTGGTCGGAGACTACTTACCACATGCAGCGGATGCGCGATAACACGGAAGCCGCACAACAGGAATATGACCGCATACTGGATGGCGCTGATCCCGGCTTGCATGCGCAGCTTACTTTCGACATCGCCCAGGATATCGCTGCGCCTTACATTGCAGCGGGCAAACGCCCGCGCATCGCCATCCTGCGCGAGCAAGGGGTGAACGGCCAGATTGAAATGGCGGCTGCATACGACCGCGCCGGGTTTTCGGCAGTGGACGTGCATATGAGCGATATCATGGAAGGGCGCGTCTCGCTCAAAGATTTCAAAGGTTTTGCCGCGTGCGGCGGATTTTCATATGGCGATGTGCTGGGTGCGGGAGAAGGGTGGGCCAAGTCCATATTGTTTAATCCACGTGCACGCGATGAGTTCGCTGCGTTCTTCAAGCGCGAGGATAGTTTTGCTTTAGGAGTATGCAACGGATGCCAGATGATGAGCAACCTGCGGGAGCTGATTCCAGGCTCCGAACATTGGCCGCATTTTGTGCGCAATCGCTCCGAGCAGTTTGAGGCGCGCTTGGTGATGGCTCGGGTCGAAAACAGCCCATCTATATTTTTTGCGGATATGGCGGGAAGCCGCATGCCCATCGTGGTGGCACACGGCGAGGGTTATGCTGAATTTTCAGATGCGAAGCAATTGCAGGCAGCGCAGCCTTTGGTTGCACTGCGCTTCGTGGACAATCGCGGCGAGCCTACGGAAATTTATCCTTACAATCCCAACGGCTCGCCTTCGGGAATCACCGGACTAACCACCCGTGACGGGCGTTTTACCATCCTCATGCCGCATCCCGAGAGGGTATTCCGCAGCGTGCAGCACTCCTGGCATCCGCGCGAATGGGGCGAGGACGCCCCATGGTTGCGCGTCTTCAGGAATGCGCGGAAATGGGCGGCTTAGCCTAGTTCGCCCAGTGACGCGTGGATTATTTGTTGTAGTTCAGATCTGTTCTTACAGAAAGTGTCTGGTGCCTATTTCCGGAAACGGCCCAGTAATGGAGGAAGTGCCAAAAAAGGGTTGAAATTCGCAGAAAACAGGCACATTCTTGTTGCCGTGAAAGAACTATGGCGGACAATGGCACAAACCCATTGCGCAAACCCGACCTGGGCCGTCAGTTTCTAGGTGGTAAGCTGGTTAGGAGGAAACTGAATGTTGATGCTCGCCGTACGCTTGATCACCCATCAGGTTTTGTTTGGTGGTCCAGCGGTAGTAAACCTAATGAGGGCGGGCGCTACTAGTTTGTGATGCGTTGGCGGTTGTGGTTTTCATTCCTGGCATGCCAGGAGCAATGGAATAAATTTAATCAAGAGGAGGAGTTCATGTACTATCAGAGTTACAATCCGATGGGGAATGTGTTTCTCTCCACTCTCGTTGCAGCGATCCCAATCGTCGTCCTGTTGTACTTTATTGCTTTGCATCCGAATCGTGACCGGGACGGGGTGAGGCATCTCGGCATCTCAGCTCCGTATGCGGCATTGTATGGCGTTATCGCCGCCTTTCTCGTTTCCTGCCTGGCATTCAAGATGCCTGTTGCCGCCGCCGCATCGGCCTTTGCATTGGGATCCCTGTCAGGGTTCCTCGGCATCATCTGGATCGTTTTGGCCGCCATGCTTCTCTACACCATGACGGTCGTCACGGGCAAGTTCGAGATCGTGAAAGAGTCCATAGTTCATATCTCATTCGACCGTCGTCTCCAGTGCGTGCTGATCGCTTTTTCATTCGGCGCCATCATCGAGGGAACGTCGGGCTTTGGCACGCCGGTCGCAATAGCCGGCGCAGTCATGGTGGGGCTGGGATTCAGACCCTTCCAGTCCGCTGTGTTGAATCTCCTT
>Ga0187787_10000037_pt1 | contig 14218 bp, 10 predicted proteins | sample 1015_BV01_MP06_2_FD_133007 | JGI IMG/M metagenome (GOLD analysis project Ga0187787, IMG submission 133007) | Tropical peat soil microbial communities from peatlands in Department of Meta, Colombia - 1015_BV01_MP06_20_MG | ecosystem: Environmental > Terrestrial > Soil > Wetlands > Peat | place...
ACGAAAAACACCCATGGCACAGGATGCACGCTATCGTCGGCGATCGCAGCCGGTCTCGCCAAGGGTCTCGATCTCAAGACCGCGGCGCGTGAGGCAAAGACCTACGTCACTGCCGCGATCGCGGCCGCCGATACCTTGTACGTCGGGCGCGGCCACGGACCGCTGCATCATTTTCACGGGATATGGAGAACAACATGACCACGCGACGAACATTCGTCACCACAGCGGGTGCAACGCTAGCCGGGGCGGTTGCCGCGCCGTCGGTCGCGCGCGCACAAACGCAGAAATGGCGCATGGTGACCTCCTGGCCGAAGCGCCTGCCGGGTCCCGGCATGTCTGCCGAGCGTATCGCCGACCGCGTGCGCGCGTTGTCGGGCGGCAAGCTCGATATTTCCGTTTCGGCGGCCGGCGAGGTTGTCCCGGCCTTCGAGGTGCTTGATGCCGTCGGTAACGGCGTTGCGGAAATCGGTCACACGGCGTCGTTCTACTGGCAAGGCAAAATGCCGGCGGCGGCCTTTTTCACCACGGTGCCGTTCGGGTTGACGCCAGGCGAGCATGTTGCCTGGATCGACGCCGGCGGCGGACAGGCATTGTGGGATGAACTTTACGCGCCGTTCGGCGTGAAGCCGTTCATGGGTGGCAACACCGGCGTCTGCATGGGCGGGTGGTTTCGCCGCGAGGTGAAGAGCCTTACCGACTTGCGCGGTCTCAAGTTGCGCTCGCTCGGCCTCGGCGGCGAGGTTTATCGCCGGCTCGGCGTCACGCCGCAGACGACCCCGCCCGCCGAGATTCTGGTGAGCCTGCAATCCGGCGTGATCGACGGCGCCGAATTCGTCGGGCCGGGCACCGACATAGCGCTTGGACTCTACCGGGTTGCGCCGTTTTACTATTATCCGGGTTTCAACAAGCCGAATGGCACCGGCGAATGTATCGTGTCCTTGAAAGCATGGAACGCGCTGACGGACGACCTCAAGGCGATTGTCGCGCATGCCTGTGCGACAGAGGCGAACTACGCGCTCGCCGAAATGGAGCGGCTCAACGCCCAGGCGCTCGCGGCGCTCGTGGACGAGCACAAGGTGAAGCTTGCGGCGTTTCCCGAGGATCTCATTGCTGCCGCGCGCAAGCAGGCAGGCGATGTACTGGGCGAACTTGCCGGAAAGAGCGCCATGACCGGCAAGGTCCATGCCTCCTACGCGGCGTTCCGCGATCGCACGGCGCCCTGGTCGCGGATCTCGATCGAGTCGGTGTTGCGGGCACGGGGTGTATGATAGCGTCACGTACTTTGTTCATGCTCTCTGCACCCATGGCCAACATGCAATAGCCGCTGCATTGACGCGCGCGGCGCTTCATAAGAATCCCGATTTAGATAAGGAGCTATGGTCGTGAAAATGCGAAGTATCCTTCTTGCTTTGATGGTTTTGGCACTGGCGCCCTGCGCGTGGGCGCAAAATTATCCGGCCCGGGTGATCACCTTGATCTCGCCGTTTCCGCCAGGCGGCCCGTCCGACACGGCAGCGCGGTTGATCATCGGCCCGATGTTGAAAGCGCTCGGTCAGCAGATCATCGTCGAGAATGTAACGGGAGCCGGTGGTGTTATCGGCACCACTCGTGCCGCGAAGGCCGCGCCCGACGGCTACACACTGATCGTATCCGGGTCCGGCACCCACTCGGCGGCCGAGTATCTGCAAAAGGACTTGCCCTATCGCTCGACCGACTTCGTGCAGATCGGGCTGATCAATACGTCCCCGATGATCCTGGTGGCGCGGAGCGCGGTGCCCGCCAATACGCTGAAAGAATTCGTGGCTTATCTGAAATCCAATGAGAAGAAGCTTACCGAAGCAGACGCTGGTGTCGGTTCGATTTCAAACCTCGCGTGCTCGGTGTTCCATTCGATTGCCGATGTCCACCCGACCGTGGCGTCCTATCGCGGGACGCCTCAGGCGACGATGGATCTTGTTGCGGGAAACGTTGATTTCGGCTGCAACCAGATAGTGAACATCGCGCAGCACGTGAAAGGCGGGACTTTGAAAGCTTATGCGGTGACGAGCGACAAGCGCTCACCTATGTTGCCGGACGTGCCTACGACGGCAGAAGCGGGTATGCCCGGTTTCAACCTGACCGTCTGGTTTGGCCTGTCGGCGCCGAAGGGCACGCCGGCCGCGATCATCGACAAGCTCAACAAGGCATTGGGCACGGCGCTTGACGATCCGGAAACCGTCAAGCGTTTTGCCGAGCTTGGCTACGACGTTCCGCCGCCGGAAAAACGCAGCGCCGCCTACTTCGACAAATTCTACAAAGACGAGTCCGCGCTTTGGGCAAAGGTGCTTGGCGGGCTGAATGCCGGCAAGAATTGAGTTGCGAAGTTGAGTGCGGCCCGGGCGGGCCTTCCTGCTTGAACGGCGTGAAGGGTTAGGGAATGCAGAGTGGCGAATGGCGACCGGCGCGCGAGGTGGAGCTAGTCGCCGGCACGCCACCGGGCGGCGGCCAGGACAGGCCGGCACGTGCGCTGATCGAGGTACTGGTGAAGCGCGGACTTGTCGGCCAGCCGGTGAAGCTTGCGAATATTCCGGGGCGTGGCGGCGGAAATGCCTGGGATTACCTGCGTACGAAAAGTGGTGATCCTCATGTGCTGGCGATTAATTCGCCCACCATCATCAGTAACAAGTTACTGGGCGTCAGCGACCTCGGCTATGACGAGCTGACACCGCTCGCCAATCTCTACACCGAGTATCCGATATTTATCGTTCGCGCTGATTCATCGGTCGCGGATGTCGCGCAGCTGGTGCGCCGCCTCAAGACGGATGCCGCCGGCGTACGGATCGCACTTGCCACTGCCATCGGCAATACCAACCATATCGCGCTCGCGCGGCTGACCAGGCACGCCGGCGGCGACGTAAAGGGCTTGAAGATCGATGTGTTCGATTCCGCCCGTTATGCGATCGCCCACGTGGTCGACAACAAGGCCGAACTTGGCGTGATTACCGCAGTCAGCGCGGTACCGGAACTGACGGCCGGGATCCTGCGTACGGTGACACTGTCCGGTCCGCAGCGGCTGGGTGGAATATTCAAAGATGTTCCGACGTTGCTCGAATGCGGCGTCGATTGCGAAATCGGTATGTGGCGCGGTCTGATCGCGCCAGCGGGTCTGCAGCCTGCGGCAATCGCATTCTGGGAGCGTACCTTGGCGGCGGCCACGGCGACGCCGGAATGGCAAGCGGAACTCGCGAAGAAATATTGGGCGAACACTTATATGGCCGGCGCGCGGGAGCGCGCCTTCCTCGACGAAGAGCGCACGCGGATGACGAGCGCTCTTGGCGAGCTCGGGCTTCTCCCTGACGGCGCAAGCGTACCCTCGACATGACGCAAACCTGGCAGCCGGAACGGGCTCTAGAGATCATCGCGGGTACGCCGCCCGGCGGCGGGTTGGATCGTGTTGCACGCGCGCTCGCCAGGGCCATTGAGCATTCTGGTCTCGTCGCGGTTCCGGTCGAGGTTATCAATGTTCCTGGCGACGGCGCGCGCCGGGCCTGGACTCATTATGTCGACAATCATGCAGGCGACGGGCATGTCATAGGCATCAGCTCTCCCAACCTGACCACAGACTATCTTGCCGGAATCAGTCATTTCGAACACGGCCGTTACACGCCGATTGCAACATTGATAACTGAATACATCGTCTTTGCGGTGCGGGCGAACTGCCCTTTGCGGTCGGGCCCGGATCTCCTAGCTCGTCTGCGTGAGCGAAAGCCGTCGGTTACGGTCGCGCTGTCAACGTCGCTCGGCAATCCCAATCACGTGGCTCTGGCCAAGCTGACGCGGCATGTGGGGGGTGACATCAATGCGCCGGCCATCCGGGTGTTTGATACAGCTCTCGATGCCGTTGCCGACGTGATTGCGGGCACCGCGGATGTCTGCGCCGTCACGGCCGCAAGCGTATTGGCGGCGCTCAAAAACGGTCAGTTGCGCCTCATCGGCATCACGGCGCCCGAACGTCTGACGGGTGCATTCGTCGATGCGCCAACCTGGAAAGAGCAGGGCGTGGATTGCGTCATCGGCGCATGGCGTGGCGCGACCGGTCCTGCCAGGCTCGGTGCTGCCGAAGTCTCGTTTTGGCAGCGGGTGCTCACAGGCGCCGTAGAACAGCCAATATGGATTGAGGAGCTGGCGCGGCTAAGCTGGTCGCCGATGTTCCTGTCCGGCCCCGCGCTCCATGCGTATCTCGTCAAGGAACGCGCCGAGTTTGTCGCCGTTCTGGACGAATTGGGGCTGCTCAAGGCCCGCTAACCGATATAGACTTCCAGTTCGACCCGCCCATCAGAGGCAGGCGTATTCGGGAGGATTCCTATGATTGACAAGTCCATCTCTCGCCGCACCGTGCTCAAGGCCAGTGTCGCTATCGGTGCGACGGCCGTTTTTGCACAACCCTTGAGAGCCGCGCCGCCCGCGCCGGAAGCGATAACTCCTGCCCTGATCGAGGCGGCAAAAAAAGAAGGCAAGGTTGTCTTCTACACGGCGATGGATCTGCAGTTCGCCGAGCGCCTCGGCAAGGCCTTCGAGGCTAAGTTCCCGGGCATTTCCGCGCGCGTCGAGCGGTCCGGCGCGGAGCGCATCTTTACCCGCATCGGCCAGGAATATTCCTCCAATATCCACGCCGTCGACGTCGTCAACACGGCCGACCAGGCGCACTGCATCATCTGGAAACGCAACGGCTGGATTGCGCCATATCTGCCTGAAGAAGTCGTGAAGTATTACGACAAGCGCTACTACGATCCGGAGGGGTTAAACGTCATAACGCGCATCCTGATTTCTCCGATCGCCTACAACACCAACCTGGTGAAGAAGGAAGACGCGCCGAAGGGCTTCAAGGATCTGCTCGACCCGAAATGGAAAGATAAGCTGGTCAAGGCGCATCCGGCTTATAGCGGCACGATCATGAATTCGACGTACGAGACCGCGCGCGATCTGGGTTGGGACTACTTCGTGAAACTGGCCGCGCAGAACGTGATGCAGGTCCAGTCGGCGACCGATACGCCGAAGAGAATCGCGCTCGGCGAACGCGCAGTCATGGTCGATGGAGCGGGTTACCTCGTCATCCGCAACAAGGAAGCCGGCCAGCCGGTCGAAATCGTTTATCCGGAGGAAGGCACGCCGCTTGCCGGTGGCCCAAGCGTGGTCTTCAAGGGCGCGCCCAATCCGAATGCCGCGCGCCTTTTTCAGAACTGGATGCACTCGCGCGAAGGCCAGCAGATGATTGTCAGCGACGCGCGCCAGTTTTCGGCGCATTCCCAGACCGTGGACAAGCCAGGTGTCCGCAGGCTGGCCGATATCAAGCTGATGAAAGAGGATCCCGAGGCCATTCTTGCGCAGGGAGACGCGGTCAAGAAGCGGTACGCGGAAATCTTCAAGGTGTAATCGGGCGCAACCGATCTGGCGTGAGCTGAATAAAGGGGAGGGGCTGGTGCGCGCTCGACATGGTTTGGTTTTCGCTATCGCGTTTGTGGCGGGCCTGGTTTCCAGCGCGCTGTCGGCGCAGGAATTTCCCGCGCGTCCGATTACGATTATCGTGCCGCAGCCGCCGGGTGGAGGCACCGATATTATTTCCCGCCTTGTGGGACAGCAGCTCTCGATTCAACTGGGCCAGCCGGTCGTCATCGAAAACCGGGCGGGCGCGGGCACGGTGGTTGGAACAGCGGCCGCCGCTCATTCGGCTCCCGATGGATACACTTTGCTTGCTGGCCTCACCGCCAATATGGCGGTCAACCCGAGCCTGTTCGCAAAGTTACCCTACGATTCCATTCGGGATTTCACGGCAGTCGGCATGATGGCGGAATTTCCATTCGTGCTTGTTGTGAGCAAAGATTTTGCCGCCCACTCGGTCAAAGACCTCATTGCCCTGGCGAAATCGAAGCCGGGCGAACTCAATTTTGCCTCGGCGGGCAATGGCAGCGGTCAACATTTGTCCGGCGAGTTGTTCAAATTGATGAGCGGCACCAATCTCACCCACGTTCCTTATCGTGGTGCGGCTGCGGCCTATTCCGACGTGATGACCGGCCGGACGCCGGTGTTTTTTGACAATCTGGCGAGCGCCCTCGGCCAGATCAAAGGCGGCAACGTGCGCGCCGTGGCGGTCACCGGCAAGGAGCGCGCTCCGCTGCTGCCTGATGTTCCGACGATCGCCGAGGCCGGTGTCCCCGGGTATGAAAACTACGTCTGGTTTGGCCTGTGGGCGCCGAAGGAGACTCCGCGGCCAATCGTCGAAAAACTCTACGGCGAGGTAAAAAAAGCGATCGCCAGCCCGGCGGTGAAGGAAAGGATTCTTGCTGATGCCGGCGTGCCGATCGATATGCCGCTGGCCGATATCGAGCCATTTCTCAAGAGTGAAATTGCGAAGTGGGCAGACGTCGTCAAGCGCGCCAATGTGTCCGTGCAATAGGCCGCGGGCCTTACGCGCCCAAGCTCACGCGCCAAGCTCACTCACCTTTGTGCAGGAACACATAGTCGGCGGAGTAGGGCACGCCACGGATTGCGCCCGCGCTGTCGCAAGGCCCTCTTCCCACGCCGCCTTTCGTGTTGATGCGCTGGACAGTCGTGACCTGTGACAGCGTCCCGTTGCCGCGCTGTTCGGTCACCTCCAGCTTGAGCCACGGAATGTCGGTGGCCGATGCCCCTGGCGCGGAGGCTGTGGTTTTGGCGCGAACACGGCTTCCGTCGGCGTGTTGCCAGGACGGGCCTGCATAATGCGTTCCGATAGTCTTGCCGTCGAGCATCAGCGCGGCGATCGGTTCGCGGAATTGCCAGACGAGCCTGCCGTCGGCATCAAGTTTGCACTCGTATAACTGCGCGCCTTCGGCGTGAAACGTCGCGGCGACGACTTCCCCCGGCGCGGCGATTGCCGCAGGCGCCGTTGCGGGCGCTTCCGCGAATATTTCTGCCTGCATCAATAACACGGCGGCGAACGCGCCAACGGCCAGTTGCATTTTCCAATAGGTTTTCATGGCTGATCCTTCAGGTACGGGATGGTTTCGGGGATGACGCGTGCGGTTCCCGCTATGCGCATTTCACGGGCCGCAGCGCCGGACGCTCGCTTTCGAGATAGGTCTTGATTTGCGCGCGTGCGCGCGCCAAACGCGACGTGACGGTTCCCATGGGTACATCTTGCACCTCGGCAACCTCGCGATAGGTCAATCCTTCGAGCACGACCAGCAGCAATGTGCTGCGCTGGTCTTCCGGAAGCATTGCCAAAGCGCGCCCGATATCGCGGCTGCCGAGCTCCGGTCCGGCAAAGTCGCAAGCATCATGTTCCTGGATTGGGGACATTGGCGGTCGGCGCGACAGGGCGCGCAGGCGGTTGCGGTTCAGGTTTGTAAGGATCGTGTAAAGCCACGCGCGGATCTCGGTGCCTTCGAACAGGTGCTCGGAGCGGAGTGCGCGCACCAAGGCCTCCTGTACAAGATCGTCGGCAATATCCCGGTCGCGCGTCAGCGCGCGTGCGTAGCGCCGCAATGCCGGGACCGCTTGTTCGACCATGTGTGCGAATTTCATCCCGCCCCCGATAGCGGGGAATGAAACATCCCGCATGAAGAGGAGCGTTGGCCGGGCGTGAGATTCCCTTGAGATTTTCCCTAGAAACGTGAGGAATTATTCCAGCCCGGCCCGGCGGAAGGCCGCCACATAGTGCTCTCGCTCGGTCTCCAGCTTCATTGGCATCTGGTTCGCGATCCAGGCGAGCGAAATATCGGGTTGCGTCCGCCGCAGCTCCTGTAATGCAGATGCAGCGACATCGGTTTGCCCGGCCATCGCCGCCGAAGCCGCCAATAGGCGGTACGCGCTGGCATAGTCGCTGCGAAGTCGGATGGCTGCCTGTGCCAGCTGCAGGGCCTCGTCATAGTTGCGTCCGACGAATTGCGCGTAAGACGCAACGCCGTAATAGAGGGCGGAGAGGGGATCGCGTGGGCTTAGCCGGAGGGCACGACGCGCCGCCTCGTCGGCATTTTGCCATTGGCCGCAAAAAGCCAAGGTGAGCCCATAGATCGCCTGCGCCAGCGAAAAGTTCGGGTTCAGGCGCAGCACCAGTACAAATTCGGCCAATGCCTCATCGAAACGCCGCGTCAGCAAATAAGTGCAACCGAGCGCGTGATGTGCCCACGGGTCTTCGTTGTCAGCCTGGATAGCCTTCAACGCCGCGCGCTCGGCCGCCGGAACGGTGGCGGACATGTCTGCCCAACCCATGTAAGCACCGAACGTCTGGCTTGTGGCCAACACGCTCAGCGCCTGGCCGTAGTGCGGGTCGATCGCGATCGCTTTTTCCAGGAACGATTGCGCGAGCGCATTGTCCTTCTGGGTCACCCGCCAGAAGTGCGATAGTGCCCGCATAACCAGCTCCCATGCACCCATATTCTCCGGCGCCTTGCGCCTGGCGTGGATATTCTCCGCGGCGTAGAGCTGCGGTTCGATGGACGCAACGATGGCCTCGGTTATTTCGTCCTGCACCGAGAATACGTCCTCGATGCTGCGATCGTAGCGCTCGGCCCAGATGTGGCTTCCGGTCGACATGTCGTTGAGCTGGGCCGTTATACGCACGCGATGGCCGGCCTTGCGCACACTGCCCTCGAGGACATAGTCGACGCCGAGATCTGCGGCGAGCTGCTTCAGATGAACAGCTTTGCCTTTGTATACGAACGATGAGTTGCGCGCGATGACCTGGAACCAGCGCAGCCGGGACAGCGCCGCGATGATGTCTTCGCTGATCCCATCGGAAAAATACCCTTGCTCAGGGTCGCCGCTCATATTGGTGAATGGAAGAACAGCGATGGCCGGCCGGTCGGTTGCGGATGACCGCGGCCGGGTGCTTTCCGGCGAAGGCGACGCCGCGGCAATGTCTCCGGCATCTTTTGCCCGCGTGCGCACCTCTCCGACAAAGCGCAGTCCCTTTCGGGCAATCGTGCGGATCAAGCGCTGATCCTGCCCGGTATCGCCGATCGCTTTGCGCGCGGCGTAAGTGCGGCTGATCACGGTTCCGTCTGAGACGATGCGGCCGCCCCAGACCGAGGCGATGAGGTCGTCCTTGCTGACGACGCGGTGACGGTTTTGCAGGAGATGGATGAGCAGGTCGAGCACTTGCGGCTCGACGACGACGCGTTCAGCGCCGCAACGCAGCTCTCGCCGGTCGGCATCGAGCACATAATCCGCAAACAAGAATTGCACGGTAGCGCACCAAATCTACAAATTTACAAAGTTATCGCTCACATGAAATTGATCGAAAAATTACCCGCGCAAAATTTCAAGTTGTTTTCAATTGCAGAGCGAGCCGTCGGCATTTCCGGCACAAATCCCGCAAAATGCGTGCATTTGCGGATTCGTCGATCACCAGCGCCGCGGCAAGTATATCAATTTCCGTAAACATTGCAGGTCTCTCAAGAGAAACTCTAGGTCGTCTGGACATCCTCTCAAAGATTGTCGTGCGGATTGCGGCTAACGGTCCAGCCAGGCAACGCCCCGCAATCATTCCCAACCTTCGAGAGGACTTTGACTATGGCGATTACAGCCAGTTTTCTACCCGGCGCCCGCGTGCTGTCGGTGTTCGGTGACAGCGTCGGCAACACCATCACGGCCAGCCGTAATGCGGCCGGACAAATCCTCATCAACGGCGGCGCCGTCCCAGTGATTGGCGGCGATCCGACCGTTGCCAATACGGACCTGATCCAACTGTTCGGCCAGGCCGGCAACGATGCGATCACGGTCGACGAGAGCAATGGCCCGATGCCGGCCGCGTTCCTTTTCGGCGGCGACGGCAACGACACCCTGTCGGGCGGTTCGGGAAACGACCTGCTCTTCGGCCAAAGCGGCAATGACACGCTGCTGGGCAAGGGCGGCAACGACCAGCTGTTCGGCGGTGATGGCAACGATGTGCTGACCGGCGGCGCGGGCGACGATCAGGTGTTCGGCCAGGCCGGCAACGATGTGATGATCTGGAACCCGGGCGACGGCAGCGACCTCTTCGAAGGCGGTGACGGCACCGATACGGCCATTGTCAACGGCGGAAACGGCTCGGAAATTTTCACGTTGACGGCCAACGGCTCCCGCGTGCGTTTCGATCGCACCAATCCGGCGCCATTCTCCCTCGACATCGGCACAACGGAAAACTTCGTTCTCAACATGAACGGCGGCGATGACGTCTTCACCGCAGGCAATGGCCTCGCCGGCCTCATCAATCTCACGGTTGATGGCGGCGCCGGTAACGACACCATTACCGGTGGCGATGGCAACGACACGCTCCTCGGCGGCGACGGCAACGATCTGATCACCGGCGGCCGCGGCAGCGACACAGCGAGGCTCGGTGCGGGTGACGACACTTTTGTCTGGAATCCGGGCGACGGCAGCGATGTCGTCGACGGTCAGGACGGTTTCGATACGCTTGAGTTCAATGGCGCAAATATCAGTGAGAACTTCAATCTCTCTGCCAAAGGCAACCGCGCGTCGCTGACCCGCGACATCGGCAACGTGACGATGGACCTCGGCACGATGGAACGGATCGAGATCGCGGCCCTGGGCGGCGCTGACAATTTTGTCGTCAACGATCTGAGCAAAACCGGCGTCCAGCAAGTCGCCATCGATCTGTCGGGAACCCCCGGCAGTGGCGTTGGTGACGGCGCGGCGGACAGCGTCACCGTGAACGGAACGTCGGCTGGCAACCAGATCACGGTCACTGGAAGCGGCGGCTCGGTCAGCGTTACGGGATTGTCCGCGCAAGTCACGCTCACCGGCACCGAAGGCGCCAACGACTCGCTTCACATTAACGCGCTCGGCGGCAACGACACCATCAATGCGGCGGGGCTTGCCGCAGGGCAGCTCGCGCTCACGATCGATGGCGGCAGCGGCAATGACACGATCCTCGGCAGCGCCGGCAATGACATCCTGATCGGCGGCGACGGAAACGATTTTGTCGACGGCAATCAAGGTAGCGACACTGCATTGCTTGGTGCTGGAAACGACACGTTCCAGTGGGATCCTGGCGATGGCAGCGATACCGTCGAAGGTCAGGACGGCACCGATACGCTGCTGTTCAACGGCGCCAATATCGGAGAGAAGATCGACATTTCGGCGAATGGCGGCCGCACCCGCCTGACGCGCGACGTCGGCAACGTGGTCATGGACCTCGACGGGATCGAGCATATCCAGCTCAACATGCTGGGTGGCGCCGATACCGTCACGGTCGAGGACCTCAGCGGGACCGACGTGACTCAGGTCGCTATCGACCTGTCGGGGGCGCCGATTGGCAGCGGTACTGGTGATGGTGCGGCCGATACCGTTATCACCAACGGCACGGCGAGCAACGACCAAATAAACGTCGTCACCAGCGGCACGTCGATTGTCGTCAAGGGTCTGGCGGCGCAAGTCACCGTCAACGGCGCCGAGCCGCTCAACGACTCGCTCGTCGTCAACGGGGGTGCCGGCAACGACACCATCGACGCGTCGAAGCTCCACGCCGGTCAGGTCAATCTCACCCTCAACGGCGGCGATGGCGATGACAAAATCATCGGCAGCGCCGGCAATGATGTTGTCAACGGCGGCAAAGGGAGTGACGTGGCATTCCTTGGCGCGGGTAACGACGTGTTTGTCTGGAACCCGGGCGATGGCAGTGACATCGTCGAGGGCCAGGCTGGCTTCGACACCCTCCAGTTCAACGGCGCCAACGTCGACGAGAAGATCAACATTTCGGCGAATGGCGGCCGCACCCGCCTGACGCGCGATGTCGGCGTCGTGACGATGGACCTCAGCGGCGTCGAGGATATCAATGTCGGCGCCCTGGGCGGCGCCGACACCATCACGGTCAACGACCTCACCGGGACCGATACCAGCCAGGTCAACATCGACCTCGCCGGGACCGGCGGTGGACCAGATGGCGCCGCGGATACGGTTGTGATCAATGCCACCGAAGCCAGTGACTCGATCACGATCTCCACCACCAACGGCGTGGTGACGGTCACGGGCCTGGCGGAGACGGTGACCATCTCGAACTTCGATGCCAATGACCACATCGTCATCAACGGTCTCGGCGGCGATGACGCGATCGTGGCGTCCGGTCTCACAGGCATGCAGCTCACCGTCAATGGCGGCGATGGTGACGACGTACTAGTCGGCAGCGCCGGCGATGACACCCTGAACGGCGGCGCGGGCGACGATGTGCTGATCGGAGGGCCGGGCCAGGATGTGCTCGACGGCGGCACTGGCAACAACATCAGCATCCAGGCAGTGGTGAACGCTCCGCCGGTCGGCAGCGCGCAAGCTGCCGCTTTGCTGGGCCAGTCCATGGCGTCGACCTTCGTCACGGCCGGCGTAGGCCAGGGCGCAGCGCCGCTTGCCGAGGCGGCGGTAAACCCGCAACCGGTCCTGGCGCAGCCGCACGTTTGAGGCGATATCGAGCCCCGGAGAACGTAAGTGAGCACTGAACCAAACAGCGCGACACCGGCAGATTCGGGGCTCGAGTCTCTTGTGACTGTCCTGCATTTCCAGGGCGTCGCGGCTGACCGCGAGCAGATCAGGCATCGGCTCGGAACAACAAAGATTGGCGCACCGGAAATACTCCGGTGCGCCAAGGATCTCGGCCTCAAGGCGCGGGCCTGCCGCAGCGACTGGTCGCGGCTGGCAAAAACGCCCTTGCCGGCGATCGCCGCGCTGCGCGACGGCGGGTTCATGGTCATTGCCAAAGCGGGCGAGGGCAAGGTCCTGGTCCAGTCCCCGCACACGGCGCGGCCAGTTCTGATGACACAGGCCGAGCTGCTTGCGCTCTGGGACGGCGAACTGATTCTCATGACGCGCCGGGCCGGATTGGCGGAGATGACCCGCCGCTTCGACATCACCTGGTTCATGGGGGCGATCTACAAATACCGGCACCTGCTGAGCGAAGTGCTGGTGGCCTCGTTCTTCCTGCAGATGTTTGCTTTGGTCTCGCCGCTATTCTTTCAGGTCGTGATCGACAAGGTTCTGGTGCATCGCGGCCTGAGCACACTGGACGTGCTCATCATCGGCCTGCTCGCAATCTCTGTTTTCGAAACCGTTCTGGGAATCCTGCGGACTTATCTCTTTGCGCACACGACAAATCGCATTGATGTCGAGCTCGGGGCGCGTCTGTTTCATCATTTGATGGCCTTGCCGATGGCCTATTTCCAGGCACGGCGCGTCGGCGATTCGGTCGCGCGCGTGCGAGAACTGGAGAACATCCGTAATTTTCTCACCAGTTCGGCGCTCACCCTCGTCATAGATCTGTTTTTCACCTTTGTGTTCCTGGCGGTCATGTTCATGTACTCGCCGCTGCTCACTATACTCGTGCTCGGCACTTTCCCGTTCTACATCGGAATTTCGATGGGGGTGACACCGCTGTTCCGGCAAAGGCTGGCCGAGAAATTCCAGCGTGGCGCGGAGAACCAGGCGTTTCTCGTCGAGAGCGTCACCGGTATCGAGACACTCAAGGCCATGGCGGTCGAGCCGCAGATGCAGCGCCGCTGGGAAGAGCAGCTTGCCGGCTACGTCGCTGCCAGTTTTCGTGTCTTGAGTCTCGGCAACACCGCGAGCCAGGCCGTGCAGCTCGTCAGCAAGATCGCCACCGCGGGGATCCTCTATTTCGGCGCCAAGCTGGTCATCGATGGCGGTCTGTCGGTCGGCGAACTGGTTGCCTTCAATATTATGGCCGGTCGGGTGAACACGCCCGTACTGCGCCTCGCGCAGATCTGGCAGGATTTTCAGCAGGCGCGCCTGTCTGTGTCGCGGCTGGGCGATATTCTCAATACGACAGCCGAGCCGACTTATGCGGCTGGGCGGGCGCGGCTTCCCGCGATCCGCGGCAACATTACGTTCGATCATGTCACTTTCCGTTATCGGGTGGACGGGCGCGAAATCCTGCATGACGTAAGTTTCAACGTGCCGGCCGGACAGATGGTCGGCATTGTCGGGCCCTCGGGCTCGGGCAAGAGCACATTCGCCAAGCTCGTCCAGCGCCTTTACATTCCTGAGAGCGGGCGCGTGCTGGTCGACGGCATGGATCTCGCGATGGCCGACCCGGCCTGGCTGCGCCGCCAGATTGGTGTTGTTCTCCAGGAAAACGTGCTGTTCAACCGCTCCGTGCGCGAGAACATTGCGCTCGCCGACCCGGCCATGCCGATGCAGCGTGTGGTCGCGGCGGCAAGGCTTGCCGGTGCGCACGAATTCATTCTCGAGTTGA
>Ga0187787_10000038_pt1 | contig 14201 bp, 11 predicted proteins | sample 1015_BV01_MP06_2_FD_133007 | JGI IMG/M metagenome (GOLD analysis project Ga0187787, IMG submission 133007) | Tropical peat soil microbial communities from peatlands in Department of Meta, Colombia - 1015_BV01_MP06_20_MG | ecosystem: Environmental > Terrestrial > Soil > Wetlands > Peat | place...
GCGGTCGTGATTACGATGTCCTGCTTCTTGATATGCTCGGCGGTCAGCGCAGCCTGCTTGGCCTGATATTCCTTCGACATTTCCTTGGCGTAGCCGCCGGCGGTTTGTGCATTCTTGAACTCTTCGTCTTCGACCGCGAGAAACTTGGCGCCCAGGCTTTCCACCTGCTCCTTGGTCGCGGGACGCACGTCGGTTGCGGTGACGATAGCGCCAAGGCGCCGAGCGGTCGCGATCGCCTGCAAGCCGGCAACGCCGACTCCCATAATGAATACTTTCGCCGCCGGTACGGTGCCGGCCGCCGTCATCATCATCGGCAGCGCGCGGCCATATTCCTCGGCGGCATCGATCACCGCACGATAGCCGGCGAGATTGGCCTGACTGGAGAGCACGTCCATCGACTGCGCGCGCGTGATGCGTGGCATCAACTCCATGGCAAACGCGGCAACCCCCGCATCAGCCATTTGCTTGAGCGCGGCCTCGTTGCCGTACGGATCCATAATGGCGATGACCAGCGCGCCCTTCTTGTACGCGGCCAGTTCGGCCGACGCAGGTCGGCGCACTTTCAGAACAATGTCGGCATCTTTGGTGACGGCATCCGCGATCTGCGCGCCGGCCGCCTCGAACTCGGCATCGGGGATGCCGGACGCAATGCCAGCGCCGCGCGCAACGGCAACCGTGGCGCCAAACGATTTCAGTTTTTTGACCGTTTCCGGAGTAGCACCGACGCGCGGTTCACCGGCGTCAGTCTCACGAGGTACGGCAATTTGCATTTGCGCCTCCCCGCCCAGCCGTGAACTTCGTCAGTGCGGCGAAATTCCGGTGTACGCGAAGATCAGGAAGCAGATCGCAAACGCAACGTAACTTGGCGCCGTCGCCTTGCTGACCAGGCCGGGAATGGCGCCCAGCGCGCCGATCACAAAAATTGCCGCCGCCAAGAACCAATGGCCCATCACGCCGCCGGTGGCGAGACCGAACAAGACCGTCACCACGTAGAGAATGCCCACGAGAGTGAAATGAACGAAACTTTCGTAGCTTTGCTCGTGCGCAGGATAATCATTGCCGGTGGCGGTGGCGTATTCGACGGTGCCGTGATCGGCCATGGGGAAAGCTCTCCGAGTCGCTTAATAAGGCGGGCGCAGAGGGGTTAGCGCAATTGTGGCCCAAGGGCAACGCCGCCCATCTTAGCTTTTGGTGGATGCTTGCAGACCCGCCCGGTCGAGCGCGGCCGTTTGCCGCGCCGCGACCTCGCCAACCGCAAAGCGTTCGATAGCCTCATTGAACAATCGATAGAAATTGAGTTCCGCTGCCAGGTGCAGAAAGACGGCGCCGAGTCCGATCGCCGCCCGATCCATGAAGACGAACTCGCGCGGTACCGTAACCGGGCCGCGCGCCTTGAGGGCCTGATGGACGCGAAAGGCTTCCTTGCGGCCGTATTGGGACGGTTTGACCCCGTCGGCGATGGTGCGGACACGATCGTCGAGCAGCGGGCCATAAATAAAGCGTGCCCAGATATTGAGCGCGTCGATCAGCTCGCGGGTAAGTCGCTTGAAGCCCCAGGTCTCATACGCATGTACCACCAGAGCGTCATTCCCATTTAACAATCCGCGATAGAGGTCGACCACGCCGGCGACGAAGCTGGGCGGGAATATGCGGATGCACCCATAATCGAGCAGATTGATGCCGGCCGGCTTGCCTTTCTCGTCGTCAAAAACCGTGTAGTTGCCGAGATGCGGATCGCCGTGGATAACGCCGAAACGGCTGAACGGAAACCACCAGGCCGTGAACATCGCAGTAGCGAGCCGGTTGCGCACGGCAAGTGACGCGTTCTTGTGTTCCAGCATTCTGCGGCCTGTAAGCCAGTCCATCGTCAACAGGCGGCCGGTCGAGAGCGCGGACCAGACCTTCGGCACGCGGATGGTGTCATCGCCTTTGAGCATGTCCTGATAAAGCGCGATGTGGCGCGCTTCGCGCTGGTAATCGAGCTCCTCGCGAAGCCGCGCAGCGATCTCGACGGCAATTTCACTGGCATCGATCGCAGGATCGAAACGTTTGCGGATCGACATCAGCAGCTGTAGTTGGTTGAGGTCAGCTTCGACCGCCGACTGCATGTCCGGATATTGCAGCTTGCAGGCAAGTGCAGAGCCGTCGATTGCCGTCGCCCGATGGACCTGGCCGAGCGAGGCCGCTGCTGCCGGCTGATGCTCGAAACTTTTGAACTTGTTTTCCCAGCCGGCGCCGAGTTCGGCCTGCATGCGGCGCTTGACGAAAGCCCATCCCATCGGCGGCGCCTGGCTCTGCAGCTTCATCAACTCGCCGGCGTATTCCGCAGGCAGCGCGTCGGGAATGGTGGCGAGCAGCTGCGCTACCTTCATGATCGGGCCCTTCAGCCCGCCGAGCGCGGCAGCGAGCGCCAGGGCATTGCCGGCGCGGCCACCCTGCGCGCCAATCAGGCGCTGGCCTGCGATACGCGCCGCCACGCCCCCGACCTTGGTGCCGACGCGCGCATAGCGCCGCGCGCGGGCGGAGAAACGGTTTTTTTCGTGGTCGGTGGCCATGAACCTCGGGGTACCAGTGTGTTACGGATATGGGAAGCAGCCGGAGAGCAAGCGAGCCATGACCAAACGGGTATTCGCAAGCCTTTGTACGGGTCTATGGCTCATGGCCCTGCCGTACGGCGCATCTGCGGCCATATGGGAATGGGGTTGTCAGGGCCAACTCGGCGACCAGCAGGTCATCTTCAACCGCGAGTCAATGGTGGTCGTCGACACGAGGCAGAAGATGGGCGACATCCGAAAACTGCGAATGACCAAAATAGAGTTGCCAAAGGAGGCTCCGCCTCACGTCGACTACAATCCCGGCGATTATAACGGTGGCCTCATCCAGACCATGGATTTTACGCGATCGGATGATCCCAAGCGCAAGATCGTGCTGATCGAAAAGTCATCACGCAAGATTTCCCACAGGCATAAACTTATCTGCGGGCGCGACGAGGACGAAGATATCTTCCGCAAGGTGTATCGCTTCCAGCGCGAGGACGAGCCGCCGCGTGACATCACCATGCAGTGCTTTGAATACCAGTTGTCCACCCGCGGCGGGCGCAAGGGCTGCGGCGAAGACTAGCGCCCTTCCAGTTTTTCAAGTTCGTCGATCAGGTTGGCGATCACGCGCAACCCGCCGTCCCAGAACTTCGGATCTCGTGCGTCGAGCCCGAACGGCGCCAGCAATTCAGAATGATGCTTGGTGCCACCGGCCGACAGCATGGCGAGATAGCGCTCGGCAAAGCCGCTCGCGGATTTCTCGTAGACCGCATAGAGCGAATTCACCAGACAATCGCCGAAGGCATAAGCATAGACATAGAACGGCGAATGCACGAAATGCGGGATATAGGCCCAGAACGTTTCGTAACCCGGCCTGAGTTCGATCGCTGGCCCCAGGCTTTCACTCTGCACGGACATCCACAATTCGCAGATCTTGTCGGCCGTCAATTCACCGTTGCGGCGCTCGGTGTGCACCTTGCGTTCGAAGCTGTAGAACGCCGTTTGCCGCACCACGGTGTTGATCATGTCCTCGACCTTGGCGGCGAGCATAGCCTTGCGTTGCTTTTTGTCGGTGGTTTGCGCGAGCAGCTTCTTGAAGGTTAGCATTTCCCCAAACACCGATGCCGTTTCGGCCAGCGTGAGCGGTGTCGGCGCCATGAGCGCGCCGTTGGGCGCCGCCAGGACCTGGTGCACGCCGTGACCCAACTCGTGGGCCAGCGTCATCACATCGCGCGGCTTGCCCATGTAATTGAGCAGCACATAAGGATGGACCGATGGAACGGTCGGATGTGCAAAAGCACCCGGCTGCTTGCCCGGGCGTACAGGCGCATCGATCCAGTTCCTTGCAAAGAACTGGTCGGCGACTTCCGCCATTTTCGGCGAGAACGCACCATAGGCCGTGAGGATCGTGGCACGCGCATCACTCCACGGGATCGTGCGCTGCGCCACCTTGGGCAAAGGCGCGTTGCGGTCCCAATGTGGCAGACTTTTTTTCCCGAACCATTTCGCCTTCAGCGCATAGTAGCGATGCGATAATTTCGGATAGGCCGCGCGAACGGCCGCGACCAGCGCCTCCACCACCTCGCGCTCGACGCGGTTGGACAGATGGCGGGCATCGGCAATGTCCTTGAAGCCGCGCCAGCGATCGGAAATTTCCTTGTCCTTGGCGAGTGTGTTGGTGATCAACGCAAATGGCCGCAGATTCTCCTTGAATGTCTTGGCGAGCGCTTCGGCCGCCGCCTTGCGCTTCTTGCCGTCGGCGTCCTGCATCAGATTGAGCGTCGGCTCGATCGCCAGTGACTTTCCGCCGATCTTGAATCGCAAGCCTGCAATGGTTTCGTCGAACAGCCGGTTCCAGGCCGAATAGCCCGTCACGGATTTCTCATGGAAGAGTTCTTCGACCCGGTCCTCGAGCTGGTAGGGCTTTTCTTTCCGCACGTCCTCAATCCACGGCCGGTAATGGCCGAGCGCGGGATCGCGCATGGCAACGTCGAGCTGCGCGTCATCGACGCGGTTGAGCTCGAGCGTGAAGAACAGGAGATGCAGGGACGCCGTGGTGATGCGCTCCTGCACGTCGCCGTAAAACTTGGCACGGACCGGGTCGGTGGTGTTGCCGGCGTAGACCAGCGAGGCATAGGAGACCAGCCGGCCAAGGCGGTCGTCGATTGCTTCATATTGCCGGATGGCCTCGGCGAGCGTCCGGCCCGCCCCCTCGCCGCCTGCCAATTTCGCCAGACGCCCTTTGTAAGCCTCCTCGAACAAGGCGCAGTCGCTGTCGGCCTGCTCGAGATCGCGCTTGAGCTCCGGGCTCTCGAGGCCCGGATAGAGGTCATTGAGGTTCCACTCGGGCAACGCACCGAATTTGGAGGCTTTCGGGGATTTTCGTCGGGAGGCGGCGGTTTTGGCCATGGGGCAATCGTTTTGAGAGAAATGCGGGCGGGTCCGGGCACCATTTAGGCCGCGGCTCATGGCGGTGCGATGGCAGGCGGCAGGTTTTCAACACATCGCATGCTGCGTTCGCTTTCGGGGCTGCATCGGCAGAGGCGGCCAGGCTGTTTGGTGCACTTAATAACCCATTAAGGCAGAGAGGCCACATTGCACCAATTCGGCACAGTCGTGCGTGAGGGAGTCTCATGTCTGAGGTCGTGCTTATCGTCGACGACGATCCGGTTCAGCGTCGCCTTCTCGAAGCCATGGTCCAGCGTTTCGGTTACCAGGCGATCGTTGCCGAAGGCGGTGACGCCGCGGTCAATTTACTCAGCGGACCGGATGCGGCACGCATTGATGGCGTCGTGCTCGACCTGGTGATGCCTGACCTGGACGGCCTCGGCGTACTGGCGCACATGCGGGACGCTGGCTTGGCCATTCCGGTGATCGTGCAGACTGCGCATGGCGGCATCGACAATGTCGTGTCAGCGATTCGCGCCGGCGCGACCGATTTTGTGGTGAAACCGGCGAGCGCCGAGCGACTGCAGGTGTCGTTACGCAACGCGCTCGCCACCAGGGCGCTCGCGGGCGAATTGCAGCGCCTGAAGCGCCGGCAGGATGGCACGCTCACCATCGCCGACATCGTGACGCGCTCGACAGCCATGCAACCGGTGCTCAAGGCTGCAGAGAAAGCGGCCGCTTCGGTCATCCCGGTCCTGATTGAAGGGGAATCCGGCGTCGGCAAAGAAATGGTGGCGCACGCCATCCATGGTAGCGGCGCGCGGCGCGCGAAGCCATTCGTCGCGGTCAATTGCGGCGCGCTGCCTGAAAATCTCGTCGAGTCGATTTTGTTCGGCCACGAGAAAGGCGCCTTTACCGGCGCCACGGAAAAGCACACCGGAAAATTCGTCGAGGCGGACGGCGGCACCTTGTTTCTTGACGAAGTTGGCGAATTGCCTGGCCCCGCGCAGGTTAAACTGCTGCGCGCGCTGCAGGAGGGCGAAGTCGAGCCGGTCGGCGGCCGCAAGCCCGTCAAGGTCGATGTACGCATCGTCTCGGCGACCAATCGCGACTTGATTGCAGATGTTAAAGCGGGGCGCTTCCGCGAAGATCTTTTCTACCGACTGCACGTGTTTCCAATAGCGGTGCCACCGCTGCGCGCTCGGCGCGACGACATTCCGGAACTTGCCCGGCATTTCCTCACACGTATCGCGGCGGAGGAAGGCAAGCGCGTGCGCAGCATCAGTGCGCAAGCAATGGCGGTGCTTACCGCCTACCGCTGGCCGGGCAATGTGCGGCAACTCGAAAACGCGGTGTTCCGCGCGGTCGTGCTCGCTGACGGCGATGAGGTCGGGGTCAACGAGTTCCCCCAGGTCGCCTCGCAGGTTTCTTCGGATGCCCTCGTCATCCAGCCATTGATCGAGCCATCACCGGCCATGGTGGCGTCATGGCCGGAATCCGACCGGCCGGCGCCTCTAACATCCACGCATTCGCTGCCGCTGACCGACACGCAGGGCGATGTCCGCCCATTGGACGATATCGAACGGGACACCATCCGCTTCGCCATATCGCACTATCGGGGGCAGATGTCGGAGGTCGCGCGGCGGCTCCGTATCGGCCGCTCCACCCTCTACCGGAAGCTGGAGGGGCTTGGCCTCGATGAGGACGTGCCGGCGCAATAAGCGAATCAGACATTGCCTGCCTGAAATACCGGCTGGGCTAAGGGGTTAGCCCGGCCACATCCCGTTTTGGCACGACAAATTCCCACAGCCGCAGTCGCGGACCGCCCCGTTTTCGGCCCAATTCCCGGCATAGTGAGAGACCGGACGGGGGACCGGGCGCTAAGAACTCATTAACCGATCCCGATAACACTCACGGGGTTGCCGTCACGGCAGCCCGAGGGGACGTGACGGCGACGTGGGACGGACTCTTTCACGGAAAGATGCTGTGAACTTGGCCTCGCTGCGCGAGCGTTCACTCGTTATGACTTTGGCGCGCGCGGGCGCCCGCCTGGGCATGGCTGGTTTGTTCATGCTTGGCGCCAACGACGCGCTGCAAAATGCCAGTGCCGAAGGCGACACCCGCACCCTCTCATTCCATCATCTGCACACCGGCGAAGACATCACCGTCACCTTCAAGCGCAACGGGCGCTACGACGACGCCGCGCTGAAGAAACTCGACTGGTTCATGCGCGACTGGCGCAAGGAACAAGAGACCCACATGGATCCGCATCTGTTCGATCTGTTGTGGGAAGCCTATCGCGAGGTGGGTGCGACGCAGCCGATCGATGTCGTCTGCGGCTATCGTTCGCCGGACACCAACGCCATGCTGCGCGCGCGCTCAAGCGGCGTCGCGCAAAACAGCCAGCACATCAATGGCCAGGCGATGGATTTCTTCATTCCCGGCGTGCCGCTGGAGAAAATCCGCGAGGTCGGCCTGCGTTTGCAGCGCGGTGGCGTCGGTTTTTATCCGACCTCCGGTTCTCCCTTCGTCCATATGGACACGGGAACGATCCGTCACTGGCCGCGCATGACGCATGATCAGTTGGCCAAGGTATTTCCCGACGGTCGCACCGTGCACATTCCATCGGATGGCCAGCCATTGCGCGGCTATGCGCTCGCGCTCGCCGATGTCGAACGGCGCGGCGGCCAACCGTCCGAGATGTCGCTGGCAGCGGCTCGCGAAGCAGGCGTGATGACGGCAAATTTCGAACCTGGCAACACGCGGCCGAAGCGCAGTATTTTCGCCCGGCTGTTCGGCAGCCACAAGGATGCTGACGAGATCAGCGAGGAGCCGGCGCCCAAACAGGCGCGCACGCCGATGGCGGTCGCGAGCCTGACGCCGCCGAAACCGCACCCGGTGGCGGTTGAACACATCGTTCCGCTGCCGACTGCGCGACCGAAGCCCGCTGCCGTCGCTGTCGCCGCAGCCACGCCCCGACCGGCTGCTCGCACGGTTGTTACGGCTTCGCTCGGCGGCAACCTGTTTGACAACCGCGGCTACTGGCGCGGCGCTGTGCAGACAGGTCCGGATCTGCCGGCGGCCACCGCACAGAAAGTATTTGAGACCGCCAGCGTCGAGTCGAATGCAACTGGCAGCACCGCCCTTGCCTACGCCTCCGCATCCGAAGCTGTCGCGCCGGCACGTGCCCGTCCAATGGGATCGCGGATGCCGCAACTTCCTCAGGAAGCCAGCGTCATGCCGGCCCAGGGGAATACGACGACAGTGGCGAAACCTGCGCTTGGCACTGCCAGTGCAAACAGCAACTTACGTTCCGACAGCCCGTGGCTACGCGCCGCGATGCTCACGCCGAGCGTCAGCGCCTTCCTGACGACAACGCGCATGGGCGCGGTCGACATGCGGCCGCTTCAGGGCTTGCTCTACAAGCCGTCTATGTCGGTGACGATGTCATTCTCGACCGACCCGCAACTCGGCATGGTTGCCAGCCATTTCGACGGTCCGGCGGTGGTCTTTGTCGCCACCACCTCATTCACGTTCCAGTCGACCGCGTCGCTGCAATAATTCCCTAGTTCGCCATTCCCAGCGCGTGCAGGTAAGTGTCGAGCACCTCCTGCTGCTCACGGCGCTCGTCGGTGTCCAGTTTGCGCAGCCGCACGATGGTGCGGAGCGCTTTGGTGTCGAAGCCGGTCCCCTTGGCTTCGGCATATACGTCGCGAATATCGTCCGACGTCGCTTTTTTCTCTTCTTCCAGCCGCTCGATGCGTTCGATGATGGCTTTGAGCTGGTCCTTGGCGAAGCGGGTGGCTGGTTGTTCTTTCTCAGCCGCAGCGGTGGAAGGCATCGACGTCTCCTTGACTTCACGCGGCGGGCAATCACCGCCATTTGCCAGGAAGCTTTCTGAGTTGAGCACCCTCAGGTCAAGCCAATGACGCCGTCATCCACGCTGTTCACATGCAAACGGTGATTACGAATGATGGGGGCTGGACTTTTGGAATGCCGCTTTCTGCTCCGGCGAGGCTTCCTTTTGGTATTTCTTGCGCCATTCATCGTAGGGCATGCCGTAGACGATCGCCCGGCTCTCGTCTTTGGTCATCGCGAGGCCCTTGGCGTCGGCGGCATCCTTCATCCAGTTCGACAGGCAGTTCCGGCAGAAGCCGGCGAGATTCATCATGTCGATGTTCTGCACATCGGTGCGCGAGCGCAGGTGCTCGACCAGACGTCGGTATACGGCGGCCTCAAGTTCAGTGCGGGTCTTGTCGTCCATCGTGTGGTCCTCCACTGTATTGAAGATAGACATGCCCCGCCCGCCTTTGAAGCCCTCAAACGGCCCAATGGGGGACCTGAGGAGACCATAGCGTGAAGTTTGCCCATTTTTCCCATGTCTGGGCCAAGCCGGGCATGACCGCGCACCAGCGTTACGAAGAACTATGGCGCGAGCTTCAGCTGTGTGACGGACTCGATTTCGATTACAGCTTTTGCGTCGAGCACCATTTCCGTCCCGATGAAAGCTGGGTCTCCTCCCCGAGCCTTTATGTTGTCGGCGCGGCGGCACGCACGCGCCGCATGCGCATCGGTCCGATGGGCTACGTGGTGCCGCTGTATCACCCGCTGCGCCTGGCGGAGGAAATTGCACTCGTCGACCAGATCGTCGGCGGGCGCATGGAGCTCGGCCTCGTGCCTGGCATCAATCCCGACTATTTCAAGCCATTCGGCCTCGACTACAATTTACGTAAGTCGCCGACGCTCGAATTCGTCGACTATTTGCGCGCGGCCTATGGCGAAAAGCAGCCGTTCTCCTTTCACGGCGAAGTCCATCGCACCGAGAGTGCGCGGCTCGCGGTGCAGCCGTTGCAAAAGCCGCATCCGCCGCTCTGGATGATGAGCCGCGACCCGCAGACGCTCGAATTCTGCGCCCGCAATGCAATCAACCCCGGATATTTTCTGGTGTACCCGCGCGCCGATGCCGCGCCCCGTTATCGCAGGTTTCTCGGCGACTGGGCTGCCGCGGGCCGGCCCCAGCCACCCAAGATTGCCTATTGCACGATCGTCTATGTGGACGACACCGACGAGAAGGCGCTTGACGTCGCGCTCGCGCGCGCAGCGCGCGCTTATGAAGGGTTCCTTCCGCCGCCAAAACCTGGCGAAACTTTCGAAGAGCGCGTACGCGAACATTCCAAGAAATTCATTGGCCGCGGTGAGCCAGGCGCGTCCGAGATCATGGCCAATCTGTTCGATGCCGGCTACCTGATGAAAAACGAACTCGTGTTCATCGGCTCGGCGAAAACCGTCGCGGAGAAAATTCACGCCGCGGCAAAGGCGGGGCTGTTCAATGTTTTCATGGGCGAATTCAATTTCTCGGACCTGCCCGAAGCCGATCTCCTGCGATCGATCCGCCTTTTCGGCGAGAAAGTTATCCCGCAATTGCGCGCTTACGAGCCGTTCTGACGCAAAATGCCTCCCGCCGGAATGCGACGGGAGGCATTTTTTTGACCTTAAAAAATGACAACAGCTATTGCGCCTGCGCCAGCTCGGGATGGGCCGCCAGACGCGCCGCATTGAGCCGATGAACGAGGAAGCAAATGACTGCGCCAACCGCAAACGGAAGCGCGGACCACATATAAAGTTTCTCGACCGGCAAGCCGATCAACAATGCGCCGACCAGCGGGCCAACGATCGATCCGATCCGGCCGATACCCAACTCCCAGCCCGATCCGTTGGCGCGCAGTGACGTCGGATAGATCAAGGCGCCGGCAACATTGATCCCGGTCTGGATGCCGAGCACACAGAAGCCGGCGAAGAATGTCGCAATGGCCAGTGCCCGCGTCGAGCTCTGACCGGCATAACCGATCGACGCCACGATCGGCACCGCAGCCACAAACACGAAGGCTATTGCAAGGAATCGATGGCGCTGCACCCAGCGCGCCAGGATCAACGAACCAACCGTGCCGCCGACCTGGATCATGGAGCCGGCGAGCGCTCCCACCGATGGAGGCAGCTTCAGCACCGCCATCAATGTCGGCGTCCATGACAGCAGGAAGAAATAGCCCATCAAATTGAGCGCAAAGAGCAGCCACAGCAACGGGGTGATCAGCCAAAGTCCCTGCTGGAACAGATAGGTCGGATTGAAACCGGGAAATTGCTTTTCGTCCTCGATGACGAATTTTGCGTTGGGCGGCACCTTGAAGTTCGGATCGATCGCCGCAACGGTCTTTTCCATTTTGGCCCGCTGACCTTCATGCAGCGCCATGTACTTGATCGATTCCGGAAGCGTGAAAAGGCCGATGAGGGCGAGAACAATCGGCACGATGCCGCCGATCGTGAAGAGGATTTGCCAGCCATAAGCCGGCACCAGGGTTGCGGCAACGACGCCGGGAATGGCGCCGCCCAGCGGCACGAAGCCGACACTGATTAATGCCAGAGTCGCGCGGAGCTTGCGCGGTGCGGACTCGGTGTTGATCGCGACCACGTTCGGGATGACGCCGCCGATGCCAAGGCCGGCGAGGAGGCGCAACCAGAACAGTTGATCGAGGTTCGTCGCCCACGCTGCGGCCAGAGTGAACGCGCCGAACAGCAGGTTAGAGGCGATGAGCGCGGTCTTGCGGCCGTAACGGTCGCCGACCCACCCGAACAGAGCCGAGCCAAACAGAATGCCGATCAGGCTCGCGCTGAACACCGGCCCGAGCGCGCCTGGCTTGAGGCCCCATTCACGCACGAGGTGCGGTGCAGCGAAAGCAATGGCGGCGATGTCGTAACCGTCGATCAGCGACAGCAGCACGCACCAGAAGATCAAGTTGTAGTGGAACGAGCACAATCCACGCTCGTCGAGCAGCCGTGAGACCGGAACGACCTGGTCCGCCATGTTTCCCTCCCCTGGGCCGATTTTTAGTATCGAGCGGACCGTTTGCGGCCCTTGGACGAATGCTATGCCACCCGCGCGGCTATGGAAAGCGGGCCATCGTCCCGTTCAGGCCGAAACGGGCGACACCGGCAAAATCAATTCGGAGGGATGCGCTGCGTCGTGATGGATCGTATCGCTGCCGATCTTGTCCGGCCGGTAGTAATGCGACCAGAGAATTTCGGTGGCCGGCGAATCGCCGTTGACGATTTCGAGCCTCAAGCGATGGCCTCGCTTTATGAGATAGGCCATGGGCTCGAGGCTGACCTCGAATTTGTAGATCTCGTCCGGTGTAAGCGGCTGCGGATCGGAATGACTGTGGTACGGGACCATCTCTGAGCTGCGCGCCGGATCGAGCGCGCGATGCGACGCACGCAGCCAGCCGCGCGTGATCAATTCGGCAAATGGATTGAGTCCTTTGCCACGATCTTCGGGCGGCTGAGGAAACTGATCGGACAGCTTGACGAAGAAATCGGTGTCGCGCGCTGTCGACGAAGCGTAAAGGACCAGCTTGATTGGTCCGCAAATTTCAATGTCGCTTTCGAGTGGGACCGTGGTAAATGTCAACACCCGGCGCGCTGAATCAAAGCCGCCGGGCGGGCCGGCCGGGCCGAAACCCACGACACCCGACACCCACCCCGGATTTGGATACTTGTAGGTGGTCGAGGCCGCGCCACGCACCGCTTCGGGTGACAGCCCACCATCATTCAACGAGTTCACACTGCCTGACGGCGACGCGTTGAGATACCAGTGCGTATATCGCGCACCCGCTGGTGGCCAGCTGTCGGACTTGCGCACTACATTGGAACCGCGCACCGCGTATTCGACATTCGCGCGCGCCGCATAATCGGTTTGTTTGCCTTTGAGGTAGTGATCATAGAAAGGCAACAGCACCGTTTTGTGAAACTCAACGCTGGAAAATTCCGCCGCGGCGGCCCAGGCATTTGGAACGCCGGACATCCGCAATTTTTTCGGGCCGGCAGCGCGATGATAGGCGTCGATGTTGCCACGCGTATGCAGCTGCATCTTGGCCCAGACGCCACTCGAGTAGAGCGGCACCTTGATCCGATCGAGCACCTCCCAGGCACTGCGTTCGCGCCAGAACTCATCAAACGTGGGATGAGAGGCGACCAGCTCCGTCAGATCGGTTTCCTGGTCGCGCGACGGGCCGCTCGCCGGAAAACGATTGATGAACCGGTTCTGGTACCACCAGTAACCGGGAAAGAAATCGCAAGGGATACCGCCGTGATAGGTGCCGGCGCGGTAGAGATCGGCAAGACCGTCATGCGCCGCAAGACACGCAAGCGCGGGCGGCGCGAGGGCGCCCATGAACCATTGCAGCATGCAAAAATACGATTGACCGATTCCGCCAATCTTGCCGTTGCTCCATGGCTGCCGGCCGATCCATTCAATTACGTCATAGAGGTCCTGCTGCTCGCGGCGGCCGAGAAATTCGAAATCACCGCCGGAACGACCGCTGCCGCGCACGTCCATATGGATATACGCGTAGCCCTGTTCGACGTACCACCCGATCGGTCCCGTCTCTCGCCAGAGAAACTGCGAACTTGCCGGCAGGCTATTGTTGTCGAAACGATAGGGAGCGGCGCCAAACAAGGCCGGGTAAGGCCCCGAGCCGTCTGGCCGATAAACGCGCGCGCTGATCGACGTCCCGTCGCGAACGTTGATTTGAACGACTTCATCTATCACTTGCGGCAATCCCCGGCTCGTAGGCAGTGTAAAGCTTAGTAGACTAACTGCACGAGCTTCAAGAACCGTACAAATGCCGGCTTCCCGCCGCACCTTTCTCGAAGGGCTGTATCGCGTGGCGGTCGCCGCCGCGCACCCGGCATCGTGCTTGCCGCCATTGCTGCCAGCCCCGCCGACGGGCCGGATCATCCTGCTGGCGGCGGGCAAAGCCGCGGGCTCGATGGCCGAAGTCGCCGAAGCTTACTATCTCGACAAGCTGCGCATTGCAGCCGAACGCCTGAGCGGCGTTGCGGTCGCTCGCCACGGCTACGGCCGGCACCTGCGGCGCGTGCGAATGATCGAAGCCGGCCATCCTGTTCCCGATGCAGCAGGACTGGAGGGTGCCAGTCGCGCACTGATGCTTGCAGATGGTGCGGGTGCAAATGATCTCGTGCTGGTCCTGATGTCGGGTGGAGCGTCCGCCAACTGGATCGCGCCGGCTGATGGTATCGAGTTCACGGACAAGCAGGCGGTGACCCGCGCGCTCCTGCGATCGGGTGCCGCCATCGGCGAGATCAACACGGTGCGTAAACATCTCTCGCGCATCAAAGGCGGCCGGCTTGCCTCCCACGCACACCCAGCAAAGCTTGTGACCATTGCGATTTCGGATGTCCCGGGCGACGACCCGTCTGCGA
>Ga0187787_10000039_pt1 | contig 14119 bp, 12 predicted proteins | sample 1015_BV01_MP06_2_FD_133007 | JGI IMG/M metagenome (GOLD analysis project Ga0187787, IMG submission 133007) | Tropical peat soil microbial communities from peatlands in Department of Meta, Colombia - 1015_BV01_MP06_20_MG | ecosystem: Environmental > Terrestrial > Soil > Wetlands > Peat | place...
AGCTTGCGGCGTAATCCGCAACCGCTGCCGGGCTGACAGTTCCGGTGTCGCAGCGGACCGCACTCTTTCCGGCTTAACCACAGGATTTCGCTTGCCGTCACCGATCCGTCATGCAGCCGTCGACGTTCTGTCAGCAACCATGATCACGTTTCCGCATTCAACCGAGAAGCGGAGACTCGCATGACAATACGCATCGGCTCGTCCACGCGCCGGCGCTTCCTCGCCAGCAGCGCAGCCGCGACTGCCTTCACTACGCTCAGCGGCATTGCCCGCCCCTTCATATGCCGCGCCAGTGACCGTCCCCTGATCACGCACGGCGTGCAATCCGGCGATGTCTCGGTCGATTCCGGCGTCGTCTGGGCGCGCACCGACCGGCCTGCCCGCATGCTGGTCGAGGTCGCCACCACCGACAGTTTCAAGGATATCCGCAACACGACCTGGATCGATGCGCTGCCTGAAAGCGATTATACCGCCAAGCTCCTGGTTGAAGGCTTGCCGGCCGCGCAGGACATCTTCTACCGCGTGCGCTTCCAGGACCTCGCCTCCCCGACCATTGTCGGCGAGGCGCAGGTTGGCCGCTTCCGCACCGCGCCGAGCGACCGTCGCTCGATCAATTTCGTCTGGTCGGGTGATACGGCCGGGCAAGGCTGGGGCATCGATGAGTCGCGCGGCGGCATGCGCACTTACGCGACGATGCTGAAAAACCGTCCGGACTTTTTCATCCACAACGGCGACAATATTTATGCCGACGGGCCGATTACGGCCGAACAAAAGATGCCGAACGGCGAAGTGTGGAAAAATATCGTCACCGAAGACAAATCGAAGCCTGCCGAGACGCTCGATGAATTTCGCGGCGCCTACAAGTACAATTTGCTCGACAAGAACCTGCGCGCCTTTGCGGCGCAGGTGCCGGTCTTTTCCCAATGGGACGACCACGAGGTCTTTAACAACTGGTGGCCCGGCGAACCGATGACGCGGAGCGAATTGCTCGCCAAGAAATACGTCGAGAAAAACGATTTGATCCTTGCTGCGCGCGCCAGCCGGGCATTTCACGAATACATGCCGATGCGTGAAACACAGGCCGAGCCGGGCCGTGTCTACCGGAAGATCTCCTACGGACCTCTGCTCGACGTCTTCATGCTCGACATGCGCTCCTATCGCGGTCCGAACGCCGAAAACAAAGAGGACGCCTACGGCCCCTCCGCCTATTTTCTCGGGCCTGCCCAGCTCGCGTGGCTCAAGCGCGAATTGCTGAACTCGCGCGCGACCTGGAAAGTGATCGCCGCCGATATGCCGCTCAGCCTCGTCATCGTCTACGACGGCGCGCGCAAGTGGGGCATCGAGGGAATGGCGCAAGGCGACGACGGCGCGCCACGCGGCCGCGAACTTGAGCTTGCCGACTTGCTGTCGTTCATCAAGCACGCCGGCGTGCGCAACACCGTGTGGATCACCGCCGACGTTCACTACACGGCCGCCCACTATTACGATCCCAACAAAGCGGCCTTCGAGGATTTCGAGCCATTTTGGGAATTCGTCAGCGGGCCGATCCACGCCGGCACGTTTGGACCCAATGCTCTGGACAAGACGTTCGGGCCGCAACTCGTCTACGTGAAGGCTCCGGCCAAGGAGCAAGGCCAGAATCTGCCGCCGAGCGAAGGCCTGCAGTTTTTCGGGCACATCGCAATCGACGGCGTCAGCCAGCAGATGACGGTAACGCTCAAAGATGTCGATGACCGCGCGCTTTGGGCAAAGACGATCGACCCGCAATTTGGCTAGCGAGCCCGAAATACCGCCAAGAAAGGCCTCGTCTCGCTGACACCGGGTTTACCTTGCGGGTGCACCCGTTACGAACGGTAGTTGCATCTCGGCCGCGCGTGACTATATTGCGCCGCAACAGAGTCGCGGGCTCAAACAGGATTGCCTCCCGGCAATCCTGTCACTTTTTAGAGAACGGATTTCATTCTGAAATCCTATGCCGGGCCCGCGCTTGGTTTCAGGAACTCCGATGGATCTTCGCAACGTCGCCATTATCGCGCATGTCGACCATGGTAAGACCACCCTGGTCGACCGCTTGCTGCAGCAGTCGGGCGCGTATCGCGAGAATCAGCGCGTGGTCGAACGCGCCATGGATTCCAATGACCTCGAACGCGAGCGCGGCATTACCATCCTGGCCAAGGCCGCTTCGGTTATCTGGAACGGTACCCGCATCAACATCGTCGATACGCCTGGCCATGCCGATTTCGGCGGCGAGGTCGAACGCATTCTCAATATGGTCGATGGCGCCCTGGTGCTTGTCGATGCCGCCGAGGGTCCGCTGCCGCAGACCAAATTCGTGGTGTCGAAGGCGCTCAAGATGGGGCTCAAGCCGATCGTGGTCATCAACAAGGTCGACCGTTCCGACGCGCGCGCCACCCAAGTGGTCAACGAGGTGTTTGATCTCTTCGCCGCGCTCGACGCGACCGACGAGCAACTCGATTTCCCGATTCTCTACGGCTCGGCCAAGCAAGGCTGGATGGCGACCAGCCTTGACGGATCACATAATGACGGCATGAAGCCGCTGTTTGACCTCATCCTCAGTCACGTCAAGCCGCCGGTGGTCGAAAGCGGTCCGTTCCGGTTGCTCGGGACTATTCTGGAAGCCAATCCTTATCTCGGCCGCATCGTCACCGGCCGCATCACATCGGGCTCTGCCAAACCCAATCAGCCCGTGAAGGTGCTCGATCACGATGGCAAGCTGATCGAGACCGGACGCATCACCAAAGTGCTGGCGTTCCGCGGGCTGGAGCGCGTGCCGGTGGACGAGGCCGAGGCGGGCGACATCGTCGCCATCGCCGGGCTGCCGGAAGCAACCGTCGCGATGACGATCTGCGACCCGGCGGTGGAAACACCCCTGCCGGCCCAACCGATCGATCCGCCCACGCTGGCCATGATTTTCCGCGTCAACGATTCCCCACTCGCCGGTACCGAAGGCGACAAGGTGACCGGCCGCATGATCCGCGACCGCCTGCTCCGCGAAGCAGAAGGCAATGTGGCGCTGCGCGTGCGCGAATCCGAGGAAAAGGATTCCATGGAAGTTGCCGGACGCGGCGAATTGCAGCTCGGCATCCTGATTGAAACCATGCGACGCGAAGGCTTCGAGCTGTCGGTGTCGCGCCCGAAGGTTTTGCTGAAAGAGGACCCCGCGACCGGCGAGACGCTGGAACCGATCGAGGAAGTCGTAATCGACCTCGACGAGGAGCATTCCGGCATCGTCGTGCAGAAGATGGCGGAGCGCAAAGCCGACATGATGGAGATGAGGCCGTCCGGTGGCGGACGGCTGCGTCTGGTGTTTCATGCGCCGACGCGTGGACTCATTGGTTATCAGGGCGAATTGCTCACGGACACGCGTGGCACCGCGATCATGAACCGCCTGTTCCACGCTTACGCCCCTTACAAAGGGCCGATCCAGGGCCGGCGCAATGGCGTGCTGATTTCCAACGACAAAGGCGATGCGGTCGCCTACGCGCTTTGGAATCTGGAAGACCGCGGCCCGATGATGATCGAGCCCGGCTGGAAAGTTTACAACGGCATGATTGTGGGCGAGCACACGCGCGGCAACGATCTCATCGTCAATGTGCTCAAGGGCAAGAAGCTCACCAACATCCGCACCACCTCCAAGGACGAGGCCGTGCGCCTCACCCCTCCCATCCGTATGACTCTGGAAAAGGCACTGGCCTATATTGAGGACGACGAATTGGTCGAGGTCACCCCGAAGTCGATCCGCCTGCGCAAGAAGCTGCTCGACGAGAACGACCGTAAAAAAGCCGACCGCATGAAGGAAGCCGAGCCGGTTTGACGCCGGCACGCTTATCCCTGCTTTCGATTTTCGCCTGCGGTTTGATTCGAATCAGGTTGTCGAATCAGCGACAGACACGTCGCCGACCGGTCGCGTGCCGACCGGTAAACCGCGGAACCAAGCACCGGTCTGCATCAACGCTTGATGCTTCAGCCATCATTTTCAGCCATCGCCGCTGGGCTTTTGCCCACGTGTGACCAGTAATCCACACCATTAACCCATCATTTACGATAGGGCTTGAAGGCCGCAAAGTTCGTTGCTTCTATCGCGAAATGAGCACGACCCTCATAGAGATTCGTCGCGCAAAGTCGGCAGACGCACTGGACGTTGCCGAGACTCATGATGAGGCGTGGCGCGCGGCCTATCAGGGCATCATCCCCGGCAACGAGCTCGACAAGTTGATCAACCGCCGCGGTCCGGACTGGTGGGATTCTGCCATCCGCAAAGGCAGCCGCATTACTATCCTTCAGTTCGGTGACCGCATCGCCGGCTACGCCAATTACGGACGCAACCGCGCACGCAGCCTTTTTTATGACGGCGAGATCTACGAAATTTATCTGCGGCCGGAATTCCAAGGGCTGGGATTTGGGCGCCGCCTGTTTTCCGCCGCGCGCAAGGATCTCAACCAGAGCGGCCTGAAAAGCCTGGTCGTATGGGCGCTGTCCGACAACGAACCGGCAATGGAATTCTATCGCGCGCTCGGCGGCCGCGCGGTTGCGCGCTCTTCGGAGCGCTTCGGCAGCAAGACGCTCGATAAGGTCGCCTACGCCTGGCAAGCGTAATCACACGTTCGGCGCAGGCAGACCCTTCTGCGCGCAGGCAGCGCGCACGGTATTCAGCAGCAAGCACGCGATCGTCATCGGGCCGACACCACCCGGAACCGGCGTAATCGCTCCGGCGATTGTTGAAGCTTCAGCAAAATTGACATCGCCGACGACGCGCGACTTGCCGCCTTCGCCCGGCACGCGGCTGATCCCGACGTCGATCACGGTCGCGCCCGGTTTGATCCAGTCACCGCGAACCAGTTGCGGCCGCCCGATGGCGGCGACAAGCAGGTCAGCGCGGCGGCACACGGCAGCGAGATCGACCGTCTTGGAATGCGCAATCGTCACCGTCGCGTTTTCGGCCAGCAATAATTGAGCCATGGGCTTGCCGACGATATTCGAGCGGCCGATCACCACGGCTTCAAGTCCGGCAAGCGAGGGGTGCACCGTCTTGGCCAGGCGCACGCAGCCCATCGGCGTGCAGGGAACAAGAGCCGGAAAGCCGCTGGCGAGGCGCCCGACATTGTACGGATGAAACCCGTCCACATCCTTGGCGGGGTCGATGGCGGCGATAATTTTGCGCGCATCGATTTGTTTTGGCAGCGGCAGTTGGACCAGGATGCCGTTGACTTGCTCGTTGCTATTGAGCGCCGCGATGAGATTGGTCAGTTCGGCTTCGCTGGTGGTAGCGGGCAGCTTGCGGTCGAACGCCTGCATGCCTGCTTCCGTCACGGCCTTGGATTTATTCCGGACATAGACTTCGCTTGCCGAATTATCGCCAACGAGAACAACGGCAAGGCCCGGCACGATACCGCGATCGCGACGCAGGCGATGGACGGTATCCGTCACCTTGCCGCGCAGATCCGCCGAGATTGTCTTGCCGTCGATAATACGTGCGGTCATGGTCCGCCTGCCGGCTACACCCAAAAGCCTTAGCGCGGTATCGCGATTTTCTCCAGCGCTGCGATCACCGTCGGGCCATGGCCGGCAATGGCGAGCCGCTTGAGCCGCGCTGTGGCGCCCGCAACGAGCGCAACATCGCGCGGGGGGACGCCCACGGCCTTTGCAATCAAGCGGATGAGCGCCTCGTTGGCCTCCCCGTCAGCCGGCAAGGCGCGCACCCGTGCGGTCAGCACAACTCGCCCGTCTGCAAGCACATCAACGCCGTCGATTGCGTCGCGGCCGGCCTTCGGCGTCAGCCGCACAGCCAATACGACACCTTGCGGCGTCAGCGACCAGGGAGCGGCCGCCATCCGCTAGAACACGTTGGGGTAGATGTACCGGATGATCACGTTTTCGAGAAACAGGATGATCAAAATCAGGATCACCGGCGAGACGTCAATTCCACCAAGGTTGGGCAACATAGAACGTATCGGGCGCAACGCAGGCTCGGTAATGCGATATAGAAATTCCCCGACCATCGCCACGACCTGGTTACGCGTGTTGACGACGCTGAAAGCGATCAACCAGGAAAGTACAGCGGCGGCGATCAGGAGCCAGATATAAATCTGGAGGATCAGAAGAATTATATCGAGTAGCGCGCGCATGAGATTCTGCCCGTTCGAAAACCGGGCGCAAAGTAGCGGGTCGAGTGGCCCCGAACAAGCCGAGCGCGGGGCAGGCCCTCGCATCCTTGACAGGGCAAACACCTGGTCCTAAATGGCGCCCACTCGCCGCAATTTTCGCGCAACGGCAATATTCGTTGCCATTGGCGGGGCCGTAGCTCAGTTGGGAGAGCGCCTCGTTCGCAATGAGGAGGTCAGGGGTTCAAATCCCCTCGGCTCCACCAGCCTTCGCTCGCTTCGCGAGCTACGGCTCGGCAAGCCAAGCCTTCGCTAAGAGTCCTGCAACGAATTGGGCATTCGAAGGCCGCGAAGGTTGCCCGTCGTAGCTCCCAAGGAGCGAAGACGGGCGGCTCGGCAAGCCGCACTGAATTCTCAGGGCGAAGCGAGCGAAGGTTGCCCGTCGTAGCTCCCAAGGAGCGAAGACGGGCTCCTTGTTTCTTTAGACTGACCACTCCTCGCCTGCCTTGGTCCGGATATCGATTGCCGCAATTTCGATCGGGATAAGGATTTCACAGCGCAATCCTTCCGTCGCGAAAGTGATGCAGGCGCTTCCGCCAAGCTCGGCGGCGATACTGCCTTCAATAAGCTTGGAGCCAAAACCTCGGTGTTTGGGCTCGGCGACTGGCGGGCCGCCCTGCTCCTGCCAGTCGATGCGCAGCATCAGATGACCGTTCGCGGCACGCACAGGACGCCAATGAATTTCGATGCGGCCGCCGGGCAGCGACAATGCGCCATATTTTGCCGCGTTGGTTGTGAGCTCATGCACTGCCATTGCCAGCGTCAGGACCGCGCGCGGGCGCAGGACGACATCTTCGCCGCGCAGAACAACACGGTCGGCCCCGCCATAAGGCGCGAGGCTTCCCGCGAGGAGTTCGCGCAGATCGGCGCTTTCCCAATGGTGGATCGTAAGCTGATCATGCGCCTTGGACAGCGCGATCAAACGTCCTTCGAACCCCTCCCGGAATGCCGCCGGCGTATGCGCGCTTCGGGCCGTCTGCGAGGCCAATGATTGGACGGTGGCCAGCGTGTTTTTCACCCGGTGGTTCAATTCATCCATCAGCAATTTCTGCCGCTGCTCGGCCGCCTTGCGTTCGCTGATGTCCTGCACCACGCGAACAACGTAGAGCAGCCTGTTGTCGGCATCGCGCACGGGCGAGGAGCGAACCGAGAGCCAGATAATGCGGCCGTCCTTGCGGATAAATCGTTTTTCGACCGAATAGAAATCGAGCTCGCCACCGACTTGTTTGCGAAACCCTTCGCGATCGGGGTCGGCATCGTCGGGGTGGGTGTAACGAAATAATCTGGACGCCAGTAGCTCTTCGCGGGTATAGCCCGTAATCGAGCAAATCGCTTCATTGACACGCAGGAACTGGCCGTCCGGGGCGATTTCCGAGATACCGATCGATGCATGTTCGTAGGTTGCCGCCAGACGCTGCTCCTGCTCGCGGGCGTGCAGCCGGGAGCGTTCAAGCGCCGCGTCCATGCGCTTGCGCTCGGTAACGTCGAGAAAACAATTCACCGCGCCGACAAGTTCGCCCTTGGCGTTGCGCAGCGGGTCAATGTTCACTGACACGACCATGCGCGTGCCATCGGCGTGCTCGACGATGCGCTCAACGTCCCGTACCGGCGGAGCACCCGACAGAACTTCGGACACCATCGATCGTGCAACGGGGGTCCCGTCCAATTCGAAAAAGCGCGCGCTTTCCCTGAACTGATCATGCGTTTGTCCGGGTTCCGGCGCGCTCCCCCAGACGGCAACGGCATGACGGTTGTACTGTAGGATCGTACCTTTGGCGTCGCAGATGAATGTCGCAATCGGCAGAAGCTCGAGAATTCCGTCCGACGCCCTCAAAATCGAGCTTAATGCGGATGGCGTTGGCCGTATGGCGGACGGGCTACGATCGTCCGAATCAAGCATCGGTACGTCCCTGCGTAGTCATCAATGCCCGAAACCCCGCCGCAACGATCAGGCCGGACAGTGATTTGTCAATGGTGCCTGCGCGGGCAAGCCCCGGCTAAAATCGACCTATGCCGTTTGATTGGCCGGCGTACGGCCGATCCAGTGGTCGATAAACGCCGCCAACCAATTACGTGAGGCCAGATCGTGTACGGCCCGATCGGCAATGTGCTCGTGGCGTTGCTTGGCGCCAGGCAACTCCATTCGATGCGCACCGCGAACAAGCCATCGATACATCATGGCGTGCGTAACTTCCGGATGAAACTGCAGCGCATAGCCGGTGCCATATCGAAACGCCTGAACAGAGAAAGCATCGCCTTCGGCGAGCAGTTCGCCGCCTGATGGCAGATCGAAACCCTCACGATGCCACTGATAGACATGATCCGGCCAATCAGCACACACCTTGCGTCCTGCGTCGGTCGGACGAATGGGATAGTAGCCGACCTCGGCATGTCCCTTCGGATGCGGAAAGACGCGCGCGCCAAGATGGCGCGCCATCATTTGCGCGCCGAGACAAATGCCGAGATATGGCTTCTTGTCGCGCAGCGGCACGCCAATCCAGTCGATCTCGCGGTGAACGAACTCTTCGTTGTCATTTGCGCTTTGCGGACCGCCGAAAATCGCGGCGCCCGCATGATCATCCATCGTTTCCGGCAGCGGATCGCCAAATCGCGGGCGACGGATATCGAGGGGATAACCAAGCTTCGCCAGCGTCTGACCGACGCGGCCGGGCGACGAGTGCTCCTGGTGAAGAATGATGAGGACAGGTTTCAACATATTTCAAAATGGCGATTCGGCGCGACGCAAACGCGCCGCTGACTAGTAACCGCTCTAGTGAAGTTTGCAAATATGGCCGGCGGGATACGGCTATGTCCGTTGCGCGGGCCTGCGCCGCGCTTGCCGGACCTCCGCAATGCGTAGAATAAGACCGCGCGGGAACAAGCGTATCAGCACGGTTATCACCTTGTTAAGGAAGCCGGGCACGATGATCCGGCGTCCTGCCATCAGCCCGCGATAGCCCGCTTCGGCCACTTCGTCCGCCGACTTGGTCAAGATACTCGGCTTCAGGGTGCCGCCGCTCACTCCCGCGCGCGCGGCAAACTCCGTCGGCACAGGCCCCGGGCACAGCACGGCGACCCTTATTCCACGCGGCTTGAGTTCATTGTGAAGCGCTTCGGTGACTGACAACACATAGGCCTTGGTGGCGTAGTAAACCGCCATGCCCGGGCCCGGCAGAAAGCCGGCCATCGAGCCGACATTGAGCAAGCCGCCGCGGTGGCGAGCAAGGCTGTCGACAAAGGCAAGCGACAATTCGGTCAGTCCGCGCACATTAAGGTCGATCATTTGCAGCTGTTTATCGCGGTCAAGTGAACTGGCCGAGCCGACCAAGCCAAACGCAGCATTATTGACGACATACTGCGGCTCGGCACCGTGCGCTGCCAACACCTCACTGATCACGCGTGCGGCATCAGGTTTTATGAGATCGGCGATGATTACAATTGGCCGCCGCGCGCCGCTTGCCGCGAGCTCGCCGGCAAGCGCATTCAATCGGTCTCCGCGCCGCGCGACCAGCGCCAGTTCGTGACCGTGAAGCGCAAACACCCGCGCGAGCGCCGTGCCAATCCCGGCCGACGCCCCTGTTATCACTGTGACTGGCCGCAGATTGCTCACCCGCGCGTAGTCTCCTGACAGAATCGGCCGCCCTTTGCCGGGGCGGCCGATGATATCCCCAGATCCTTATGGTTACGCCAGTTTGGGATCGAGCCCTTCCAGCGAGCGTTTCGCCGGCTCGACACCCCAGAAATAGACCGCGATGATCTGCACGACGACAAGGCCTATCATCAACCAGACAACACCGGGCAACTGATAATTGACCATCAGATACCCAACCACGAACGGTGACACCACCGTGGCGCCACGGCCGAACGTATTGCAGATGCCGTTCGCGCGCAGGCGTATCTCCGTCGGGAACAGTTCCGGCGTATAGACGCCGAACAGAATCGCGGTCTGGATATAGATTGCCACGATCAACACCGCACCGACGCTCAAAACCGTTACTGGATCCGAGCTGGCATTGAACCGCGCGTAAGTCCAGCCAAACACAATGGTGAGCACCGACCCGAGGATAATGCTCCAGCGCCGCCCGATGGTATCGGACAGAAACGCACCGCATGCACATCCCACCAACGACGCAGCGGCCAGCACGACGGTGTAGCCGAGCGAATTGGTGATGGTGAGACCTTGCCGCAGGAAGAATTGCGGCAGGAAGATCACGAAACCGAAGATCAGCGTGTTGATGGTGATCAGCACCCAGCAGCCGACCAGCAGACGTTGCAGGATCGGAGGCTTGAATATTGACGCTGCGGTAAGTTGCGGCGTCGGGGCAGTGATGGCCGGCGCCGGCAGCTTGCCAGCGCTGGCGGCCACTTCCTTTTCGATTGTCTGCATCAGCGCTTCCGCTTCGGCGGTGCGGCCTTGCGCTTCGAGCCAACGCGGCGATTCCGGAAGATTCTTGCGCAGATACCAGACAATCAATGAGCCGATACCCGCGATGACGAACATCGGGCGCCAGCCCCAGGTTGGAATGATCAGGTAACCGAGAATCGCAGTCACCGGGAAGCCGGCGACGACAAGGAATGCCATGAATGACAACCAGCGGCCGCGGGATTTTGGCGGGACAAATTCGGTCAGCGTCGAATAGCCGACGACAATTTCGGCGCCGAGGCCAAGTCCCTGCACAAAGCGGCAGATGATCAATTGCGTCATGTCCTGCGCAAAGGCTGCGGCGATCGAGGCAAGACCAAACACCAGAAGATTGACCTGATATGTAAAGCGGCGGCCAAATTTGTCACCGACGAAGCCAGTGACAAATGAACCGATCGTCATGCCGACGAAGGTCAGCGAGAGGAACTGCAGGTTCTGCGGTAGCGTCGAAAACTTGGTCTGGATTGTCGATGCCAGAACGCCGCCGGCGACATAGAGATCGTAGCCATCAAAAAACATGCCCGCGCCGACGAGCCAGAAGATGCGATAGTGAAACGACGAGACTGGGAGCCGGTCGAGACGCGCGCCGGCATTCACTGAAGTAGCCATTGGTTCCTCCCCCTGGGGACCGAATTTATGACCGGTCTACGCCGGTTCGCCGGCGATGGTAGTCGAGACGGCGCACAGGCGCCATGGCCTTGCACGGCAGCAGCGAAATTTCGCAGGGCCTCTCGATAAACAACCGGTTGGGAGATTTAGTCCAAGGGCGCGGCGTTTGCCGGGCCAACGCGCTATCGTCGGGGCCTACTGGATGGCTTTACCTTTGTGGTAGCTCTCTTCCAGCAGACGGATGTTGTTCTGCACGTATTTGTTGGTCGGGTCTTTGCGCAGGGCGACGGCAAGCGTGGCATGCGCGCGTTTGTAATCCCCGCGCAGCATGTAGGAGTAACCCTGGTTGTTGAGAATCGTAACCGTCGGGCCGACGATGCCGATCGCCTGCGCATAAGCACGGTCGGCCAGATCAAAGCGACGCAGGCGATCGTAGGAGGCGGCAAGACCGAGCCAGGCCTCCGCATCGCGCGGATGTTTTTCGACCGCGGCGCGGAAATGTTTTTCGGCAAGACCGAAATCATTCGCGCGATAATGTTTTTTTCCGAGACTCAATTCATCGTTCGGATCGCTGCCGAGCAGGCCCGGCCCGCTCGCCGCGGGAACGCCTAACGGGGGCGGCACTGAACCCGTCGATTCAACGGCCGGCGGCGGCGCCGACGTTTCGACGACCTGCTGCGGCGTGGACGTGTCGGCGGATGCCTGGGCGTCGGCCGCCTGCTGCGGCGCTGACGTGGAAGCGGTTCCCGTTTTCGATTTCAGAAAGTCGGAAAAATTACTGGAAGTGCTGCATCCCGCCAACCACAGGCCAGTAATGACGATGAATGAAACTCGGGCAATTCCAATAGCCATGTCAAAGCCTTGCGGAAACGCCCGGTATTGGGACGCCGTCAGGCTAGGTGAGGATGGTTAAGAAAATCTTCACTCTGTCGGCGCCAACCGCATTTCTGCGTGTCAAGCCGAGTACCGGGCTGTTTAAAGCGACAAGTACGCCTTCAGAAATAGCCGCCCACGTGCAGCTTGACGATGACCGGTAACAGGATGACTACGAACAAAACTGGGAAGATACAAACCATCATCGGGACCGCCAGCTTGGCCGGCAGGGCATATGCCTTCTCTTCGGCGGTCGACAGGCGTTTGTGGCGCATATCGTCGCTATAGACCCGCATCGCATCCGTAATGCTGGAGCCAAGATCAATCGACTGGTTGATCAAGGTCGCAAAGGCGCGCGACTCTTCGAGCGCGAGCCGGTCCGCAAAATGCTCGAGCGCATCCTTGAGCGGACGGCCCGCGCGGATTTCAAGATTCGTCAAATGAATATTGGCAGCGAGCGAAGGATAGGTCTGACCCAGCTCGCGTCCGACACGCTCGAGCGAGGCTTCCATCGACAGCCCCGAGTCGGCGCATACGACGAGCAGATCCATAAAATCCGGAAAGCCGGAGCGATGCTCAAGCTTGCGGGCGGAAATCCGCTTATCGATATAGACGCTCGGCCCGACATAGCCGGCGACACCACCGGCCATGACCAGCATCCAGAGAAACGAGCTTGTCGTGGTTGGCCGCAGAATCGGCAGGAATATGAAAACAGCAATGGCCAGTCCGATTGCCAACGCCGTGCGCGCAATGAAGAAGAAGGCCACGGCGCGGGGATCATAGATACCAGCCTGGATCAGGCGCCGGCGCAGCACTTTCATATTTTCGCTGTTGGCCTCGCCGTAGTGCTTGGTCGTGTAGTCGATGAGCTTGCTGACCGTCTTGGCGCTGGAGGCCTGCAGCGAGCGTGCGCTTCCAGAGCGCTCGCCATCATTCATGATACGGGATGTGCGTTTCTTGACCGCACCACGCACCCGCACTGCTGCCATCAGCGAAAACGCCAGTGTTCCGGCCGCGAGAAATACCAGTAACGCCATCAGCATGGTGCTGCTGTCGCGCAATGCATTACCGAAAACCGAGGTGATGCTGTCCATGGTCAGATCCTGAAATTGACCATGCGGTACATGATGAAGTTGCCGACGCCCATCCAGCAACCGGCGAGGGCGAGACCGATCTTGGTCATATCCTGGTCCCAAACGGCGCCGTAGAAATTCGGCACCAGAAACTGGATGACGGCGAACATACCCAGTGGCAGAGACGACAGAATAAGTGCGGATGCGCGGCCTTCCGCGGCCAGCGCGCGAATCTTGCGGCGCATCTTGAACCGCTGGCGGATCACCGACGAAAGATTTTCGAGAATCTCGCCGAGATTGCCGCCTGTCGAACGTTGAATGGCAACCGCCGTCACGAACAGAGGCAGGTCATCGGTGCCGACGCGGAAATACAGATTGCGCATCGCTGTCTCCAGATCGGAGCCGTAGGTGAGCTCGTCGGAGACAATGCCAAACTCGGTGCCGATCGGATCCGTCATTTCCCGTCCGACCATGGTGATGGCGATCGGCACAGGATGGCCGGCCCGTAGGGACCGCACGATGATGTCGATGCCGTCAGGGAACTGCGAACTGAATTTTTTCTGACGGCGTCCGCGCAGGATCCTCAGGACTAGCGGCGGCAGCACGATTCCGCAAAACAGCGCGGCAATCACCGCATAAGTCATGTTGCCTTTGACGGTCAGCACCGCCATGAAGACTGCGACCACGCCTATCACGATAAACAGGACCAGCTTGCCCAGGCCGATCGTCAACCCCGACTGCAGCATCAACTGGTTGAGATTGACGAGCGGCAGTCGATAGTCGCCGCCGCTGGTCAGACCACGCTCGCGGCGCAGCTGCACGAGCACGCTTTCGCGATCGGTCTTGTTGTCCATCACCTTGAGGCGGCGATTGATGTTCTTGCGATAGGACGCGTTGTTGTAGACGAGCAGGTAGATTCCTTCGGCAAACATCGCCGCCGAAAGGCCGATCAGCGCATA
>Ga0187787_10000043_pt1 | contig 13726 bp, 15 predicted proteins | sample 1015_BV01_MP06_2_FD_133007 | JGI IMG/M metagenome (GOLD analysis project Ga0187787, IMG submission 133007) | Tropical peat soil microbial communities from peatlands in Department of Meta, Colombia - 1015_BV01_MP06_20_MG | ecosystem: Environmental > Terrestrial > Soil > Wetlands > Peat | place...
GAGAGCTGGCGAATTCCTTTTCACCGGCCCAAGATCCGGGCGGAGCATGACGCCTCGTCAGTACGGACGACTCGTATCAGATTGGCTGATCGGTATAGGGCTAGACCCGCATCTGTACGGCACGCACTCCTTGCGACGAACTAAAGCAACGCTCATCTACCGCCGCACCGGGAATCTGCGAGCCGTGCAGCTTCTGCTTGGCCACACCAAGATTGAGAGCACTGTCCGGTATCTCGGCATCGATGTGGATGACGCTCTTGCAATAGCGGAGCAGGTCGACGTCTGACCTTTCAGGGGCGGAGCAGAAGTGTTCTGCCCCTCATCGGAAACCAACGATGTCGCTATTTCGGTTGCTTTCAGGGGTAAAGCAGACATTAGTTTGTGCAGTGCAGATGTGCGGACGCTACGTTTGCGCGCCTGCCAAAGTTGACAGTCATCTAGGTACACGCGATCCTTAAATTATCGGCCCAAAAAGCCGTGCATGCTGGGCCGACAAACTAGTGCAATTCGCAACCGTGCAGTTTGTTCAAGGGGTAAAGAGCATGTTAATGATTCGCACTTCACATGCCATCGCAATCGCAACTGCATTGGGGCTCGCTGCTCCTGCAATGGCGGAAGACGTCGTCAACTTCGGTGTCCAGCCCTCGACGCAACCGATCCTCATTGCGCATGGGGCAGGTTTTCTCAAGCCCATCGAAGAAAAGTATAAGATCAAAATTGTTCTTCGATCGTTTTCTTACGGCGCACCCGAGAACCAAGCACTCGCCGCAGGTGAATTGCAAATTGCATCCGCGGGCATGGGCCCGGCTATGCTCGCGGCGGCGCGCTTGCCGGCAACGCTTGTCGCGATCGACATTCTCGACCAAACTGCAATTTTAGTGCCCAAGGGTTCTAAGATCACTACGGTGGCCGGGCTCAAGGGCGCCAAGATCGCGTTTCCCGGCGAGGGTTCGCAGCAATATCCCCTGCTAATTAAGGCACTCGCGGACAACAATCTCACTGTTAACGACGTGCAATTGTTTAAGACCGATGGCTCCCAAGTGGCGACGCTGCTCGCCAACAAGAGTGTCGATGCAGGCATTACTTGGGATCCGCATGTTTCGCGCGCGTTAGCCGACGGTGTCGCCACCGTGTTAGCGAGTTCGGCTCAGATTATGCCGATCAAGAACGGCCACTATGTCGGTGACGGCACCTACGTGCGCGACGATTTTATGGCCGCCCATCCCGACATCGTGCAAGACTTGATTACCGTGCAGGTCAAGGCCATCGATCTGATCCTCCGGGATCCGGACAAGGCGATCGACATCTGGACCAAGGAGAATGGCTTCCCGCGCCAGGTCATCGAATACGCGGTCAAGCAGAAGATTTCGGTGTTCGACCGCAACATCGTGCCGGATAAGAGTACGGTCGATGCCTACACCGCCTTCCTGAAGAAAGCCGAGCTGTTGAAGGATACCGATAATCCGAAGATCGAGACTAAATTTGCATTGCAGGCGTTGAAAGACGTCAAATGATGCTTCTGGCGGCTCAATGACTGATGCCCCTGCGCCCGCCGGTGCCAGGCCGAGCGGGACGGCGACGCGGCTGTTCGGCCAATTGGCGAAGCTGCTGTCTTATCTATACGCGGTCATCGGCGTGATTGCAGTGTGGTGGGCGGTGGTGCTGATCGCCAAACCGCATATGTCACTGCTGCCGTCGCCGTTGCTGACCGCACGGACATTCGTCCAATTAATGGCAAGCGGCGAACTGCCGAGCGATGCGGCTTATAGCATCTGCCGCGTGCTCGCCGCTTGGTCGCTCGCCGCGCTCGTTGCCGTGCCGCTCGGTTTTGCCATGGGACGCTGGCAGCGGCTTGAGCGCGTGCTCGATCCGGTGGTCGAGCTGTTTCGGCCGATCTCTCCGCTGGCCTGGATTCCGCTGGCAATTCTCTGGTTCGGCATCGACGAAGGTGGCAAGATCTTCGTCATATTCATTGGCACTTTCTTCCCAATCCTGCTCAACACCATCGCCGGCGCCAAGACCATCGATCCGGTGCTGATCCGCGCCGGACGCATCCTCGGCTGCGCTGACGACGCGTCGCTTTTCCGCAAGGTAGTGCTGCCGGCAGCACTGCCGCAAGTGATCGTCGGCCTGCGAATTTCCTTCGGTACCGGCTGGGCGGCGATTATCGCCGCTGAGCTGGTCGCCGCGCGTTCGGGACTCGGCTATCTAATCTCCAACGGCATGGAGGTGCTGCGCTCGGACTACGTGCTGGTCGGCATGGTCACCATCGGCGTGATCGGCGTGTTGTTCGACACCGTGTTCCGCATCATCGACCGCCGCTACAATTGGATGGGCGAATGAACATCATCGCGCCCAACGCTGGCAAGCCGTTATCGTTGCGCGGGCTGTCCAAACATTACGCTACCGCCGATGGGCTCGTAATCGAGGCCCTTAAACCTATCGACCTCGAAATCGCGTCAGGCGAATTTCTAGTCGTGGTCGGGCCGTCCGGCTGCGGCAAGTCTACCCTGCTCAATATTCTCGCCGGACTAACCCCCTCGTCGGCCGGTGAGGCGCGGGTAGGCAACATTCTGGTGCAGGGCCCTGACATCGATCGCGGCATGGTGTTTCAGGATTACGCGCTGTTCCCATGGCTCGACGTGATCAGCAATGTGGAGTTCGGCCTTGAGCGCAAGGGTGTGCCGCGCCGCGAACGTCGCACGATTGCGATGCGTTATTTGGAAATGGTTGGGCTCACCGATTTCGCCGAAAAGCGCCCGCGCGAACTCTCGGGCGGCATGAAGCAGCGGGTCGCGATCGCTCGGACCTTTGCGACTGAGCCCTCGATCATTTTCATGGATGAGCCATTCGGTGCGCTCGATGCGCTAACGCGCCGTTACCTGCAGCATGAATTGCTGCGCATCTGGCAGCAGCATCGCAAAACGGTAGTGTTCATAACTCATTCGGTGGTGGAAGCAATTTATCTCGCTGACCGGATTGTCCTAATGACCGCCCGGCCCGGCCGCATAAAATCCATGATACGAATTGAGCTGCCTCACCCGCGCGATCCTATTTCGGATGAATTCCGTGTGATCGAACGCCAGGTTTATGCCGATCTCGACGAGGAGCTAGCCAAAAGCTTTCGCATGGAAGGCCGCGCACCGCTGCCGACGAGGTAATTGAATAGTGTTGCTATTTGCCGCGGCGCATGAGTCCGCTTTTGGCCCATTCCGTTGAAAAAGATTTTGAGGGGGTCAGCCTAGCAATATTGATTCAAAAATTGCGCGTAAGGCGCAAAATCGATTCAATGAACCATCCGATCCGATTCAAAAATTGCGCGCTCACGGCTCGTCGCGACCTCTTTCAATAGTATCGGCCCTTAGCGTACACGCGCTAAGCACCGCAAATGTCTGCCAGCGACCCGAAGTAGACATACCACTTCAAGATAATAGGCTTGATCGATACGATGGCTGTCCTCAGGAGCACGCTAATCAAGCGGCGCGAATTATCTTAGTGGCGCAGCGGTGTAGCTTTTTGCGGCAGGCGCTCAGCAGCACGCCAGTAATCGAATATATCAACGGTGCATCGGCAACCGAATTTCCGCGTCTTCTCGCGGGGCACCGCGGTGGCCGCCAAACTGACGGCAAGACAAATCGCCGAAGCACAATGGCTCGCATCCGATTTTGTACCGCGATTTTTATCGGAAAATGTCGATCGCAGTTGCTGCTAGGACAAGTGATCCCATCCCAGCAAGCGTGACAAACGCTGAAGCCCGACCTACGATTTCGCAGCAGTAATTAATTCCAAATTTTAACCGCATGACACACCATCCCTGTTATGGGCCGCGATTGTTTAATGCGACCGTAGGCCGCCCGCGCAGAGCTCCGGCGTGAGGCAGTTCACATTCGTGAAGAAAGATTGGGATGGCCGATTATGGGCCACTTATCGCTCAGAACCGCCAGACAAAGGCCGTTTCTTGTGGACCACTAGCGGATTTTGCCGCATGTCCGCATGATGCTTTCCCATAGGAGTTGAAATACTAGGAGGCCTTGAACGATGCGTGCGATTATGTCGGCTTTCTTGGCATTGATGTTTGCCGGCACCGTCGTTCCGGCACCCGCGCATGCGCGCGAAAGAGTTCACCTCACCGGCTATCCGGCCGGCACGATCGTGGTGAAAACCAACGAAAGGCGCCTCTATCTGGTTTTGGACGGGAGCGAGGCGATTCGTTATCCCGTCGGCGTCGGTCGGGCCGGAAAGGCTTGGGCGGGAACCGCCTACATTAATGGAAAATACATACAGCCGGGCTGGTCTCCGCCAGCAGAAATAAAGCACGACAAGCCATCTATACCCAACCTCATACCCGGGGGCAGCCCGCGAAACCCGATGGGCGCTGCTGCAATGACGCTGAGTGACGGTGAATATGCCATTCACGGCACCAACAATCCGGGCTCGATCGGCGGGTTCGTGTCCTACGGATGCATCCGCATGTACAATCAAGATATTATGGACCTGTACGGGCGGGTCAGCTTAGGTACCAGGGTTGTCGTGTTGCGGTAGTCCAAAGAAACCAGTGGGGAAATCATGAGACCGCAAAGAGTTACGGTTCTGACGTTTTGCGCCCTTGTCGCAACGGCCGCTTTTCCGGCAACGCCGGCGTTGGCTTACTGGCAATTTATGGAGCGCCCCCCTGGTATCGAGGTAAAGCCGTCGCCACGATACGCCACCCAAAAGCAGTGCGAAGAGGCGCTCAAAAAGGCGGAGGCTACGCTCAAGAAGGCGTACCCCGATCGCTACCCCTTAGTGGGAAGCTGCGAAGAGTATCGCTGAATCTGATTCACCTTTTTCGGCGCCCAGCTGCGCTAGAAATCCCCATCGCAGGCTGTGGTTTTCCAATGCCCGGAGGGCGAGAAACATCTGATCACAATGGACTTTTCAGAATATCGATGTGTGTGACTTTTCCGCACTAGTTGTTAACTATAAACGGCGATACTGAATTACATTACTAAAAGAGAGCAAACTGTGGGGTGGCTCATGAAGAAGTTCCTAGTTGTAATCTGCTCGGTGTTTCTGGCCTTCGGCCTCACGGGCTGCATCGGCAAAGGCAAGGCGCCGGTCGGCAAGGGTAAAGCTCCGGTCGTCCAAACCAAGGGCTGAGCTCAGCACCGAACAGCTGACGGGATGAGGTCCGGATATCTTGCCGGACCTATTCTCGTTTCTGATGCTGGATAGTTTCGTTTGGCCGCGTGTTGCTCGGTTATCCGGTGGACGTCTGTCGTCCCAAGGCAGCCGCAGGCTCAAGAGTAAGGAGCCGATCGTGCGGAGATTATACGAGTCACGCAGATGCTTCCGCGCGCTCCTGGCCGGCGGTTTCGCTGCGGTCTCCTTCGCGCTCATGGTCTCCCCGGGCGCCGCAATCGATGCCGCAAACCCGGCTCAGGCACCTGCCGCCAAGCCGGCGCAAAGCTCGTACAAGCCATATTTTTTTGAGTACCGCGCGCGATCTGCGGCGAGCTATGGGCATATGTACGTGCTCTACGGACAGGTGAATGGCCGCGGTGAGATCGTAAAAAGCGACATCGCCGGCCTGCATCCGGCGGGAGATAAAAACGACTGCGAAAATTGCAGCCTTCTTGCCTGGACTTTGGGTCATCTGATTTTCGTGCCGTCGGAAACCGGCGCCAGCGACGGTGACCTCGAAGAGAAATATGTGACTGCCCGTTATCGCGTCATGGTGGACGCTGCGACCTATAAAAAGGTGTCCGCCTACATCAGCCAGAAGAAAGCCGACAAGCCCATGTGGAACGCGCTGATCAACAGCTGCGTCACATTCGGAAACAGCATTGCCGAAACCATGGGCTTAAAGACACCGGCATCGACCTTTCTGGAACCGAAGGAATATGTCGAATCGCTTCGCGATCTCAATGGCGGCAAGCCCCAAAAAGCCTTGAGGTTTGCAGCGCCTTCTTCCGGATCGACCGAGTCGGCGAAGCCTGCGACCCCGGCCGCACCGAGCAAGCCGAAAAAACAGCCTGTCGTGAATATCTCCGGCTCGCAGGCGGCCGTATCTGACAGCAGGCGCTGACCAATCGATGTTGATCAGTCTTTGACCGCCTGGCGGCGGACTGATTTATTTTCCAATATTCGGATTCATACGTTTTGCCGCCGCCACGTCGGCTTCCCCGCCGGCTTTATCTCCCAGTCTTTGCTTGTCGAGACCCCGGTACAATAACGCGTCGGCGTCATTCGGATCGAGGCGGAGGGCTTCGTCGTAGTCGGCGATGGCGCGGGTATAATCATCCTTGTTTTCGTAAGCCAGCGCTCGGTTGTAATAGGCGATTGCGACGTTTTCTTTAGATTCCGTTCCGGATTGAATAAGTGCGGTACAGCTCTTGATCTGCTGATCCCAATCGATTCCTGGATTTCCGGTGCAGGCCTGCCAATGCGGCGAAAGCTGTGCCATCGCAGACATCATCATCGCTACAAACGCGACAGCGCCTCCGATCCCGCGCAATACAACCGACACCCTCGTTGTCGTTTCTTGCTTCATCTCATGAGCACCGGCTTCGCCCAGGCCCGACGGCTCGCGTCTTCCTTTTTGAAAGCCGCAATCTTGTCGCGAAAGCTCTCGGTCAGCGCGATATCATCCCAGCCGTTGAGAAGGCGCATACGGCAAGACGCATCAATTGCGAAATGGTAGTTACGGTTTCCGCACAGGATCGTCTGCTGCTCGAGATCGACGGTGACTGGTAGATCCGGGGTCGCCTGAAGGGTTGCGATGATCTCGGCCACGGCGTTGTCGTCAACGACCGCCGTAAGCAAACCGTTCTGGACCGCATTGCCGGAAAATATGTCTCCGAATGAAGGTGCTATTACGCAGCGAATACCGAAGTCGTAGAGCGCATACACCGCGGCTTCGCGAGAGGAGCCGCATGCAAAGTTTCGGCCTCCGACAATAATTTTGGGGTCGCGCCAGCCAGGCCGGTTGAGCGGAAAATCCGCCTGCTCGTGCCCTTCGCTATCGAAACGCAGATCCTGCAACAACACTTTTCCCAAGCCGGCGGACCGCGGCCATTTGAGGTAGCGCGCCGGCAACAGCTGATCGGTGTTGAGATTGGTGAAATCGAGCGGACAGGCTGTAGCAGTCAGTCGGGTGAACTTTTCCATCACGCGACCTCAGACTTTGCGGCTGACCAACAATGGCCGGACATCGGCCAGATGCCCGGTCACCGCTGCCGCGGCGACCATTGCCGGCGACATCAAGTGGGTGCGCGCGCCCGGCCCCTGCCGGCCGCGGAAATTCCGATTGGTTGTTGAAGCGCAGCGTTCGCCGGGCGCAACAATATCGCCGTTGATGCCAACACACATCGAGCATCCCGACTCACCCCATTCAAGCCCGGCATCGCGAAAGATGCGATCGAGGCCCTCCTGCTCGGCTTGACGCTTGACCACCGAAGAGCCCGCCGACACCAGGCCTGGCACCTTGCTCACGCGGCCGGCCAGCACGGCGGCGGCGGCGCGCAGATCCTCGATGCGAGCATTGGTGCAGGAACCGATGAAAACACGATCAATGGCGATGTCGGTCAACTTTGTGCCGGGACGAAGCCCCATGTAGCCAAGTGCGTCACGCAACGCGCTGGCGCGGGCCGGATCCGGCTCCGCCATCGGATCTGGTACGCTTGCGGCGACTGGTGACGCATGCTCCGGACTGGTGCCCCAGGTGACGATTGGCACGATCGCCGCGCCGTCGAGTTGAACTTCACGATCAAAATCTGCGCCATCATCGCTGACCAGCTTCGACCAGGCGTCAACCGCCTGTTCGAAAGCGGCTCCTGTCGGCGCGGCCGGACGCCCCTTCACGTAGTCGAAGGTTTTCGAATCGGGCGCAATCATTCCGCAGCGCGCGCCCCCTTCAATCGACATATTGCACACCGTCAGCCGCCCCTCGATGGACAGTGCACGGATCGTGCTGCCGGCAAATTCGATCGCATGGCCCGTGGCGCCGTCCGCGCCGATTTTCGCGATGATAGCAAGGACGATATCTTTTGCCGCCACTCCGGGTGTGACCTGGCCATCGACGGTAACTCGCATCCGTTTGGGTTTGCGTTGCCAAATCGTCTGCGTCATCAGCACGTGCGCAACTTCCGACGCTCCGATGCCGAACGCGTAGGCACCGAGCGCCCCATGCGTCGACGTGTGGCTGTCGCCGCAGACAATGAGCAGGCCGGGCAGCGTCAGCCCCTGTTCGGGCCCGACCACATGGACGATGCCCTGCCGCGGATCGTCGAGACCGAACAGCTTGATGCGGTGGGTCGCGACATTGTCTTCGAGCTGACGAACCATGCGCGCGATTTCGGGATTGCCGATATTGTTACGCGGGCCCCGCGTCGGAACATAGTGGTCGGCGACGGCGAACGTCAGGTCTGGCTCGGCCACCGCGGCGCGGCGTTCGACAAGCCGGCCGAAGGCATGAAAAGAGCCTTCATGCACGTAATGGCGATCGACCCATAGCAGCGACTCGCCATCCTGGCGGCGGACGATCTCATGCGCGTCCCACAGCTTGTCGAAGAGGGTTTGTTCTTGTGCCATGTCGCAGGTGCCAAAGGTCCTTTTTAGGGGTGCAAGCTAATATAGATAATTGTCGCCGACCAATGGTAGGTTTGCGGCAGAAAAACCGGGAGGCAATAAATGACCAAATGCTCACGCGTGAGCCGCCGTGAATTTCTGCAATCGACGACGGCGGCCGCAACTGCCACGATGACCGGCCTCGTCGGCGCGCCGGTTGTCCTTCGCGCCCAGAGCGCATCGGTGAAACTCGGCGTCCTGCATCCGGTCACCGGCGCGCTGTCTTACTCCGGCCAGCAGGGTCGCCTGGGCGCAACCATGGCCATCGAGGAGATCAATGCGGCCGGCGGCATCAAGGGGTTGGGCAAGATCGACGCCATCCTTGGCGACGCACAGTCCACGCCCGACGGCGGCGTCGCCGAAGTCGAGAAGATGAATTCCGCCGAGGTCGCCTGCATTGTCGGAGGCTATGCCAGCAACATCTGCCTCGCGACGACGCAGGCAGCGGCCCGCTATGAATTGCCTTACGTGGTCGATGTCGGTGTTGCCGACGGGATTGTCACCCGCGGCCTGAAGAATACCTTCCGGTTTGGCCCCGGTTTCGGTGTCATCTCCAAGACCGCGCTGGCCAATCTCGCCGCGATCAATGATCAGGCCGGCAAGCCTGCCAAGACCGTGATGATCGTGCACGAGGATTCGTTGTTCGGCTCCGGGCTTGCCAAGTTGCTCAATGCGCAACTGCCGCAGCAGGGCTTCGAAATTCTAGAGACGATCCCGCATCCGACGCCAACACGCGACTTCAACAACGTCGTCCTCAAGATCAAGGCGCAGAACCCGGATCTCGTGATCCCGGCGAACTACTACAATGAATACGTCCTGCTTGCCCGCACGATGCAGCAGCAGCAGGTCAAGCCGAAGGGCATTTATTCTGTGCTCGGGGGCGCTGCCTCTTCCTACAAGTTCGTCAAGGAATTCCCCGACGCGGCCCGCTACATTATGGACTGCAATCACTGGTTCGATCCGCGCAACGACAAGGCGCAAGCATTGAAGAAGAAGGTTGAAAGCAAGGACCAGTTCTTCACCTACGAAGTCTATATGAACTATAGCTGCGTCTTGCTGATCGCCGACGCGCTTGAGCGCGCGGCCTCCGCCGACCGCGCCAAGCTCACAGCTGCTCTCGCGAGCTCGACCTTCTCCGGCCACCTGATGCCTTACGGTCCGACCAAATTCGTCAATGGTCAGAACGAAGGCGCCGCACCGGTCAATACGCAGGTGCTCGATAATGACATCAAGGTAATCTTGCCGGCCGCCTTTGCGAACGCCAAGCCGGTGTTCCCGAGGCCGGCGTAAGTGTCATAGAGTTGCGGGCGGCGCAGCGAAGGCGCCACCCGCAACCATGGTTTTCAAAGTATTGCGTCCGTGCTGTCGCCCGCCATCCTGATTCCTGCGATCCTCAACGGCCTGTTGATCGGCGCAATCTATGCACTTGTTGCCCTCGGGTTGACGCTGATTTACGGCGTGCTGCACATCATCAATTTCGCGCATGGCGCGTTGTTAAGCGCGGCCTTGTTCGCCGCCTTTTTCGCCTTTCGCCTGTTCGGTCTTGATCCTTACGTCGCTGTCTTCCTGCTTGCGCCCTTGTTCTTCGTGCTCGGTTATGGCTTGCAACGCTTCATCATCGGTCCGGCTTCGCACAGCGATGAGCGCAACATGCTGCTGGTCACGCTCGGCATCGCCGTCATCATCGAAAATGTGCTGCTCTACGCATTCCGCGCCGACACGCGGACTATCGATGTGCCTTATGCGTTCCAGACGATCGATATCGGGGCCACATTTCTGGCTGTCTCGCGCGTTGTCGGCTTTGTTGCTGCCTTTGCGGTTGCGCTGGCGCTCTGGCTCATCATGACCTTCACCGATATCGGCCGGGCGATCCGCGCCGTCGCCAAGGAAAAACTCGGCGCCGAACTCTCAGGCATTGATGTCGCGCATGTTTACGCCGTCACCTTTGGCCTCGGCACTGCCTGCGTCGCCATCGCCGCCTGCCTGTTGATTCCGACTTACTACGTCAATCCGACCGTGGGGGACGCCTTCGTGCTGGTCGCCTTCACCATTGTCGTGCTCGGCGGCATGGGCTCGGTGCCCGGCGCCCTCACCGGCGCGCTACTCATTGGCGTAGCGGAAAGCCTGTCTGGCCTGTTCCTTGGCGAATCGCTCGGGCAGATCGGCATTTTTCTTATCTTTATCGTCGTGCTGCTGGTGCGGCCAAGCGGCTTGTTCGGGGCCCGCGCTTGAAGGCGCTGATCCAGACCGCAGGCGTTCTGGCCGTCCTGGCCGCAGTACCGCTTGTCGTGCATTCGAACGTCACGCTGAATTTCCTCGTCGTCGCGCTGATGATCGCGCTGGCCGGACAGGGATGGAACATTCTCGGCGGTTATGGCGGTCAATATTCCTTCGGCCACGCAGCCTTCTTTGGCACCGGCGCCCATGTCACCGCGATCCTGCAGGTGCGCTACGGTATCAATGCATGGGTTGGCTTTGCCGCCGGCATTGCGGCTGGCGCCGCGCTTGGTGCCGTGCTTGGCGCCCTCACCTTCCGGTCCGGCCTGCGCGGCTCTTATTTCGCGTTGGTCACCCTCGCCTTCGCGGAAGTGCTGCGCATCATCGCGAGCGTTGCTCCGATCACCGGCGCCGGCGTCGGCACATTGATCAAGCTCGATCTCGGAATCCGGACACTCCAGTTTCAAAGCCGCGCCGCGTTCTATTGGATCATCCTGGCGCTGGTCGGAGCATCGCTGGTGACAGCGCAACTCATCGAGCGGTCACGTTTTGGCGTATGGCTGATCGCGGTGCGCGAGAACGAAGACGCGGCGAAGGCACTCGGCGTCAATGCAAATGGCGTCAAATTGGCGGCGATGGTGATTTCCGCCGCCATGACCGCTGCCGCCGGATGTTTCTACGTGCAATATTTCCTGTTCGTGGATTCCGGGATTGCCTATGGCACCTGGATTTCGATCCAGGCGCTGCTGACGCCTATCATCGGCGGTGTTGGTACCGTGTTCGGTCCGTTGCTCGGCGCCCTGGTCGTCAAGTCGTTGGGCGAAGCCGCAAAGCTTTTGGCTGGCGATGCCCCCGGCCTCGATCTCATTATTTACGGTGCCGTGCTGGTGGCGGTGATCTGGTTTATGCCACGCGGCTTGATCGGAGGGTTCGCGCAGGCGCGCAAGTTGGTGATGCGCAGACCAGCCGCCTCGTCCACCGCGGAGGCAAGCCATGGCTGAGCCGTTGCTCGCGGTCGATCGTGTCATTTGTCGATTCGGCGGGCTGATCGCTGTCGATGCCGCGTCGTTGACGGCATCGGAAGGACGCATAACCGCGCTCATCGGGCCCAACGGCGCCGGCAAGACCACGCTCTTTTCGATCATCTCCGGGTTCATCAAGGCGAGCGCAGGCGCCATCCGCTACGCCGGCGAGGATATTGCCGGCGAGCCGCCGTATCGCCTCGCACGGCGCGGCATCACGCGAACCTTCCAGATCGTGCAGCCCTTCGTCGGCCTGTCGGTACGCGAGAATATTCTGGTCGGCGCCCATCTTCATCACCGCAAACGTAACGCAGCAATCGCTGTCGCCAATCAGATCGGCCAGGATGTGGGGCTCGGCGAACTGCTCGACCGGCCGGCTGACACGTTGACTGTCGCCGCGCGCAAGCGGCTCGAACTTGCGCGCGCGCTCGCGACCAACCCAAAGCTGCTGCTGCTGGATGAGGTTCTGGCGGGGCTCAATCCATCCGAAGTCCGCGATATTGTTCCGGTCATACGTAATTTGTGCAGGCGTGGCATCACCATTTTGATGATCGAGCATGTGATGCAGGCGGTGATGAGCCTGGCCGAACACGTGTTCGTGCTGGCCGAAGGCCGCATCATTGCCGAGGGTGCGCCGGCGCAGGTTGTTGCCGACCCCGTTGTCGTCGAGGCCTACCTCGGCCATGGTGCCGCGGCAAAGCTGGGGGCGTCGCATGGACGGTAGCCCCTTGCTCGCCATCAGCGACCTGCACGCGGGCTACGGCGAGACCGACGTGCTGCGTGGTGTCGCCCTTGATGTGCACGCGAGCGAAATCGTCGCCGTGCTCGGTTCAAATGGCGCCGGAAAATCGACACTCAACCGTGCGATCTCCGGCGTGCTGCGCGCGCGAAAAGGCTCCATCCGCTTCGCCGGGCATACGATCGATCAGGAAAAGCCTGCAAGCATCGTCGCGCGTGGACTCATTCAGGTGCCTGAAGGGCGCCGTGTTTTTCCCAATCTGAGCGTAAAGGACAATCTCGATCTTGGGGGTTATCGGCGCGCGCGCAATCATCGGCGGCAGAACCGCGAGCGCGTATTCGGCATTTTTCCGCGTCTTGCGGAGCGGCAATCACAACTTGCCGGTACCCTCTCGGGCGGCGAGCAACAAATGCTGGCGATTGGCCGCGGCCTCATGGCCGAACCCATTCTGCTCATTCTCGATGAGCCCTCGCTCGGTCTTTCACCGCTCCTCGTCGAGGAGCTCTTTGCCTTGATCAGGCGCATCAATGACCAGGGCATCGCCCTCCTGCTGGTCGAGCAGAACGTCGTGCAGAGCCTTGAAGTCGCCCATCGGGCCTATATTCTCGAAAACGGCAGCGTCGTGCTGGGCGGGGCATCAGATCATCTTCGCAACGACCCGAATCTTAAACGCGCCTACCTCGGACTATGACCATGATTGACGCTGTAAACCTTCGCACGCGGCTGGCGCGCAAGCCTATCGTTGTGGCGCCGGGAGTGTTCGATGCGCTGACCGCGCATCTTGCCGAGCAAGCCGGTTTTTCGACACTCTATGTGTCGGGCGCGGCCATTGCCTACACCCGGCTCGGGCGCCCCGATATCGGTCTCGTTGCCATGAGCGAAGTGGCCGATACCATCGCGCTGATCCGCGATCGCGTGGGTGCCCATCTCATCGTCGATGCCGATACCGGCTATGGCAACGCGCTAAATGTCAGCCGAACGGTCCGTCTGTTCGAGCGCGCGGGGGCAAGCGCGATCCAGCTCGAGGATCAGGCGTTTCCCAAGCGTTGTGGACATCTCGATGACAAGACTTTGATCCCGGCGGAGGACATGGCCGGCAAGATCAAAGCCGCGCTCGATGCGCGGCATTCGCACGAAACCC
>Ga0187787_10000045_pt1 | contig 13386 bp, 11 predicted proteins | sample 1015_BV01_MP06_2_FD_133007 | JGI IMG/M metagenome (GOLD analysis project Ga0187787, IMG submission 133007) | Tropical peat soil microbial communities from peatlands in Department of Meta, Colombia - 1015_BV01_MP06_20_MG | ecosystem: Environmental > Terrestrial > Soil > Wetlands > Peat | place...
AAAGGCGTTGCGGCCGGCATAAACTGCCGTATCGCCCAGGTCCTCCTCGATACGCAGCAACTGGTTATACTTGGCAAGGCGGTCGGAACGTGACAGCGAGCCTGTTTTAATCTGCATGGCATTAGTGGCAACCGCGATATCCGCGATTGTGGTGTCCTCGGTCTCGCCCGAACGATGTGAAATCACCACGGTATAGCCGGAATGTTTGGCAAGCTCGATGGCGGCAAAGGTTTCGCTGAGCGTGCCGATCTGATTGATCTTGATGAGCACCGAATTGGCGATCTCCTGTTTGATGCCTTCGGAAAGAATTTTGGTGTTGGTGACAAATATATCGTCGCCCACCAGCTGCACGGAATTACTTAGACGCCGGGTAAGCGTCTTCCAGCCTTCCCAATCGGTTTCCGCCATGCCGTCTTCGATGCTGAGGATCGGATACTTAGCCGCCCAGGCGGCTAAATAATCACTGAATTGCTTGGCATTGAGGCTCATGCCTTCAGCGGCGAGTTCATATTTGCCACCTTTAAAAAATTCAGAACTTGCGCAATCCAAGCCGATCGCCACGTCGTCTCCTGGCTTGTAGCCCGCCTTTTCTATCGCCTGCATGATCAATTGCAGCGCCGCCTCGTTATTTTCCAGGTTGGGTGCAAAGCCGCCTTCGTCGCCGACAGTGGTGGGCATACCTTTTTCGTCTATTAACTTCTTCAGCATGTGGAACACTTCGACGCCGTAGCGCAGCGCTTCGCGGAAGCTTTTGGCACCCAGAGGGATCAGCATGAATTCCTGCATGTCAATGTTGTTATTGGCATGCGCACCACCGTTGATCACATTCATCAGCGGCACCGGCATGTGCATCTGCCCAGAACCGCCGAAGTAACGGTACAGAGGCAAACCGGATTCTTCCGCAGCGGCCTTAGCTACCGCTACAGAAACCGCCAGTATGGCATTCGCCCCCAAGCGCGACTTGTTTTCAGTGCCATCAAGATCGATCAAGGTGCGATCAATAAAGCTTTGCTCGACCGCGTCCAGCCCGATGATCGCTTCGCATATTTCAGTGTTGATGTTTTCCACAGCTTTGAGCACGCCCTTACCCAAATAGCGCTGCTTGTCGCCATCGCGCAATTCAAGGGCCTCTTTCTTGCCGGTGGAAGCTCCGGACGGCACGGCAGCTCGTCCCAGTACCCCCGACTCCAGCAATACATCCGCTTCAACTGTTGGATTTCCGCGTGAGTCCAAAATCTCACGCGCAACTACATCTACGATGGCGCTCATGGTTTACCTTTTCTTGCGTGCTTAATCTGCTTTTCTTGAATAGCCTGCTCTACAAAACCGCGTTGTTTCACCAACTCATCCAATGCTTTCAAGGTTTCCAGCAGCTCGCGTATGCGCCTCAGCGGCCAGGAGTTGGGGCCGTCCGACAAGGCTTTGTCAGGGTCCGGATGGGTTTCCATGAAAATTCCTGAAATACCACATGCTACCGCCGCCCGCGCCAGCAGCGGCACAAACTCGCGCTGACCGCCGCTTTTACTGCCCTGACCACCGGGCAGCTGCACCGAATGCGTCGCGTCGAAAACCACCGGGCAACCGGTATCTCGCATCACCATCAGCGAGCGCATGTCAGAGACCAGGTTATTGTAGCCAAACGACACGCCGCGTTCGCACACCATGATGTTGTCCCTGCTGCTCGCTTCGCGGGCTTTCTCAACCACGTTTTTCATCTCTGCTGGTGCGAGAAATTGGCCTTTCTTAATGTTCACCGGCTTACCTGCGCTAGCCACAGCCTGAATGAAATCAGTCTGGCGGCACAGGAATGCCGGGGTTTGCAGCACGTCCACCGCCGCCGCCACCTGTTCAACATCGGCGATTTCATGAACATCGGTCAGTACCGGAATGTTAATCTGGGATTTTACTTCATGTAATATCTTAAGACCTTTATCCATCCCCATGCCTCTAAATGATTTTCCGGATGTACGATTTGCCTTATCGTAAGAGGATTTATAAATTAAATGAAGGTCGAGCTCACGGCAGATTTCCTTGAGCGCACCCGCTGTATCGAGTGCCAGTTGCCGCGACTCAATGACACAGGGACCGGCTATCAAGAACAGAGGGTGTTCGAGTCCGGCGTTGAAGCCGCATAGTTTCATCGAACCACACTCAGCTGTTTTGCGCTTTCTGTGCACGCCCCGGAATATCGCAGTGCCGCCTCGACAAAGGCCTTGAACAGGGGGTGGCCTGCTCTGGGAGTGGACGTGAACTCAGGATGAAACTGGCAGGCGACAAACCAGGGATGATCGGGCAGCTCGATCACTTCGCACAAGTCTTCGCTGGCAGAAATGCCGCTGATGCGCAAGCCGGCCTGCTCAAGACGCGGCACGAAATGATTATTGACCTCATAGCGATGGCGATGCCTTTCCACTACCCTTTCCGAGCCGTAAATCTGCCGCGCCAGGGTGCCGCGTTGCAACAGGCACTCCTGGCCGCCCAAGCGCATGGTTCCGCCCAGATCGGAGTGGGCGTTGCGTATTTCCACCTTGCCGTTGCGATTGCGCCATTCACTGATCAAAGCAATTACCGGATATGGCGTTTGGGAATCGAATTCGGTGCTGTGGGCGTTTTCCATTCCCGCCTTGTGCCGCGCATATTCAATCACAGCAAGCTGCAAGCCGAGGCAGATGCCCAGATAAGGCACACCTTTCTCACGGGCGTAGCGTATCGCCTTGATCTTGCCCTCCACTCCGCGCTTGCCAAATCCACCCGGCACTAGGACTGCGTGCATATTATCAAGACAGGCTATACCTTGGGTTTCCAGGGTTTCCGAGTCGATATAATGAATCTTGATTTTGCTCTGAGTATGGATTCCGGCATGAACCAGTGCCTCGGAGAGAGATTTGTAGGACTCGGTCAAGTCCACATATTTGCCAACCAGCGCAATATCCACCGTATACAACGGATGCTCCAAGGCGTCTATCAGTTTATCCCAAGAGCGCAAATCGGCAGGCGGCGCGCTGATATCAAGTTTTCTGCAAACGATGTCGTCGAGGTGTTGCCTCTGCAGCATGCCGGGTATTTTGTAGATGCTATCCACATCTATCGCGGATATCACGGCCTCCACTTCCACGTTGGTAAATAACGCGATTTTCCTGCGCTCGTCATCAGGCAAAGGCCGGTCGGCACGGCATAACAGGATGTCGGGTTGAATGCCGATTTCGCGCAGTTCCTTCACTGAATGCTGAGTAGGCTTGGTTTTGATCTCGCCCGCGGAAGCGATATAGGGCACTAAAGTGAGATGAATAAAGCAGGTATTGTGGCGGCCCAGCTTGATGCTCATCTGGCGAATTGCCTCGAGGAAAGGCAGCGACTCGATATCCCCCACCGTGCCGCCGATTTCAACAATGGCGACTGCCGCGCCGTTCGCCCCCTGCTGGATGAAACTCTGGATCTCGTCGGTTATATGCGGGATTACTTGCACTGTGCCGCCAAGATAATCACCGCGACGTTCCTTTTTAATCACACTTTCGTAAATCTGGCCCGTGGTGAAATTGTTGCGCTTGCTCATCTTGGCATTGACAAAGCGCTCATAATGACCGAGATCCAGATCGGTTTCAGCACCATCCTCGGTAACGAACACTTCCCCATGTTGGAACGGGCTCATAGTACCCGGATCAACGTTTATATAGGGGTCAAGCTTGAGTAGAGTGACTTTGATGCCGCGGGATTCGAGAATGGCTGCGAGGGAGGCGGCGGCGATCCCTTTACCCAGGGATGAAACCACGCCGCCGGTTACAAAAATATACTTGGTCATGAAATGGCCAGTAAGTTATGTTTAATATGATAGCGCAAAAAGCAACAGGTAACAATTAATCCTGGCGCTTTGAAAGCCAAATCGAGTTGGCTTTGTTAAAATGTTATGCTCTCCGTTTGAGTTCCTCTCTTTCTCATGCACGCAGAATGGCAACAGCATTTGCAAATCGCAGGCGCGAGAATTGAAAACCACGTTGTAAGCCATTTTGGCAACCCGCAGGCGGAACTTCACGCGGTCCAAACGGGCACAGTGCTTTGTGATCTCTCGCATTTCAGTTTGCTGCTCTTTTCCGGAGAGGACAGCCGGGCTTTTCTGCACAGCCAGCTCTCAAGCGATGTGCAAAATATCACCATGTCAACAGCGCAATACAGCAGTTACTGCACACCTAAAGGACGCGTGCTCGCGAGTTTCCTGCTTTGGCAATCAACCGAAGGCTATTGCGCTCAGCTTCATGGCAGTTTGCGGGAGAGCATACAGAGCCGTCTCGCTAAATTTGTATTGCGTTCCAAAGTAAAGATCGTCGACGCAAGCGGCTCCCATGTATCCCTGGGACTCGCTGGAAACAACGCCGAGATGCTGGCGAAAAAATGCTTTGTCGCCATTCCGCAGTCAGTGCTTGGAGCCGCACATGACGAATCGGCAACGATAATTCGCCTAGCACCTAACCGTTTTCAAATCATCACCGCTGCCGGGCACGCGCCGGCAGTGTGGGAAAAACTGAGCCGCAGTGCCACAGCGGTGGGAAATCTACGCTGGGATTGGCTCAATATTCGCTACGGTATACCGGTTATCACATCGGCGACCCAGGACCAGTTCGTGCCACAAATGCTCAATATGGAAATCCTCGGTGCAGTCAGTTTCAATAAAGGCTGTTATCCGGGACAGGAAGTCATTGCGCGCGCGCAATACCTGGGGATGCTCAAACGTCGAATGTATCTTGCCAATATCCAAAGCGAAATCTCTCCACAGCCCGGAGAGGAGCTCTTCAGCAGGGATGTGCAAGGCCAGGCAAGCGGTATGATCGTCAATGCCGCAGCTTCGCCTGAAGGCGGGTATGATGTACTTGCAGTAATTCAAATTGCCAGTGCCCAAACTGAAGAGATCCACTGGAAATCACTGAGCGGCCCTACTTTGAAATTGCTGCCTCTTCCCTATTCTGTGTGATGCCTGTTAATTTCTACATTTATTACCGTGTCAACCCCGCTGGCGCAGTGGCACTGGAAGCGCGCATCCACGAAATGCAGGCGGCTTTGCATAATCAGAATGGAATTGCAGGACGCCTTTTGAAAAAACGAGATGAGCCGCTGTTGTGGATGGAAGTTTACGAGAATGTTGCCGACGCAGAAAGTTTCGAAGATGCCATGGCGCGCATTGTTGAAGAATACCGCATACGACAATTCCTTGAGCCGGGCTCGCAGCGTCATAGCGAGTGTTTTGTTGTTTAATGGGTGCTTTGCTCTAGGGAACCTCTAATTAAGTCCTCCGCGAATTGCGTTGCTGGCAAAATGCGGAAGTATGCGAGGCGCGCAACGAAGGTCGTAGCCAGGACTACGAAGCCGAGGAGCGCAACGACGCAGACGCCGCATTTTGCCGCAACCCGTAGGGACGGGGCTTGTCCGGGCGGTCTGCTTTGTCGCTCGGCTTGCCAAGGGGAGTAGCCATTGGCTGCGCCTCGCTTCGCGCATCCCATCCCGGAAAGCCGTCGTCGCAACCGCGTGGGACTTAATTAGAGGTTCCCTAATCATGTGCCTTGTTTTGCTTGCTTATAAGCTGTCGCCGGATTGGCCTTTGCTGCTCGCTGCCAATCGCGATGAGTTTTACGAGCGCTCCACCGCGACGGCGTCGTTTTGGGACGATCATCCGGAGATTCTCGGAGGACGCGACTTGCAAAAACACGGAACCTGGCTTGGCATCACGCGCAAAGGGCGCTTTGCCGCTGTCGCTAATTATCGTCAAGGCATTGCCCAGAAGAAAAACACGCCATCCCGTGGCGCGCTGGTGAGCAATTATCTGCTTGGAAAAGAAAACCCAGGGGATTATTTACAACGGCTGCAGCAGCATGCCGCCAAATACGACGGCTTTAACCTGATAGTCGGGGACATCAAGGATGTTTACTACTATTCAAACCGCGGCGGAAAAACGCAAAAACTCGCTCCCGGTTTATATGGCTTGAGCAACCATTTGCTGGATACGCCCTGGCCCAAGGTAGAGCGCAGCAAGAAACAGCTCATACAACTTTTTTCAGCGCCGCAGCCGCCCTCCATCGAGGCGCTGTTCGCCATTCTGGCCGATCGCTTTGTTCCGGATGATAAAGAGCTGCCGAACACCGGCATCGGACTGGAACGGGAACGGCAGTTGTCACCAATTTTTACCTCCTCAGCCGAGTATGGTACGCGTTCTTCCACCCTGCTTTTTATCCATTCGGACAACCGAATTGAACTTATCGAGCGCTCCTTTAAGCGGGCCGGTGTGGAAGGCGCCACCGTGCATCACGAGTTCTCAATCGACTCTACATCTTCATAAATGCAGAACCATCCTTACATGCGGTATGCCTGCGTCCATGAATTCCCCGCTGACCACTTTGAAACCGCGGCGGGTATAAAATGCGATAGCGTAAGTCTGCGAATTTAGGAAAACGTTGCTGAATCCCCGAGTTCTGGCAATTTGCAAAAGAGCTTCAAGCAACGCGCTGCCTACACCCAGCCCTCGCCACTCTTTCAATACCGCCATGCGGCCGATTTGACCATCGCATAGCAGGCGCGCCGTGCCAATGGTCTCGCCATTGCGGCTTTGTGCCAAAACATGACGTGCATCCGGGTCCAGCCCATCCCATTCCAGCTCGACTGGAACGTTCTGCTCGACCATGAAAACCTCCTTGCGGACACGCATGAGTTCATGCTGTGCTTCTTGCCAGCTTACTTCGCGTATTTGGTAATCTTGCATTTTTTTTCGGAATACCCTCCCGGCCAACGATATAATATTGCAACCGGCAATGACATGACCATGAAAAGCTTGTGGAACGACAAGGAAGCGGCAAAGTTCAAGGGCGACTTAGGCCAGCGTGTCTATACTTCACGCCTGCTGGGCCGGGACAAATCACTGGTGCTGCACGGTGGAGGCAATACCTCGGTCAAGATCCGTGAACGCAACATCCTGGGAAAAGAGGAGGACATACTTTATGTCAAAGGTAGCGGCTGGGATTTGGAAACCATAGAGCCTGCCGGTTTCTCTCCGGTGCGGCTGCTTCACTTGCAGCATCTTGCCAAGCTTAATGCACTCTCCGATCCGCAAATGGTGAATGAGCTTAAAACACACATGACTTGCGCTTCGGCTCCGGCGCCTTCAATCGAGACTATTCTGCACGCTATTCTCTCCTATAAATATGTGGATCATACCCACGCCGATGCGGTGGTCACCGTCACCAACACTGCAAATGGCGAGCAACGCATCAGGGACATCTATGGCGAAAGCGTAGTTATCATTCCCTACGTGATGCCGGGCTTCGAATTGGCGCAGGTGTGCGCCCAGCAATTCGCCAGGGAAGCAAGGCGCAGCACTGTGGGCATGGTGCTCATGAACCACGGCATTTTTTCTTTCGGTGCCACCGCCAGGGAATCCTATGAACGTATGATTGACCTGGTATCACGCGCGGAAAAATACCTGGCCAGGAAAGGCGCCTGGAAAATAGCTTCTCGCTCCGCTGCTATTTCCAAAACTCCGTTGAGAATGGAACTCGCCTTGATGCGCGGGGAAATTTCAAAGGCTGCCGGTTTCCCCGCCATTCTCAGCACCTGCACCAATAGCCAAACTCTGGCATTCGCACAGCGCAAGGATGTCGCGAAAATCTCACAGCAGGGTCCGGCTACGCCTGACCATGTGATCCGCACTAAACGACTTCCGATGCTGGGTAGGAATGTCGAGGCTTATACCAGGCGGTACCGCGAATATTTCCAGCAATACACTCGCTCCTCTAAGGAAAAGAAAACAATGCTGGATCCTGCGCCGCGTATCATTCTTGATGCGAAGCTTGGCCTGTGCACAGTGGGTCAAACCGCAAAGGATGCGGCCATAGCCTGTGAAATTTATTTGCACACCATCGAAGTCATTCTGCGCGCCAACTCTCTGGGTGGATATTGCGCGCTACCGGCAAAAGAATTGTTTGACGTTGAGTACTGGGATTTGGAGCAGGCCAAACTCAAGAAAAGCGGCAAGCCACCTGTATTCACCGGCGAAATCGCTTTAGTCACGGGTGCAGCCTCTGGCATAGGCAGGGCATGTGTGGATTCCCTGCTTGCGCGAGGCGCTGCGGTCATCGGGCTGGATTTGAATCCTGCCATTGAACAGATGCACAAACGCAGCGATTTTTTGGGGGTGCGCTGCGATGTGACAAGTGAAACAGCTGTGACAACCGCGCTTGATAGCGCTGTCAAAACATTCGGCGGACTCGACATGCTGATACTCAATGCCGGAATTTTCCCAGCAAGCCGGCGCATCGAGGCTTTGCGCGGCGAGGAATGGCGCAAGGTGATGAATATCAACCTTGATGCCAATCTGTTGATGCTGCGCGAATGCCATCCTTTGCTGAAGCTTTCGCCCAAAGGCGGCCGCGTGGCGATCATCGGTTCCAAAAACGTCTCCGCGCCTGGCCCGGGGGCTGCCGCTTACTCTGCTTCCAAAGCCGCACTCAATCAACTTGCCAGGGTGGCAGCACTGGAATGGGGCGCGGAACGGATCCGCATTAATATTATTCATCCTAATGCGGTATTCGATACCGCCATATGGAGCGAAGCTGTGCTGGCATCGCGCGCAGCGCAATACGGCCTCAGCGTCCAACAATACAAGAAGAATAATGTGCTGAGAACCGAAGTTACGAGCCGCGATGTTGCGGAACTTGCGGCAGAAATGTGTGGCCCGCTGTTTGCTAAGACCACTGCTGCCCAGGTGCCCGTAGACGGTGGCAATGAGCGTGTGATCTAAGTGAGCCCGCCAAACAAAGTCGAAACCCTGCGCTGGCGGAACAACAAGCTGGAAATGATAGACCAGCGCATTCTTCCCAAACGGTTTGAATATGTGACCTTCGATTCAGCAGCAGCCGTTGCCGATGGTATACGCAGCATGGTGGTAAGAGGCGCACCTGCTATCGGTTGCGCTGCGGCTTATGGCATCGCGTTGGAAGCGCAGCGCCTGCAACGCCTGCCGGAAAAAGATTTTGTATCGGCTCTGGAAAAAAGCTTTACTGAGCTTGGGCTTAGCCGGCCTACAGCGGTGAATCTATTCTGGGCATTGCAGCGTATGCGAGAGGTCTGGACCAAGGTAAAGCATCAAAATCATGTGCTAATAGCTCAAAAGCTTCTGATTGAGGCTAAGGCTATTCAAGCCGAAGACCTGCGTGTGAACCGCGCTATGGGCAAGCATGGCGCTGCGCTCATTAAAGATAACGCACGAATTCTTACCTATTGCAACGCCGGAACACTCGCCACTGCCGGCCATGGCACTGCGCTGGGAATTATCCGTTCAGCGGTGGAAGCGGGCAACAAAGTAAGTGTGTTTACCGCTGAGACTCGTCCTCTGCTGCAAGGCGCGCGGCTTACCGCCTGGGAACTGGTGGAGGAAAATATTCCGGTGACGCTGATTACCGACAATATGGCTGGACACTTGATGAGCCGTGGGGAAATTGACGTAGTGGTCGTTGGCACCGACCGCGTGGCTGCGAATGGAGATGTGGCCAACAAGATTGGCACTTACATGCTGGCGGTGCTGGCGCAGCGGCACCACATCCCTTTTTATGTCGCCTGTCCCCTTTCCAGCATAGATCTCGGCATGGCTAATGGCGCCGCGATTCCCATCGAAGAGCGTTCGGCTTCCGAAATCTTGGGATTCCGCCGCGCGCAATGGGCGGCTGAAGGTGTGAAAGTGCGCAATCCGGCGTTCGACGTAACTCCTGCGGAATTGGTGACCGGGCTTATCACCGAGAAAGGCGTGGTGCTCTCCCCTAACCGTGAGAATCTGAAGAAACTGTTCGAGGGACAAAACTTACAGACCAATGCAAAACTTTACGAGCGTAGGCAGAAAGCAGCGAGAGAGGCGAAAAAACCGGAGCTTATTCGAAAGTAAATGAGGATTTTTGAGCTTTGAGCAACAAAATTGTGCCCAGCGCATTAGTTTCGCATCGGTCTGCTAAATCGTGACCCCGCCGCCGACTTCTATAACAGCACCGTTGATGTAGCTCGCTTCGTCAGAAGCGAGGAAGGCGTAAGTATTTGCGATTTCTTCAGGCCTGCCGAGGCGACCCAGCGGGACTCTCTCCTCGATGGCTTTCAGCACTCTATCCGGCATTGAACTCAAAATGGGAGTTTCAATGAATCCAGGACAGACTGCATTGGTGCGGATTCCCCTTTTACCCAGTTCCCTAGCCCAAGTTTTGACCATCCCGATCACGCCGAATTTGCTTGCTGCGTAATTGGTTTGTCCAAAATTGCCGTACAAACCGACGATAGAGGAAGCATTCAGTATCACTCCCGAATTCTGCCGCAGCATGACGTCCACCACTGCCTTGGTGCAGTTGTAGACACCTTTGAGGTTGATATCAATCACCTTGTCGAACTGCTCATCAGTCATGTTCTTGAGCTGGCTGTCCATAACAATGCCGGCGTTGTTGACCAAGCAGTCTATACGGCCGTATTTTTTTACCACTGCCTGAACCATGTTTTCGATGCTGGACTTGTCTCGAACATCGACGATAAAACCTGCAGCCTCACCACCTTCTGACTTGACTTTCTGCACCGTTTCATCCAGCCATTCCGGCGTCAAATCACAGGCGATAACCTTGGCGCCTTCCTTGGCAAACTTAATGGCAGTAGCTTGCCCGATGCCGCGACCGGCACCTGTTATGATTGCGACTTTGCCTGCTAATCTCGGGCAAATATGATTTTTAGAATGTTTAATTTTGATTGGCATGGATAAAGTTTAGCATAGCGTTGTGCGGTGCACAATGATTTTTGTACATATCTACATCTGATTGTTATACATAACTATTTCAACCTTATAAAATGCTGCAATGCAATTCTAGAGATGTTATGGAAACAACGGAACAAGGCTAGCGGTCGCGGATATCTACTCTTGTGCCGACCGTTACTTGATTGAATAACTCCAGCAAATCCTGATTGCCCATCCTGATGCAGCCAATTGAACCAGTCTTGCCCATTTTCACCGTGTCCGGCGAGCCATGAATATAAATGTAGCGACGCATGGTATCCACATTGCCGAGACGGTTGAACCCGACTTCGCAGCCGGAAAGCCACAAGATGCGTGTCAGAATCCAATCCCGTTTGGGATAAAGCTTTGCGAGTTCAGGCGTATAAATTTCGCCGGTGGGACGGCGGTCGACAAACACGGTATTCATCGGCAAGCCGCCACCGATTTTGGCGCGAATCAAATGCAATCCGCGCGGCGTGCAGTTGCTGCCGTTCATTTCCCCCGCGCCGTTCTTCGAGGTGGAGACATCATAGCGCTTGACCACTTTTCCCTGCTCATCAAGCAAGGTCAGCGACTGCCGCGGCAGGCTGACGATAATTTTTGGCATCAATTATCCGCCCCGCGGCGCTCGGCAAAAAAACGCTGCAACATCTTACCGCATTCCGCAGACAGCACTCCGCCCACCACCTGCGTATGGTGATTGAGCCGCGCTTCATGGAATAAATTTACAACACTGCCGCAGGCTCCGGCTTTCGGATCCAGTGCGCCGTACACCAGATTGGCAATGCGCGCCTGCATGATGGCACCAGCACACATGGGGCATGGCTCGAGTGTCACGTAAAGCGAGCAACCCGTAAGCCGGTAATTTCCGGTTTTGTCAGCAGCATCGCGCAGCGCTTGAATTTCTGCATGTGCGCTCGGGTCGTTTTTTGATATAGGCGAATTGAAACCGCGTCCGATAATTTCGCCATTGCTCACCACCACTGCTCCTACCGGAACCTCGTTGGCTCGCCACGCTTGCTGCGCAAGCTGCAACGCCTCCCGCATAAAAGCCTCACCGTTCATGCTTATTATTCCCACTCAATGGTTGCAGGCGGCTTGCCGGAAATGTCGTATACCACGCGATTGATGCCGCGCACTTCATTGATGATGCGGTTGGAAACTTTCGATAACAGGTCATGCGGAAGTTCCGCCCATTGCGCGGTCATAAAATCCTGGGTGGTGACCGCGCGCAGGCATACCGTATATTCATAAGTCCGGCCGTCACCCATCACCCCCACCGATTTTACCGGCAGGAACACTGCGAATGCCTGCGCGGTCCTTTCGTACCAGCCTGAGGCGCGCAGCTCATCAATAAAAATAGCATCAGCGCGCCGCAATAAATCGGCAAACTGCTTTTTTACTTCGCCCACAATCCTTACGCCCAACCCGGGACCGGGGAAAGGATGGCGGTATACCATTTCATGCGGCAGGCCCAGTGCCAGTCCCAACTCGCGTACTTCGTCTTTAAATAACTCCCTCAGCGGTTCGAGCAGTTTCAGATGCAGCGTTTCAGGCAGGCCGCCGACGTTGTGATGCGATTTGATGGACTGCGCCTTTTTGGTTTTGGCGCCTGCTGATTCAATCACGTCAGGGTAAATCGTTCCCTGGGCGAGCCATTTTACCTGCCGCAGCTTCTTCGCCTCTCGCTGGAACACTTCGATAAATTCATTGCCGATGATTTTGCGTTTTTTCTCCGGATCTACAACTCCGGAAAGCTTGTGCAGGAATTCCCGAGCTGCGTCAACATAAATGACTTTAACACCCAGATTGTGCGCAAAAGTATCCATCACCTGCTCGGCTTCATTGAGCCGCAGCAGGCCGTTGTCCACGAACACGCAGGTGAGCTGCTTGCCGATAGCCTTACGCAGCAGAGCGGCAGCGACTGCCGAATCCACGCCACCGGAGAGTCCAAGTAAAACTTCTTCCTTGCCCACTTCACGGCGGATCTTGGCGACCGCCTCATCTGCGTAGTCGGGCATGTTCCAGTCACCCTTGAGCCCGCAAATATCGTGCACGAAGCGCTCTATAATGCGCTTGCCCTGCGGCGTGTGGGTTACTTCAGGATGAAACTGCAACCCGTAAAACCTGCGCCTATCGTCAGCCATGCCGGCAATCGGGCTCGCCTCGTTGCCGGCGATTACCTTGAAGCCTTCCGGGAGCGTAGTTACGCGGTCGCCATGGCTCATCCAAACGTCGAGCAGTCCGTAGCCTTCTTTGTTGCTTCTATCCTGAATATCCTTGAGCAAGGCCGAATGGCCGCGCGCGCGCAGCTCGGCGTAGCCAAATTCCCGTATCAGAGCGTTTTCCACTTCGCCGCCGAGCTGCGCCGCCATGGTCTGCATGCCATAGCAGATTCCCAGCACAGGCACGCCCAGCTCGAATACGATTTGCGGCGCTCGCGGTGTGCCGCCTTCCGTGACTGATGCCGGACCGCCGGATAGAATAATGCCGCGCGGGTTGAATTCGCGGACAAACTTTTCACCAACGTCGTAGGAATGCAGTTCGCAGTAAACGTGGGCTTCGCGCACGCGGCGCGCGATGAGCTGCGTGTACTGGGAACCGAAATCAAG
>Ga0187787_10000046_pt1 | contig 13335 bp, 16 predicted proteins | sample 1015_BV01_MP06_2_FD_133007 | JGI IMG/M metagenome (GOLD analysis project Ga0187787, IMG submission 133007) | Tropical peat soil microbial communities from peatlands in Department of Meta, Colombia - 1015_BV01_MP06_20_MG | ecosystem: Environmental > Terrestrial > Soil > Wetlands > Peat | place...
AAGGAGGGGCGAACTCCCTTTTCCCGTGATCTTAACGTCCTCGGGAAGTATGACCGGCAGGTCCTTTTCCGGGACAGGAACGACCCCGCAGGCATCACAATAGATGACGGGTATGGGTGTTCCCCAGTATCTCTGCCTCGATATGCCCCAATCCCTCAATTTAAAATTAACTGCCGCCTCTCCAAACCCCTTTTCTTCAATGAACTTTATGATCTCCTTTTTGGCAATCTCACTTTTCAGTCCGCTGAATTGACCTGAGTCGACAAGGACGCCTTCGTCTTCATACGCTTCGGTGAGCTCTGAATCAACAGTCGGAAATTCAGAGTCTACCCCCCCGCTCCCTCCCCTACTAATGGGAGGGTCTTGTCTATTGAACGTTGATTGTTCTTCCGGCACGATCACGGATCTTATCGGCAGGTCGTATTTCTTGGCAAACTCAAAGTCCCGCTGATCGTGGGCCGGCACCGACATAATAGCTCCGGTTCCGTATTCCATAAGGACAAAGTTTGCGACATAGACCGGCACCTTGGCGCCGTTTAATGGATTAATCGCATAAGACCCGGTGAAGACCCCTATTTTTTCCGTCTCCCTGCCATACTTTGTCTTTATCGCTTGCAAAGCTTCAATGGCCTCATTCTGCACGAGCTTCTCGGATAAAGGATGTCCCGGAGCGATACACATGAAGGTCACGCCAAACAATGTATCCGGCCTCGTGGTAAAGATCCTCAGCTTCTCATCAAGTCCGACAAGAGGGAAGTCCACTTCAACGCCTTCCCCCCTTCCTATCCAGTTTTCCTGCATGAGGACCACCCTTTCGGGCCATCCCTTCAATTCATCGCAGCCCGCGAGCAATTCTTCCGCGTAATGGGTAATCCTGAAAAACCACTGTTCGAGTTTCTTTTGGACGACTATGCTGTCACACCGCCAGCATCTTTCGTTGATAACCTGTTCATTGGCGAGGACAGTGGCACAGGATTGGCACCAGTTCACGAAAGAATGCTTTCTGTAGGCCAGCCCTTTTTCGAGCATCTTCAGAAAAAACCACTGGTTCCATTTGTAATACTCGGGGTTGCACGTGGTCACTTCTCTTTCCCAATCGTAACTGAGCCCCATGCGGTTGAGTTGTTTTTTCATATCGCCTATATTCTTATACGTCCACTCGGCGGGATGCACGCCGTGTTTTATCGCAGCATTCTCGGCCGGAAGTCCGAAGGCATCCCAGCCCATTGGGTGAAGGACGTTGTATCCCCGCATCCGTTTATACCTGGCGATCACATCGCCGATAGCATAATTCCTCACATGACCCATGTGGATTTCTCCCGAGGGATAAGGGAACATCTCGAGACAGTAGAATTTCTCCTGCGAGGGATTCGACTCTGTCTTATAGAGAACCCTATTAGACCAATATTCCTGCCATTTTAACTCAATCTTTTGAGGATCGTATCTTTCTTCCAAGCCACTAACCTCACACAAACACAAAATATGATCGGTATTATAGCAGATAGAAATTGATTTCGGATGTTTAGGGGTTTTGAGTACGCTCAGGCGGAAAGGTTTACCCGGTAAGTGTTCCAACTCCTGCAATTCGAGCACCTTCCGGACCATTCAGAAGCCGTATGACGGCATTTATTACAACTGTACGAAAGACTGAAGGCACACTTATTGGAATCCAAGGCTCTCTTGAACTCGCGCACCGCCCTGTCAATCTGATTCCTTTTCATATAAAGATTGCCCAGGAGCTGGTGCATCCCCGGATAGGTCGCACCCCCGGTGTCAATAGATGTCATCGTTTCGAAGGCATCATCTATCATTTCGAGCCTGTAATAAAGTCTCCCGAGAAAAAACTTTATCACGGGGTCCTGAGGATTTTTTAGTATGTTTTTTTTGTATATTCTTATGAGTCTGAGCGGTTCATTCACGCTGATCAGCAAATCTTCGAGCCTTAACAGGATGACCATGGACGATGTCTGTTCATAACTTTTTTCGAGTAGGTTGATCGCCTCCTCAGACTCTCCCTCTCTAAGGAGGACTTCTGCCAGCCCCAAGGTAGCCGGGACGAAATTTTTCTCTAACCTCAATACGGTTCTGAAGGCCTTTTTTGCCTTTTCGAGTTCCCCGTTTTCAAGGCTATTTCTGCCATACTCGAACTTGTATCCCACAAGATTCTGCCTCTCACGGTTCTTATCCCTTTCCGCGTTTTCATTTTTGAGTATTGTCTTCTGAACGTACACAAGATCGTCCCATTTTTCCTGTTTCTCTAGGATATCCCTCTTTTTGCAAAGGGCCGACAGATTTTTATCATCCAGTTCCAGAATGTCTTCGATATACCTGAGGGCGTCAGACCATCTCCCTGTCCTTTCCATAAGTCTTTCAAGGGAGGACAAAACCTCGATATTCCTTGGATCGAGCTCCCTTGCCCGCTCATAATGCTCCCGCGCTTTCTGCAGATCCTCTTCAGAAAAGGCAATATCTCCAAGCTTGAGCATTGCATTAAGATGTGCCGGATCTTCTAATAAAACTTCATTGAGTAATTTCTGCGCCTCGGCCCGATCATGATATGCAAATAAATAGTTCAGCGCCTTCGAATACAACTCTTGAATCTTTGCCTCCTTTTTCCGTCTCTTCTGGTATTGAATGTTATCGACATATCTTTTTGTATCCCTGACCACAAAAACAAAAAGCATCGATAGGCCGCCGACAGCGATGGAGAACAAAATGAGGGCTATTGTAGGAGTCTCATAGGCGCTCCCGAAAGGAACGTGGACAGTGGCAACTTCCTGATTGTGGATGGCAAACACGGCGAGTGATGCTAAAAATAAGACGAATATGAAGACCGCCAGTTTACTCATTAATGGCGATATCTTTACAACTGGATTTTCTTAGCATCGATCCATAATTTCTCGAGTTCATAAAATGCTCTTGTCCCCTCTTCAAAAACGTGGACAATAACATCTCCGTAATCCATAAGTACCCAATGGCTGAAAGTCAACCCTTCGATTCCAACAGGTTTGATCTCTTCTTTCTTGAACGTCATTTCTATCTCTTCCTCTATCGCTTTTACCTGCGTGATACTTTCTCCGGAGCAGATAACAAAGTAATCCGCTATTGTGCTCAGGCCTCGTAAATCAAGGACAAGTAAGTCTTTCGCTTTCTTTGCAAGTGCCGCCCGCGCTGCAATGAGGGCTCTGTCTTTGCTGTCTAAGGTCTTCCCTCCCTTCTGATCAAATTAGTGCAAAGTAAAAGAAATAAAGAAATGTAGAGTGAAAACTTCAATCTTTAATGCTTGACTCTGAACATTTCGACTCTTAGCTTCTGTAAAGTCTATTTGTAATTATATAGGATTGAACCTCAGGTGGCAATAGATATTTTATGCCTTTATTATGTCTTACGAGCCTTCTAATCGCCGTAGAGGATATTCCTATATTTGTTAATTTAAGGAGTAAAGTCTCACTTTCGCTCTTCAACTTTACGCTGTATGCTTCTTTGATCAAATCGTCAAGATCTTTTAAAGCGTCACCTTTGATTTTCAAGTAAGGTGACGCACTGAGATCAATGAATCTGAAGTCGGGCCTTGAGATGATAATAAAATTCGTAACGGTCATGAGCAATTCAGGCTGCCACCAATTAGGCAGATCGAGAAAGGCGTCTATGCCGAGAATAAAAAAAAATCGCGCATCTGGACGCTCCTTTTTTAGCTTCTCGATAGTATTGACGGTGTAAGACTTCCCTGTCGTCCTGTATTCAATATCCGAAATTTCAAAGTGCCTCTCGTCAGCCACTGCAAGTCTCACCATTTCATACCTGTGAGCAGCATCAGCCATATCCTCTGTTTTGAGAGGCGGGGTTCCCGCAGGAATAAAAAGAATTTTATCCAAATCGACCCTTTCCCTCACCTCCTCGGCGGCCCTGAGGTGTCCATAGTGTATAGGGTTAAAGGTTCCGCCGAATATGCCGATATTCATGTAGATTATAAAGATACAAGATGCAGGATTCAGGATGCACGATAAAAAACATCCTGCATCGTGTATCATGCATCTTGTTTCATTCCCTTAACTGCCCAGTCCCAAGGACTATAAACTTCGTGCAGGTCAATTCCTCGAGACCCATCGGCCCTCTCGCATGGATTTTATCTGTAGAAATGCCTATCTCGGCACCAAGTCCGAACTGAAAACCGTCATTAAGCCTCGTAGAGGCGTTCACAAAGACCGCAGAGGAATCGACCTCCCTTAAAAACCTCATCGCCTTATCGTAATTCATAGTGGCGATGGAGTCGGAATGAGCAGAACCGTATTTGGCGATATGTTCCATAGCGTCATCCATATCCTTCACCACCTTAACGTTTAAGATCAGATTAAGATACTCTTTATAATAGTCTTCTTCTTTCACCTCTGTTATGTCCGGATATATTGCAAGGGTCTTCGGGCATCCTCTCAGCTCAACACCGGCGCTTTCAAGACGTTTCAGCACCGTTGGCAGAAACCCTTCCGCTATAGGTTCATCCACGAGCATCGTCTCCATAGCGTTGCAGGTTCCCGGCCTTTGGACCTTCGCATTCAAACAGATTTCCGCCGCCATAATGAGATCGGCATCTCTGTCAACGAATACATGACAGACACCCTTATAGTGTTTTAGGACCGGGATTCGTGAATTTTCCGTGACAGCCCTTATTAATGACTCTCCGCCTCTCGGAATGATGAGATCCACTATACCTTCGAGCTTCAGCATCTCCATAATCGCCTCCCTTTCGGGGATATCGATAAAGGTTATCGCGCCTTGATGAAGTCCCTGTTTTTTTGCTGCATCCCTCAAAACCTTTACAATCGCCTTATTGGAATGGATAGCCTCGGAGCCCCCCCGAAGGATAACAGCGTTGCCGGCCTTGAGACAGAGGCCAGCGGCATCCGCGGTGACGTTAGGTCTCGATTCGTAAATAATACCTATAACACCGATCGGAACGCGCATTTTTCCCACGCTCATCCCGTTAGGTCTCCGCTGCACCTTCACGATCTCCCCGACCGGGTCAGGCAGGGCTTCAACCTCGACGAGTCCCTGTGCCATTTCGGAAACTCGTTTTTCGGTCAGCGTCAGTCTATCTATCATGGCTTTCGAAAGCCCTTTTTTTCTGGCGTATTGTATATCCTTCTTGTTCTCCGAGATTAGTTCCTCCGCCCTTTTCTGAAGAGCCTTTGCCATTTCAAGAAGGGCAGCGTTTTTCTGGCCGGCAGATGCCTTGGCAAGCACTCTCGCCCCCTCCCTCGCTTCCTTTGCTTTATCGAGAACATAAGCCCTCATCTCCATAAGCTACCTCCCATATAATTAATGATAAATATACCATAGAATGCTCAGCGATAGTATCGCGTTTCAAAAATTGACTTCCCATTGTGCTCCTTTTTAAAATGTCCTATGCCCCAGATTAAGATCCTGCCATCTGATCTCAGGAATAAGATCGCGGCGGGGGAGGTGATCGAAAGACCTGCCTCTGTCGTGAAGGAGCTGATCGAAAACTCGATCGATGCCGGAAGTACAGATATAAGGATCGATGTCCTATATGGCGGCAAGCGCCTTATTAAGGTTGCGGATGACGGAACAGGTATGGACGGAGAGGATGCCCTCCTCTGTTTTGAGCGACACGCAACGAGCAAACTCGCCGACGAAGAGGATCTTTTCAATATCAAAACAATGGGATTCAGGGGGGAGGCACTATCATCGATAGCGTCTGTTTCGAAAGTCAGACTTATCACTGGAGTCAGAGGTTCCAAACTGGGCATCGCTGTAGAAATTATCGGAGGAGAGGTTAAAGAGATAAAGGACTCTCCTACCTTAGGAACATCTATGGAGGTCAGGGATATATTCTTTAATACTCCCGCGAGGAAAAAATTCCTCAAATCCAACAGTACCGAACTTTTCCATATCATTGATACGGTGACAAAGGAGGCATTGTCTCATTGGGAGATTGGCTTCAGGCTCATTTCCGATAACAGAGAAACCTTGAATATCCCTTTATCATCAGGTCCTAAAGAACGCATTATGCAGATTTACGGGGAAGAATTCTTGAACAACTTAATCGAGACCAAAGCCGAGACAGAGGAATTAAAGATGATTGCCTTTGTGACGAAAGGTGACAGCTTTAGGAACATGAAATCCCATCAGTTTATCTTCATAAACAACCGGCCCGTAAAGGATGCATCAATCTCTCACGCCGTATATCACGCTTTCGAAGGAATTCTCCCCCATGAGAAGCATCCCGTTTTTTTCATCTTTATCGGTATAGATCCGCTTAAGGTGGACTTCAATGTTCATCCTGCGAAACGTGAAGTCAGATTTGAGGATACAGAGTCTGTCTATCGTTTTGTGACCAATTGCATAAGAGAAACCGTCAAAAGGGAGAGAACAGAATATACAAAACAGTTTGTGGAAATCCAGGCGCAGGACCATGTCGAACCGTTTTCGGACAGTTCCATGCCCTCTTCGCTGCCCTTTAACTCTCCCGGGCTTGCAATATCCGAAAACCTCGAACTTGCCTACAAGGCTTCATTGCCGTATATCTATCTCGGCGACACGTTTATCGCAGTTTCAGGAAAGGGGGGGCTTACCCTTATAGACCACCACGCAGCCCATGAGAGAATCCTCTATGAAAAATTCTTGGGTGGAATAAAGTTCAATGTTCACCATCTGCTGTTCCCAAGGCAGGTAAAGCTTTCTCATAAAGAATACAGGGTTATTCTTGAGAACGCAGAGATCTTACGGGATTTCGGCATAGAGGCAGAAGATTTCGGACATGAATCGATCATCGTCCGTTCCCTGCCGGACGTCTTGGCTGAGGCCGATATGAGAGGTATACTCTCCGATATTGCATCATGCATCCTCGAAGGCGTTTCTCCTGACGGATCCTTCAGAGAAGCACTCGCGGCAAAGATCGCCTGCCACAGCTCGGTTCGAGGGAAAGATATCCTTAACAAGGAAGAGGTTTCGACCCTTATAGCCGATCTCGAACAGACTGAACATCCGGACCAATGCCCTCACGGAAGACCGACCAGGATCTTCTTTTCTCTCGATGACCTGAAAAAGATGTTCAAGAGGAAATGAACAAAGTCATCGTCCTCTTCGGACCTACAGGTGTCGGAAAGACCGGCGTCTCTCTTCTCCTTGCAAAAGAACTGGATACGGAGATAATCAGTGCGGATTCAATGCAGATATACAGGCACATGGATGTCGGAACTGCCAAACCCCCTTCTGAGGAAAGGGCCGCCGTCAAACACCAAATGATCGATATAGTGGACCCATGGGAATCTTTTAGCACAGGTAAATATATCTCAACGGCAGTACCGATTATTAAAAGGCTGCATAAAGAAAGGAAGATACCGGTTATTGTCGGAGGCACTGGCTTATATATTAAGGCAATGACAAGGGGCATCTTCAACGGTCCTTCCGCTGACTGGACATTGCGGAGAGAGCTTTTTTCCAGGGAGGAAGAAGAAAAAAGATCTCTCTATAATTATCTAAAAGAACTCGACCCCGTAGCTGCGGGAAAGATTACGCAAAATGACACGCGCAGGATAATAAGGGCTCTGGAGGTCTGTCTCAAAAGTAATATTAGCATGTCGCAGATGCAGAAGGAACTCACTGTGCCGCTTCCATATGAGTTCATCAAAATAGGTCTCACACGGGACAGAAAAGAACTCTACGGACTGATCGAAGATAGAGTTGACGGGATGATCAGGTCCGGACTTATCGAAGAAGTGAAAAATATCCTGATGATGAGCCCGGACAGAACCCCCATGCAGGCGATAGGTTATAAGGAAGTTGCATTGTATCTGAATGGAAAGATATCTTTGGATCAGGCCATCGGACTTATCAAAAGAGGCACTAAGAGATATGCTAAAAGGCAGTTCACATGGTTCAAGAAAGAGGAAGGTGTTCACTGGGTTAACCTTACGGGCGTTTATGACAGCCGTGAGGCTTTCAGTCTTGTTAACATGACTCTTAAAACCTTATTATAAGTGTGAACTCAAAAACCTCACGTCTTGCAATATTAAGAAAAATACTTTATTTTAAAAAGAAAATGAAGTGAGGAGAATGGGAATGTCCAATGCAAATAAAGGCATTAACCTTCAGGACAACTATCTGAATCAACTGAGGAAGGAAAAGGTACCCGTCGTAATATACCTTACAAACGGGGTAAGGCTAAAAGGCTTTATAAAAAGTTTCGACAATTTTGTAATACTGCTAAAAGAAAATACAGAGTCGCTCATTTATAAGCATGCCATTTCAACAATAGTACCGGAAAAAGAGATAGAGATAAGGTTTGAAGAACAGCCATAGCCGTAAAAGCCCTCTTCTCACTGTCGACCTGATCATAGAAGTGAACGAAGCTATCCTCTTAATCAAGCGGAAAAATCCGCCCGAAGGATGGGCTTTGCCGGGAGGGTTTGTCGACTACGGAGAGACCGTCGAATCGGCAGCGATACGGGAGGCAAAGGAGGAAACAGGGCTTGATGTGGAACTCATCAGGCAGTTTCACTCTTACTCAGATCCAAAGAGAGATCCGAGACATCACTCGGTAACGACTGTGTTTTTGGCGAAAGGAACGGGCAAGGCTGTCGCAGGGGACGATGCAAAAGAGATTGGGATGTTTCATAGAGAGAGCCTGCCGGAGCAGATCGCCTTTGATCACAGGAATATTCTCAATGACTATTTTACAGGGAGGTATTAATTAATGCTGAAAGTAATGCGCAAACATGCAAAATATTTTTATGTCCTTTTTTTTATTGTGATACTTACATTTATTTTCTGGGGTGTGGGCACCGTTGATAAAACAGGCGGCGTTGAGGTTGTCGCGGAAGTGGGAAAATACAAAATAACCACAGAGGAATATTGGAAAACCTATGACAGGATATACCGCTTCTACCGTGAAATCTATAAGGACAAATTCGATGAAGAGATGGAAAAGAAGATGAATCTCAAAGAGGGTGTACTGGACTCAATGATAAATGAGCAGATTCTCCTGATGGCCGCTAAAGATGCGGGCATCACTGTCGGCGACGAAGAACTTCAGGAGTCGATTGCACGCGACCCGTCCTTTATAAAAAATGGCGCATTCAATAAGGATGTATATTTGAACCGGCTTAGATTGAGCAGGATGACTCCGGAGCTTTTCGAAAATATGAAACGCAAAGATTTGACCATAACCAAGATGAAACAATTGATTGAGGCGTCTGTTGATGCGACAGATATTGACGCTCAATTGCCCCAGACTTCAGACAATGAACAGGCTGGGAAGATGATTCGGCAGGCGATGCTTGCCGACAAAAAGGAAAAGGCGCTAAAATCATATGTCGATGGTATGAAGAAGAGCATAAAAATCAAGGTAAATAAACAGCTCATTACTTAAAAAACGTTGTAAAAATAGGTCCTGAGGTTTTGTGATAGGCTTGAAAACCCGCCGATTTTTATAGTAGCATAGATAACCTTGCCGAAGTGGTGGAACCTGGTAGACACGCACGTTTGAGGGGCGTGTGGGGTAACCCGTGCGGGTTCAAATCCCGCCTTCGGCACCAAAGAAATCCTTATCGAGCGTTTCTCCAATACTGTGTAAAACAATGGTCTGAACAAATATTATTCGTGAGACTCCGTCCACCAGCCACAATTCTTTATCATTACCATCATTAGTCTGCATTTCCCCGGAACATAGACTAACGCCGGTTCGTCAAAAAGAGAGCCTTTCGAGGAATATAAGCACCGCGAAGACTTTTTCGTTCATGTGACAATATGACCGGCAGACATGGCATATTTCCCTATTTGCCGGCAACTATATATTCTTAACTACTTAAAAAATAATAATTTTTACTGTGGCATTCCTTTTGCTACAATTAATGATAATTGTGATCATTAGAGATATAATGGCAGTTGTCATATTTGTCATATATTAAATTGATAATGAGACATCGGACAAATACTACATAAAAAGTATGTCCGGACTAACAAAAAACTCACGATTTGAGGAGGTAAGAAAACATGGGCTACACACAGGTTGCATTAGAAGACAAGATATTGGATATGTATCCGGAGATAAGGCAGAACGGGCTATCACCCCGTCTCAGCTTTGATGCTGGAAAAAATGCATGGGTCGTGAAACTTGTGAAGGGTAAACAGGAGCAGACTGTATATCTCAACAAACCGGACGCGGACGCCTGTATGGATAACACATATTGTGAAGCTTTAAAGACAGATTTGTGCGACGTGATAAAGAAATTCGAAAAAAGTTGATAAAAGCGCACCCTAAAAGTGCAAAGTTCCCTCCCCACCCGATTTTGTGGAGATGGACTACTTCCATCTCCACAAAATATACATGATTGCCCTTTAAAATCGTAATAATAAATCTTGTGAAATAAATTCCGCCTCAGTCTTCATCCTCACCTTCAATAAGAAGCTTACGGTCTAAAATCTTAACCCCTATAATTTTGGCATCTTCGCCGCTGGCATCGACACAATTGCATTCCAGACGCTCTATCAGGTTCTTAATATCGACGCCTGCACCGACCTTCAAATCCACCACAAGGCTAAGAGCGACAGATATACGTTCAGCCATTTTCCATTTCCTCCTCTTTCTAAAGAAATTATACCGATGTTAAGAAACTAAACAACCCATCGATAGAGTCTGCTCACGAATACTCATTTCTTAGTGTCTGCTACCCCGGCGGCCAGTGCATAAACCTCCCGCCGAGGATATGAAGATGTATATGAAATACTGTCTGCCCCGATTCCTCATTACAGTTCATGACAAGCCTGAAGCCGCGATCAGCGATACCTTTATCCTTTGCGATCTTATTTGCCGTCCTGAACAAGTGAGCGATGAGGGATTTATCTTCTTCCCCAATTTCAAGGATCGTGGGGATATGCTTTTTGGGCACAACAAGAGCGTGCACAGGTGCCTGCGGATTGATATCTTCAAAGGCTACGGCAAATTCATCTTCATAAATTAATCTTGCCGGACGTTTCTTGTCTATGATTTCGCAGAATATACAGCCCATTTCTCAGCCCTTTCAGTATGACCCCGTAATTATACCATCACTGAAAGGGTTTTACCTGCCCGCTTCATTGTTTTGATAATTTCAGGTTTTTGGTTGATTGCTTTGTTATTTTTCTGGCAACGTGTGGCAGGGTACATTTTTGTGTTGACGAATGAGTTATTAAACAGATAAATTTCATATATAAACGCTTTAGCAGTTGCAAATTTTACCTTCAAAACTTCGACGGAGAAGGAGGCTTTAAGACATGGTTGATCTCGCGTCAAAAACACCGACAGAAACCCTCGATGTCCTAGGAAGGGTCTGTCCATATCCCATTGTTCTCATCAAAAAAGAGATGGAAAAATTGCCGGGGGGGGCGATATTGAAGGTGCTCTGCGATTCCCAATCAACGGCTGAGGAAGTTATTCCCCGGTATTGTGAAAAACATGGGTATTCATTCCAATCGGTCAAGATCGAGGACGAAGGTCAATGGGAGTTGTACATACAGAAGGCCTGAGCAGTAGAAAGGCTGAGGAGAATAACTTCAGTCTCCCTTTTTGTTCTCCGGTTTTATTCTTAGCAGATCCGCACTTCTTTTCTTTTTTATGTCCCGTATAAACCAAATGATGAAGCCTGCCGCAAGTAAACTCACAGCTATGTAAGGTTCATACTTTTTCACATCGCCCAGGAGGTTTTTAATCGTCGCTCCGAAGAAATAACCGCCCGCGGTGCATATAATGGCCCAGATGAGACAACTGATCAACTGAAAGGTAAAATACTTTGTCGCACCCATGCGTGAAAGCCCGAGCACTGCCGCACTGAGCAGTCTGAAGCCATATAGCCACTGACATATAAAAATAGAAGCTATGCCATACTTCGCCGTCAAAGATTCCAGTTTCAGGAGATTAACCTTCACAAATCTCTGAATCAGTTTAAAGAAAGCCTCCCTTTTATACAATGCTACAAGGAAAAATGCGCCGTGACCGACATACGAAGCTGCTGTGGAGACAATTATTACCATGATCACATCGAGGTATCCGTTAAATGCCAGAAACCCGGCTGCGACAAGAACACTTTCACCCTCAAAGAATGTGAGGATAAATATAGCGATATAACCGTATTTCGATATTAATTCTTCCAGCGTCCCACTCCATTCAGAGATCCGAAGACGGCAGAAAAAGTGGCATAGAAACAGAAGGATTAACTAATTCAATCACTTTTAAAGCTGATCCTAACAAGAATGTTATGCCCAACCATTATAGCATGAAACTTTAATATCCGTCTTTCTCGTCAGGACATGGAAAAGGGGACGCTGGAAAATCCAGCATCCCCTTTTCCAAAAGATACTATTTACCCTCCGTCCGATATTACTGTTCTTTCAATGTGACAGCGCCGGTCGAGCATACGCTGACACATGTTTCACAACCTTCGCACGAGTCGGCCTGATAAGGGTCTGCCTTGCCGTCTTTCAGCTGGAAAACACCCACCGGACAGTTACTAACGCACTCCTCGCATCCCTCGCACTTGCTTGTGTCTACAACAGGAATCACGCCCACTTCAAATCACCTCCCTGACTAAATTCCGCGATCTTCTTTTAGTTAAACGTAATTATCCAAAAAAACTATTATTTGTTAGTATTATTTTATTATAAAAAACGCGCTTTTTTATTCAGCCTTAACCTGACTTTCACCATATTTGTCGAAGACCGCCTCTTCCTTTATAGAGACAGCTATCTTATAAAGTATGGTCAGCACTAAAAATCCGACCGCCCAAACAGCAAGCGTAATCAATGCCTCCGGTAAGGTGGGCCAATATTCAGTTACTCTTTCAAAAGGATTCGGTACAAAACCTCCGATAACCAGGCCGAAACCCTTATCAATCCACAAGGATAGAAACACGCAAACGGAGGCGAGTGCCAATAACGGTTCTTTTTTCCTTATCTGTGGGAAAATCAATAAGGTCAGTGCCGCCAACGCAAGGATACTTGAAAGCCACATGATGGGTACAAGCTTCATCTGCGCCCCTATCCCGCTGTAAAGGTATATAAAGGGATACATGTGCCCGGGGATTTTGCTGTAGAATGCTGTAAAGAATTCGAGTCCGAGGAAGAATACATTTATATACATACAGTAAGTCACAATCTTGCCCAACGACTGAATGGCTTCCTTGCCCGGATCGAACTTTGTATATTTTCTGACGATTAAGGCCAGAAGAATAAGCAGTGCCGGGCCGCCCGCAAAGGCCGATGCCAAGAATCGGGCCGCCATTATTGCCGACAACCAGAAATGCCTTCCCGGAAGACCTGCGTAAAGGAATGCCGTTACCG
>Ga0187787_10000047_pt1 | contig 12865 bp, 11 predicted proteins | sample 1015_BV01_MP06_2_FD_133007 | JGI IMG/M metagenome (GOLD analysis project Ga0187787, IMG submission 133007) | Tropical peat soil microbial communities from peatlands in Department of Meta, Colombia - 1015_BV01_MP06_20_MG | ecosystem: Environmental > Terrestrial > Soil > Wetlands > Peat | place...
AGTGAAGAAACGCGAGTCTTCGGTCCTTACGGAAATAGAACTTACGAACAGGCAGATGAATGCAGTGGAGGACGAGCTCAGGAAGAATAAGAATAAACTTATGAATACGGAGACAAAGATAGCCAAAGTTGAGGATGAGATTTCCATGAGTAGGGAGAACATTAAAGAGCTGAGGGAATGGATAAAAAGGAAACTCAGGGCAATACAGAAGTACGGACATGATTCGGATACGGTCGTGCTATTCATGGGTACCGACGATATTGCCCAGTTCATGAGGAGGAGTAAATATCTTCAATATGTAACTCTCTATGAACACAAGTTATTGGACGGTTACAAAGATACACTCGAGGGGCTGAGCGAAAAAGAAAATCAGCTCATGGCGCTTAAGAAAGAACTGATAAAGAACAGGGAGAAAGTCAAGGCTGAAGAAGCATCCCTCGCTGAAAAGAAAAACAAAAAAGAGATGTTGCTCGCATCGGTTAAAAAAGAGAAATCCTCCTCCGCGAGGATGTTAAAGGAGTTGGAAAACGCCTCAAAAAAGATCCTCGAGATTATCAAAGAATCTGAAAAGGGAGAAAAAGAAGTCATTCCTTCGGGAAAGGGCTTTTTAGGCCTTAAAGGCAAGCTTCCCTGGCCTGTGGAAGGAAAAGTGGCGATCCCATACGGTTCACAGAAAGATCCGCAGTTCAATACCCCCATATTCAGAAGCGGAACATACATCCAATCGAATGCCGAGTCCTATGCAAAAGCGGTGCATACCGGCAAAGTGGTTTTTGCGGAATGGTTCAAGGGGTACGGTCAGCTCGTCATCGTTAACCACGGCGAGGGATATCATACCCTGTACGGCAGTTTGTCGGAGATTTTTACGAGAGTTGGAGATATAATAAAAGAGAAGCAACCGGTGGGAAGAGTCGGAAACTCCGGGATTCTCAATACACCCGGTCTCTATTTCGAAGTTCGATATAAAGGTAAACCCCTCGATCCATTACAGTGGCTGCAGAGGAGATAATATTTCGGAGGATTAAGAATGATAAAGGTGATTAATAAAAAGATTGTTTTCATCGTGGTGCTTATGTTCGCTATCACGTCGGTCGGTATTTTTATCGGACGGTGGACGATCAGCAGCGTCTGTGCCGAGGAAGGATATGAAGAACTGAAGGTCTTTTCTGAGATCCTTTCTTTAGTCAGAAAGAACTATGTGGAAGATGTAAAGCCCAAGGATCTGATTTACGGCGCTATTAAAGGGATGCTCGGCTCCCTCGATCCGCACTCGTCCTTTATGACGCCGGAACAATATAAAGAGATGCAGGTTGACACAAAAGGAGAGTTCGGGGGCATCGGCATACAGATAGGAGTAAAGGACAGCATGCTGACGGTAATCGCACCGATTGAAGACACGCCTGCTTACAAAGCGGGAATAAAGTCCGGCGATAAGATCATCAGAATAAATAACGAATTTGCAAAAGATATGAGTCTTCATGACGCAGTCAGCAAGATGAGAGGAGCCCCGTCAACGACCGTGAAGTTGACCATCCTCAGAGAAGGATGGAAGGAGACAAAGGACTTTGCCATAACAAGAGAGATAATAAAAATAAAGAGTGTCAAATCGAAGCTTCTCGAAGACGGAATCGGATATATTAAAATAAATCAATTCCAGGAACAGACCTCGTCGGATCTCTCCAAGGCGCTGGAAAAACTCACCCAGCAGAATATCAGTTCCCTCGTACTCGATCTCAGGAACAACCCAGGAGGCCTTTTGAACAGCGCCGTTGATGTCTCGAGCCAATTTCTCCCGTCTGACAAATTAGTAGTCTTTATTAAAGATAGAAAGGGCGAAAAGGTGGAATATAGGAGCGGGAAGCAGACGCCTATACCGTCCATTCCGATGGCAGTCTTAGTAAATCAGGGCAGTGCGAGTGCTTCCGAGATTGTTGCCGGTGCCCTCAAGGATTGGAACAGGGCTGTCGTAGTCGGCACCCAGACTTTCGGAAAGGGGTCTGTTCAGTCGGTGATCCCGCTTAATGACGGTTCTGCCGTCAGGCTCACTACAGCAAGATATTATACCCCAAAGGGAACATCGATACAGAGTACGGGGATTACCCCTGATATCGTGGTTAAGCCGGAAATAAAGGATGGAGAAAAGGGACGTCCGGCAATCAGAGAAAAGGATCTCGAGAGGCACCTGAAAAATGGTGCAGAGCTGGAAGAAAAACCGGCCGAATCGGAAGAGATGGTTCCGATGGAACTCGACGAAAAAGAGGATATTCAGCTTCAGAGGGCGCTGGATATCTTGAAGACATGGAAGGTCCTCAAGGAATTGCCGAAGGCGTCGTAGGACCAGAGTACGGCAAGGAGTAATAACGGGCAGGAGAGATTTACTCCTGCCCGCTTCGCATGTGCCAATGAGATGTTGCTGTATGCTCACTTTCTTGGACGTAGAGAATGACGCCGCCCGCCAACATTGTTGCGTTTCTTCGATTTTGTAGCACGCGAAATGGTATTATCCCAAAAGCATGCTACAATAAATAGAAAATCGGGCGGAGAGTGCAATTTGATAAGTTTTGGTGAATTCAGTGATATCTTTAAAGGCCTCGGTTTCAAAGAAGAAGACCTTAAACGATTTTACCATTCAATAAAAAAGTCTTTGTTGCTCAGGTATGTAGGTAAAAGGTCGTGGCCGGATCTGCTCAAACTAGAGGAGCATTGCCAGTGGCCGATACTGCAAAAGATTGCCGATCCGAAGCTTTCCATATACCGAGGAGCGGATAAAGAGCTGCTCGACAAATTCATAAAGAGCATTTCCGAGGAAAAAAGTATCCGGGGGGAGAGGATCTCAAAAGGCAAAATCGCTTATTGGACGCGCCTCCGCTCGTTGATTGAGGAAAGAATAGATCTTTTCACGCACATCTTCGGTTTTTCCGAGGCAGATATCAGGCGTTGTGAAGCTGTCGCAGAAAGGTATTCGCAGATCATGGAAAAGAGAATCAAAAACCAGAAGAAATTGTGGAAGATAGGAATCGGTGCTGGAGCTGCTACTCTTGCCGGAGCAGCAGCGTTCTGGTACATATCGAAAAAAGAGAAAAAATAAAGCGGTGAACAAATAAAGGCCGATATTGGGTTATAAGGTATAAAACCTATATCGGCCTGCACACTTTAACGCCAGTGCTGGGCAGGGGGACGCTCACTCGATGGTAACTTTTGTCTCCTTCTCTTTGGCTACTTCGGGCTCCGGGATCCTTATTTAAAGAACTCATTCACTGAAATTCGCTTTTGCTTTATTCGTCTCGACTCCCTTGTAAAAGTCCTCAAATTAAAATTAAATCTCCCTTTATGGTGATTTTTTAACTTTCAACGACCATTTTTTCATCCTTGTCCCTGGATTTGAAAAAGGGACACAAAGCGAATCTTCTTCTCTTGCTTCTGCAGTATTCCATAACCTGAAATGTGCTTGGCGAATAATCATCATTTGCCTTACAGGTCAAGCCATAATTGAGTATCAAGAAAGGACAGTTCATATCTCACAGCACCTTTCGATTTATTCCCGCTTCTTAGGTTTGATCCCTCTACATAATATCTCTGTTGCAGTTAAGCAACAGGAATGCCAGATCGAACATCTTAATTTTTTTTGATTTTTTTTCTGGGTAGACTTTTCAGGTGTGGCAATATGCCTCGCCTTAAGGCATATTGCCACATTCCCGTTTGAACTGTTCAGATCAGTCGGTCATTCACCGGCGGCTTGATAAAATCCCTGGGTTATGTGCATGGACAGATACTTTAATCTTTTTATGGCATTCACCTCGATCTGTCTTATTCTCTCACGCGTCACATCAAACTCCGTGCCGACCTCTTCAAGGGTACATGGGTTGTCCACACCGATTCCAAACCTCTTCCTGATAATCTTTTCTTCCCGTGACGGAAGAGAGCATATTACTTTGTCAATCTTCATTCTCATGTCGTCCGTGATCACGGATTCAAGTGGTGACGGCGTAGCCTTATCTTCTATAAAATCACTGAGATGGCTATCCTCCTCGCCGATAGGTGTTTCGAGGGATACAGGCTCTTTCGCAATCTTCATGATTCCGTCGATCCTGTCGACCGGTATTTGCAATCTCTCGGAGATTTCTATAGATGTCGGTTCCCTTCCAAATTCTTGCACGAGTTCTCTTGACATTTTAGTTATCTTATTGATCGTTTCGACCATATGGACCGGAATTCTTATCGTTCTTGACTGGTCTGCGAGGGCTCTTGTAATTGCCTGCCTGATCCACCATGTTGCATAAGTGCTGAATTTGTATCCGCGCCTGTACTCAAATTTATCGACGGCCCTCATGAGTCCGCTGTTTCCCTCCTGTATCACATCGGAAAAACTCAACCCCCGCCCCAAATAACGTTTGGCAATACTTATTACAAGCCGAAGATTGGCCTCTATTAAAGCTCTTCTCGCCTCTGATACTTCTTGTTCACCGCGCGCGAGAACGTTCAGGGTGTTTTTCATCCCGACGGTCTTCAGACCGAGTAAGCTTTCTTTCCTTTTAATGATGTCTTTTAACAATTTTTCTTTCTTTTCTCTTTCTGCACTTAAAAGCCTTGTCCTTTTTCTAAGTGACATAATCTTCTTCTGTATGGTATCAATCTCTGCTGCCGAGTTCTTCAATTCGTCCGCCAGCTCTGTGAAAACGTGGTCTTTTAGCTTAAGCTTATACACCCTCTTAATGATTTCATTAATGCTTTTTTCGAGCAACGTGATCAAAGCGCGATGAGAACCGTCGGCCCCTTGCCGCCCTTTATTTAAAGAAAACTCCGAAGCAATGAAAGATGCAGACCCATTGAGCTTCCCAACATACACCTTCCTTTTTTCATTCAGAGACTCTATCTCCTTTGTAATTTTAAAAAATTTTTTTCTCTCCAATAGCAATTCTTCCTCTGAATCGTCCTCGCTGTTCTGACTGATCTCCGTCAACGATGCCTCGCCGTTCATTACCATATTTCCCAGGGTTACAAGTTTTTTCAAAGCAAAGGGTAGTGAGAATATTACCCTGCAAATCTTATCTTTTCCGTCTTCCATCCTCTTGGCAATTTCAACTTCCCCTTCCCTTGTCAGAAGCGGTACGCCGCTGATTTCTTTCAAATAAATGTGGACAAGATCTCTTTCTCCTTCTATGTAATTGGTCGGCCTTTCCGTTTCTCTCTCCGGCTCGTCATTCATCTCTGTCTCCAAATAAGGAGCTTCTTCTTTGTCATAAACGGCGATAGATTCAAGATAATTTTCCATAGAATATCCCCTTTATATATTTGATTGTATAATTTTCATTAACGATGGCCACATGACATAAAAACATCGCGCTTTACGTTGCCTTTTCGGGCGACGGTCTATCCTCCTTTCCATTCCTCGTTGAATATTAAGCTGATGGATTTGGATAAGCAAGAGTAATGCCATTTAATAACATATTGATTTTATTAATATATTGAATAATGAAAAGGTATTTTCCCGGGCAATTTGGTATGCCATTAGTATATCTGCCCTATCAAAATGGTGAGATACAGGTTAACCTAAGGCACTCATCAGTCCTCGATAGGTTGCAAATATTGAGGTTATTCAACAGCAACGAATGTTTCCGTCCTGGCAAGCCCCTTTATCTTTCTTATGTCTTTCAGGATCTTGTTAAAAATCTCGTTAATATCCTTTGCCTCGAGTATTACAGCAAGATCGAAAGCCCCCGTGATGATATCCGCATTCACTACGCCCTTTGTACCGCGCAGAGTGTCTCTTACAAAACGCTCTTTACCAGCCATAACGTTCGCAAGCATATAAACCCTCGACATATAGCCCTCCTTCTATCCGGCATTTTTTAGAATGAACTGACATCTTTTCACAAATAAATTCTAATTCAGTATCAAGGATTGTCAATAGGCGATGGGAAAAAGTAATATATTGATATGGCAATAACAAGATGAAAGCTTTTCTTATCGTACTTCTCACAATTGCTTTTCTTGCCGGAGCCGCAGACGCAATGGACACCTCGCCTACTGACAATCTTTCCGTCTCCTTCGCTGCTGGAGAGAATCTCCTTAACCGTACATCCCATACATCTACAATTGCACTGCCCGGAGGGCTAAGTTCATATCTTACCGATCATCGCTACGAAGAAGAGAAGGGGAAAGGATGGCAGTATAGGAAGAACCTGATAGTCGATTATGAGAGTTACGTGAATCCCGAGAAGGAATTCCCTCTCAAGGATTTTTCTCAAAGGGATGATTTATCTTCCCGGGCGATCGGCTACGGAAAGGGGGTGATGCTCTTTCACATGTTGAAAAACCTTGTGGGGACAGATTCATTTAACAGCGCGTTAGAAGGATTCATCAAAGAGAATAAAGTTCAGGGGCCGTCTTGGGCTGATCTAAGAATCGCCTTTGAAAAAACTTCGGGCAAGAACCTCGAATGGTTCTTCAATCAGTGGCTGAACCGAAAAGGAATTCCTTCGATAGAGTTGCAAGATCTAAAGGTTGTGGTTTCGAAAGGTATCCCCATGGTGTCTTTTGAGATTGTCCAAAAAAATGAACCTTTTAAGTTTAATCTGACGGTGATAATAAACACCGATAAGGGGGATGTCACGCAAGTTTTGAATATCGAAAAAGAAAGAGAGACTTTTGGGATTCCGGTTCCGGGGAACCCGTTGGAAATAACAGTCGACAGGGACTACGATCTTATGCGTAAATTATCAGAGGAGGAATATCCACCCGTCATTTCAAAATTCCTGGGAGATGATAAAAGACTTGTCGTTATTCCGGCGGAAGAAGGAGAAAAATACGCTGATTTAATAGGCGGCGTAAATGGAAAAGGGACTCTTGTAAAAGAAGAAAGCGAGATTAAGGACGCGGACATTAAGAAAAATTCCTTGCTCATTCTGGGGTTCGACAGCCCGATACTTAAGAGACTGTTCGGCGGTATCATAAGACCCGACTCCGGGTTCACGATCACGGTAAAGAAAAATCCCCTGAATCCATCAAAGGTCATAGCCATTGCATACGCCGACTCAAAAGAAGATGTTCTACATGTGGCAGAGAAGCTTCCCCTCTACGGAAGATATTCCTATTTAAGGTTCGAAAATGGCAGGAACATCGAATCGGATATAAAAGAAACCAATCGGGGTATCAGGATGAACATCACCGAGCCCGTCGTCGGGATTCAGCCTCAAAAGATGATGAAGTTGGATGATATTATTCTCAATATTCTCGATAAGCCCATCATCTACGTGGGAGAAAGACACACAAATTTCGAGGACCATAGGGTTCAACTCAAGGTAATCACAAGCCTCCAGGAGAGCGGCCGCAAGCTTGCCATCGGTATGGAGATGTTCCAGAAGCCCTTTCAGAAGGCAATAAATGATTATCTATCCGGCGTCATCGATGAAAGAGAATTTTTGAGGGCGACCCAGTATTTCAAAAGGTGGCAGTTCGATTACAACCTTTACCGGGAGATTATCGAATATGCAAAGGCAAAAGAAATCCCTTTAATAGCTCTGAATATATGGTCGGAGATAGTCAAAACGGTTGCATCGGGCGGACTTGATGCCCTGACTGATTCTGAGAAGGCACAAATACCCGCGGATATGGATATGTCCGACGCAGATTACAGACAGCGGCTCAGGGAAATATTCGAAACGCACAAGAATCATGGAAGCAAAAGCTTCGACAACCTTTATCAGGCACAGATACTCTGGGATGAAACAATGGCCCACTCCGCCGATACATTTTTGAAGAAAAATCCTGACTATCAGATGATCGTTCTCGCCGGTGTCGGGCATATCATGTATGGATCAGGTATCCCGAAACGTGCATTCAGGCTGAACGGAAAGGACTATGTAACATTGGTGCCGGGCATAGATACGCAAGATGGGAAATTAGGCGACTACATTCTCTTCCCCGAGCATATACCACCGCCCGATACAGTCAAATTGGGGGTTGTTCTTAAGAAGATTAACAGCGACGTCAAGATAGAAAAGATTCAACCTTCAAGTATTGCCGAAAAGGTCAACCTCAAAAAGGGCGATATTCTGATTTCGGTCGACGGCTGGAAAATAGAAGATGTAGATGACGTGAGGATTTCTCTTTTTGACAAAAAGGCCGGCGACAAGATAAAGGTCAACATATTGCGTAAGAAGTTTCTATCGGGATACAAAGAATTCGAATTCGACGTCACGCTCTAACCCGCCTTATAGAGCTTTTTGGCCGTCGGTTATTTAAAAATCTCTCCCGTCTCCTTACACCAGAGGAGCAGGTCAAGGTGCGATAGAGGAATGTTTATTCGTTGGGCGAAATCCGACATCTTCCTCTCTGTCTTCAAATATTTTGTCCTGCCCAGAGATTCCGGAATCCCTTCTATAATGCCGAGCCCGCTTAAATTCCTGAGAATGTGTCTATCGAGAATAGCGATCTTTTCTCCGAAACCTATATTCCTTAAGAAATGGCTGGCCTCCTTATAGCCGAAGCCCTTGATATTTTTTACCAGCCAGTCCCTGCATTCGTAAATATCGGCAAACCCTTTGAGAAAAGGTTTAATAGAAATCCTACCGCTACCGAAGAACAGATTTCTTGCTTCTACAAGATATTGTGCCTTCTTATTGTGGAATCTCACAGAGAGCAGTCTTCGTTTGATCTCATCAGCAGTTCCACTCAGCAAGAGATCCCGATCTTTAATGGTCAAGACCGCGGCCCAGCAGGCCTTTGCCTTTGATTGCGGTGTAAAAAGGCAGAATGCGAGTTCAGCGAAGATTTCTTTGTCACTGCCGTCGGACCACAGCTTAGTAAATTCTTCTAAGCGGGCCGCTATTTCCGCCCTCCTCGTTCTATAGATTTTTCTTAATTGATCAATGAAGGGTTCATTTAGTTTCATGGCTTATTAACAGTCTCATAATAAATGAATACTCATATTTATAAAATCCCTCCTTACCTCCCTTTGCCAAAGGGAGGATCGGTGCTCTCTTCGGCAAGGAGGGGTTAGGTGAGATTTTCAGGTAAATGTCTATTCAATTATGAGACCCTCAATAGTTTATCATAGGAGAATAAGTCCATGGATAGAATGTGATTTTCAAGTATACTAGATGAGGGGAAAAGGGACGGAAGGGAAATGAAAAGCGGTTACGATATATCCGGCAATTTTAGAGATCTCTACAGACTCGCGGAAGACCTTAAGATTCCGGAGAGAAGGATAATCGATTTTAGTACGGCGTCGAATCCTCTCGGCATATCTAAAAAAATAAAGGCCGATTTGAGGAAGCATCTGAAATATCTTCACAGTTACCCTGACGAAGAAGCAAAAAGACTGCGAAACAGACTCGCCCGGCATAACGCCATTGAACCTGAAACCATTCTGTGCGGCAACGGAAGTACAGCTCTCGTATATCTGCTGGCAAGGGCATTGAGGCCCCTGAAAGTTATTATTCCGGTGCCGACATTCTCAATATATGAACGGGCGTGTTATACCTGTTGCGACTCAGAAATCATCTACTGCCGGTTAAAGCATGAGAATAATTTTGATATAGATCCCGGCGAATTCATAAAAACAATGGAAGAAAATCTTCTTGTTGAAGAGAGACAAAATGTAAATTTCCCCGTATCAGGTTCCCCGCCCTTCCCTTCATTTAATATGGTTTTTTTGTGCAATCCGAATAATCCGACGGGAAGATTGCTCAAAAAAGACAAAATCAAGGAAATTTCTGAGGCGGCGGGAAGACTTGGATGTTATCTCGTTGTTGACGAGGCTTTTATCGATTTCTGTCCTGCGGACTCTGTGATCAAGGATGTCGCAGAAAGCACCAAACTCATTGTTCTGAGATCAATGTCGCCGTTTTATGCGCTCCCCGGCCTGAGGTTCGGATACGGAGTCTTTCCGCGGCAACTCGCTGCGGGACTCAAGGAATATAAAGAACCTTGGACAGTGAACGGCCTTGCCCAGAGGGCCGCAATGGCGGCACTGAAGGACGAGGCTTATAGGAGAGAGACCTTCAGAGCGATTCAGGATGAGAAAAAATATCTTGAGAAGAATTTCAGAAAGATGGGTATCGAGTTTCTTACATCCGCCGCTAATTTCTACCTTGTGAAGACAGATAATGCCGGGGAAATCTGCCGGCAACTGCAGAAGAAAGGAATTCTCCTCTCCGGCGGAGCTCATTTCAGCGGGCTCGACAGTGCGCATATAAGAATTGCGGTAAAATCCCACAGGGAGAATTCAATTTTAATAAAGGAACTGAAAAAGATTTTTGGCCCGGGGGATGGGCAACATGCCGTTTAGGCAGTGGGTTAGAAGTGCCAATTTTGCGATAGAAGGAATTCTCCATGCGGCAAAGACGCAGAGGCACCTAAGGTATCACTTCTTCAGTGCGGCGACCGTGCTTCTTACAAGCTATATACTCGGCGTCTCACGCACAGAGTTTCTAATCATTGCACTCTCTGTAATTGCCGTGCTCCTTGCCGAGATGTTCAATACGGCTCTTGAAGCGCTCGTCGATATAGTCTCGCCCGAGCACTCGGAGAAGGCACGTATAGTAAAAGACATAGCGGCGGGTGCGGTATTCGTAACGGCCTTCGGTGTCGCAGTAATAGGGTATATAATTCTATTCCCTTACCTTCGGGACTTTTTTCACAGGGGGCTCTCTGTGACAAAACATTCGAAGGAAGAAATCGCCCTTATAGCATTCATCATTGTGCTCATCCTCGTCGTAATAACAAAGGCATATTTCGGACGAGGGCTTCCCCTGCGCGGGGGGATGCCGAGCGGACATGCCGCACTCGCCTTTTCTGCATGGGTGGCAACGACGTATCTCACGGAGAATTTCATCGCTTCTCTGATTACTTTCGGTGTCGCGATCGTAATTGCCCGTAGCAGAGTGATAACAGGGGCTCATACCGGGTGGGAGGTCATCCTCGGCAGCCTCATGGGAGCGTCCGTGACCTTTCTGCTGTTCCGGCTCTTTTCGTGATATTTATTGGACCATCCTCCGAATGCAGCTCTTTTACCGCCATTCCGGCTTGTCCGGAATCTTTCTTGAAAAAAGATCTTGCCTCGGCGAGTAGCCTAAGATGACCCAGCGCCTTCGCATGCCGGAATAACATCTTGAATATTTACGCTATCTATAACAGACACTAAATAATTTTTCAAAAAATGATATATTAAAAAATGTTCAACCTTCGGGACGCCATTGTAGAGCTTTACTGCAAAGCAGCAACATCCTTACCCTCAGATGTCGAGTCAGCTTTGGATCATGCCTCCAAAAAAGAAAAAAGGGGATCGCGTGCCGAAGCAGCGCTTTTCTCGGTCCTCGAAAATATAAGGCTTGCGAGGGAAACCGGGAGGCCGATATGTCAGGATACCGGCGTTCCTACATTCTTTATAAAGGCCCCCCTCGGCCTCAGCCACCTTAAATTAAAAAATACTATTGCAAAAGCAACGCGGATAGCCACAAAAAAGATACCCTTACGGCCAAACGCAGTTGACATACTCACGGACAGAAATTCGGGGAATAATACCGGTGTCGGTTTTCCAGTGATATACATTGAGGAGAGTATGGGAAACAAACTTTCCGTTGACCTCATGCTGAAAGGTTCCGGATCTGAAAATATCGGCCAACTGTATAGGCTTCCCATGGAAGAATTGGGCGCTGAGAGGGATCTGGAGGGCATAAGGAAGTGCGTTCTCGATGCGGTGTACAAAGCACAGGGGAAAGGATGCCCGCCATATATTATCGGTGTCGGCATAGGCGCGGCAAAAGACCAGGTTTCGAGGCTTTCTAAAGAGCAAATTTTACGGAGGCTTGACGAAGTAAATAAAAATGAAGCCTTGTCAAAGCTCGAAAAAAGACTCCTCACCGATATAAATCGGCTTGGAATAGGCCCGTTAGGACTCGGCGGCAGAACAACGGCTCTCGGTGTAAAGATCGGCGTGAATCACAGGCATCCAGCCGCATACTTTGTGGACATATCGATCGCGTGCAGGGCGGACAGAAGGACGACGCTTCTGTGCCATATGAAGGGACTGCACCTCGTTGAGCCGCCGGAGGAAATAAAATGCGTAATTCACAATTAGAGATTAAACCGATAAACGTGCCGATGACCAAAGAAACTGTGCTTTCCTTGAAGATAGGAGACACGGTAGCGATAACTGGCAGGATTATAACGGGAAGGGACAAACTGCACAAATTCTTGTTCAGTAAAAAGCCTGCAAAAGAACAGATCCCCTTCGATCTGGAGGGCACAATCCTTTATCACTGCGGCCCCATCGTTAGAGAAACTCCTGGTGGATTTGTATTTGTTGCCGGAGGTCCCACGACAAGCATGAGGGTCGAGATGTACGAGTATCGGGTCATTTCGGAGTACGGAATACGAGGGGTGATGGGAAAAGGCGGGATGGGGAAACAGACACTGAAAGCCCTGAAAGAGAATGGATGCGTATATCTTAATACGATCGGGGGCGCCGCCGTTTATCTCGCCGATAAGGTGAGAGGAGTTGCCGGCGTATGGAAGCTTGAAGAGTTCGGCATGACCGAGGCGATGTGGGTACTTGATGTACAAGATTTTCCCGCGGTGGTGACGATGGACGCATACGGCAGGAGTCTCCACGACGAGATTCGTAAACATTCTCTCGTGGAGTTTGAGAAGCTCCTCGGTTTGAGATAGGCACAGCGGATTCCTTTGGAAGTCAGGAACTCAGAACGTCTCTTTTCCTCAGCAGATAAAGGAAATAGGGTGAGCCGATGATAGCGGTAATGACTCCCGCAGGCAGTTCCATGGGCGGAAGAACTGACCTGCTTATCAGATCAGCGATACAGAGGAGGGCTCCTCCTCCAAGAGCTGAGGCGGGTAAAAGCGC
>Ga0187787_10000048_pt1 | contig 12840 bp, 9 predicted proteins | sample 1015_BV01_MP06_2_FD_133007 | JGI IMG/M metagenome (GOLD analysis project Ga0187787, IMG submission 133007) | Tropical peat soil microbial communities from peatlands in Department of Meta, Colombia - 1015_BV01_MP06_20_MG | ecosystem: Environmental > Terrestrial > Soil > Wetlands > Peat | place...
AGAAAATAATTGGTATGAGAATTGAAACTATCAAACCCCATTTATTAATTTTTTTAAATCTGTTTTCGTTCTGTCTTTTGGCCCAGTCGACGGCCTCATAAATTGTTACAATAAGACTGATACCCATGAATAACATAACGGAAAGCAAAAATATAGTGTAAGTCACAATTGTTGAGGCAGGCGGAATACGGCTACTTACACCAAAATTAAACAGCAACGTTGTTACTAACATTGAAGTAATTAGTGCTAGACGTGCCCCAACGTTTTCTTTAATATTGAATAAAAAAGAAATACCACAAATAGCACTAAAAATTAAAGATGGAATAAAAGGCTGAATGCTTTCAGATGCCTTTTGTCTTTCTTGGGTTACAACCATATTAGCAATTGGAGCTTCTATTCCTAGAGGATAAACATGGTTTGATACAGTAAGTCCAATATTTGTGGTTTTCCAACCTGGATTTTCAAATTGCGTATCTACACCTGTGTCGTTGTTTAACCAGTCAAGTCCGATGTCATTTCCATGAGGACGAAAGGCAACTGAAACTACTATGTTTATTTTGTCAAAAGGGAAGTCACTAGCATCTGGTGCTGACGCAAACTGACCAGTGGCACGATAAATCTCATGTTTCACGCTGGAGACATTATCACTGGCTAAAAGAGTAATTGATGTGGGTGTGATTGGATATCCATTTGTGAATTGCCAGTCAACCGTTGTTATATTTGAGTTAGTCCAGAAAAAATAAAGGACCATATCAAGAGTGTAGGTGCTTGTCTGATAATCATAATTGAAGATGTTAGTTAGCCAAGTTCCAATGTACACTTTGTTATCAGCGTATTGAATATTAGGAGCTGAACCTTGGGTCAGTGCGAGGTTTGATTCGTTTGAACTGGTAGCAGATTGTGCATTTGCAGTTGTTGGGCAAAAAAATGTGCCTACGCTTATGAGGAAAAATGCAAATACGAATGCAACAATCAGAGTTTTCTTATTTTTTGAGCAAAATTTCGTCATCGTTCGGTTACTTCTACAATAGATAGTTGAAATGATTTCAACAGAAAGATTGTTTTACTTAATTAAATCACAAAAACACACAAATCTATATGTCCTGTTCGTTTTCATAAGCATTTGTGGTTGTGCTATAGCAACAGTCTTCATAGTTTTTGCCAACTGCCCATAAAAGCTATCGATCGAAATCAAATAAACTCGCTCATTTTACTTAATCAAACGCAACGATTTTTGGTAACAAATAATCCAATCGTCCTATCGTTCAAAAAGAAACTAATCAAGTGGCTACATCCGTACAATCACACAAGCTTATGAGCCTAGGTACATTTAGGTTATCGTAAGTAATTGTAGGTTTTTAGCGTTCAATATCTCATCAATGATTAATTTCTATAGAGATGAAGAGTTTGGATAGCAACAAAAAGAAAGCTGGAATAATTGGTTCAATTGTTCTTCCTTTGGCATTAGCTCAGTTTATTTGTAGCTTTGCTGGATCTAGCTTGAATGTTGCTATCAGCAATATAGCCAATGATTTAGGAACAACCGTGACAGGAGTTCAGACAGCGATCACCTTCTTCACATTAACCATGGCCGCTCTAATGATGATTGGCAGCAAGCTTACGGACATTTCAGGTCGCAAGAAAATCTTCAGAATTGGCCTTATTGTTTACGCCATAGGAGCAGTTATAGCATCGCTTGCGCCATTTTTAGGAATACTAATCGTTGGCTACTCCTTTCTACAAGGATTAGGCACAGCACTTCTAATCCCACCAGTCTACATTTTAGTTACAATATCTTACACAGGCATAGCCCGCGCCAAAAATTTTGGCATTGTCAGCGCAGCAGGAGGAATCGGAGCAGCTTTAGGACCCTTAATCGGCGGCGTAATTACCACTGGAATCAGCTGGCGAGTCACATTCATCTTTCAAGCTCTAATTGTCTTGGCGATCGTCTTTCTCAGTGCTCGAATAGTCGAACCCAAAATGACAGGCCCCAAACATCATTTTGACAAAAGCAGTGCAATCCTCTCAGCCCTTGGCCTGCTACTAATAGTTGTTGGGCTTCAGACAACATCTACATACGGATGGTTGACTGCAAGTAAGGATGTCGTAATTAATGGCACCACTTTAATTCCAGCGGGAAGCATTTCGCCCTTCTTGATATTCCTTGGAACAGGTTTTCTCTTAAACGTAGGGTTCTACTATTCTCTTAAACATAAAGAACGGGTCGGAAAAGAACCGCTTATTCAAACTAGAATCTTGCACAATCGCACATCCAACTTAGGGCTAGTAACACAAAATATTCAATGGCTTATTCTGTCGGGAACCTTTTTTGTCATTTCTGTATTCCTACAGACAGTTAGAGGTTTTAGTGCTATTGGAACCGGATTAATTCTAACAGCCACAACTGTTGGTGTTATGTTGACGGGAGGATTGGCTGGCAGGCTAGCTAAGAGACGGTCTCAAAGACTGAACATTCGAGGTGGTTTCGTAGTTACAATTATAGGTTTAGCTCTCCTGCTTGCTCTGTCAAGTGCGACGTCACCTATTTTAAATTTTATTCCAGGCTTATTTCTGCTAGGTGCTGGCTTGGGAATAATGTTGACTTCCTCGGTTACCGTGGTGCAATCTGCTTTTCCTGATAAGGATCAGGGTGAAATTTCAGGGTTGTCGAGAAGCATTTCAAACCTGGGCTCGTCGCTCGGAGTATCAATTGTTGGCTCTATTCTGGTTAGTTCCGCTAGAGCTTACGGCTTATCGATCTTGGTGACCATCGCTATTGCGATAATTGGTATGGTTGCAGCAATTCTTCTTCCTAAAGAATCTCCTCAGCCCGTTGAAAAGTAAAACGCTAAAAACCACAAAAGATTATTTATTGTGAGGTATGACCGATTGACACCAGGATTAGCCCGAAGATATCTTTCTTACACTGATCGGACTGGGGAAATAGCTTTTGCGGTGCTCATGGTAATAATAATTAACGGGTACGTCGCTATTTCAAATCTTAACACGGGTTTTCTCTACATCGTTGTAGTTAATCTTGGCGCTTGTGCTGGCTGGGGATTTATTGACGGATTTATATATGCTATCTCAAGTTCCATCGAGCGGAACAATTTGAGGAACAAACTGACATTACTCAAAAGAATAGTCAGAGAACAAAACAATTCGAATAACAAAGCCGTCATGGAAAAAGTTGAAAGCAATTTAGATGATACATTCTTTTCATCTTTCAATAAGGAAGGCAAAGAAGCCGTTGCTAAAGACATTGTAACCTATGTATCAGAAGCATCTTTGGAAGACAACAAAGTAATTACAAAAGAAGATGCATTAGGATGGTTGTCTATAATTTTGATTTATTTAACGGTTGGATTTTTGCTTGCTTTACCTTTCTTTGTGTTTTCGAATAAAGTCCTTGCCTGGCTTATTTCAAACCTTTCAGGAGTGGTTTGGTTATTTTGGTATGGTTTTCAGCTTGGGAAAAGCGTTGGCAAATATAGGATAGCTTTAGGGTTTTCAATGTCAGCAATTGGCCTATCATTCCTCATAATCTCATACATAGTTTGGGTAGGATAAACATAAATTGTTCCCAAAAGAAATCAGTAATTTGGGAGAGATACATTCTGAATTGAATTACAAAAAAGCTTGCTCTTTCTGGCGATTGCAAGCGATTGAAACAATAGTTAAATCAAGAAAATCAGTACAATATTGCAAGAGTCAATCTTCATTTTCAGAGATTCATAGATTGAAATCCATTTCATTCGGTGGTAATAAAGTTGAATTTTCAAATGATTAAATCTACTGTTAATCAGTACATTAAAAATATTGGAGAACTAAAGTTCGCAGTTGTTCATGTTACAACCAAGTGCAATGCCAAATGTATTGATAGATGCAACATTTGGGCATCAAAACCAGTTGATATGAAGTTAGAGGATGTCTACTTCACTATCGATGTGTTAGCTAGAAATCATTTTTCCGTTGCCTATTTTACCGGCGGCGAAACGGGATTGTATCCACATATTGTTGAAACTGTAAAATATGCTAAGAGCAAGGGTTTGTTTACTTCAATAACGACAAATGGAACCATAGGAAAAGAAAAATTGATGCAGATGAGCAAGAGTTTGGATGCGTTATCTGTTTCTGTTGACCATTATGACGACAGCATATGGGATGAAGCGAAGCATTATCCAGGAATCTCCAAGAAAGCAAAAGAGACATTCGAAATAGCAAAAGCTTACAAGATGAAACTTTATGCAGTCACATTTCTTAATCCTTCTTGGACCCCCGACGAGGTCGAAAAAGTAGTTCATTATGTTAATGATGAGTTGGGGGTACCTTTTGCTCTGTCTTATCCTTTTGTTTCAACAAATGACAGTACCTATGTAGTTGGGGGTAAATTATGTGATTCTCAAGACTACGTTAGTACCTTAAAAAATATGGTTTCGAAAGTTTTGCAAATGAAATTGAATGGCTCAGAAATAGCTACTACTTCCTGTTACTTAAGGGATGTAATTAGGGCTCACGAGGGGTTGCCATTGAAATACCCGTGCAAGGCCGGTAAAACAATATTAGCTATTGATTGCAACTTGAACGTTTTTCCTTGTTATAAAAAGAAAAAAATCTTTAACTTAAGAGATTGCCAAGATCTAAATTTGGAGCCTACTGACACATCTCTATGCGACAACAAGTACTGCATGATAAATTGTTTTAAAGAGGCTTCTGAGGCAGCGAGGGAGAACGGCCTTAGGGCGTATCGCGAAGAACTTTTCTCCAACCCAAAGTTTTACCTAAAACTACTAAGTTGAATAAATGTAATTAATTTAAATAGTTGATTTGAAAAGCAGGCTCCAGCATTATGTCGTCAAACAAAATTACGGAATACTTCTTTTCGTCAACATCCTGATTGATATGCACCGATAATCAATGTTGGAAAACCTAAAATTGAAAGGTATTAGGATCATGGTCTTTTATCAGAATGGCCCGAGCCGGTACGCCGTCGCAATCGATGCGCAACGGCAAACCCGCGAAAATATACTCTCCTTCAGGCACCACAGACAGATTGAGACCCTCAAACAAGGTAAGGCTATTTATCAGTAAAGTACGGACGTCATCATCTTCCCCGAATTTTTTGACACTCAAATAATCAAAACCCAATGTTTTGACTCCGGATTCAACCAAGTGTTTTGCTGCATCCATTTTTATATGAACGTAATCTGCCGTAAATTGCTTATAGTGGTTTTGTGAATTTTTAGTCTTAAGGAGAATGATGTCGTTTCTTTGTATGTTGTGTTTCTTCAAATCATCTGCATGAATTTCTTTCTCAACATTTGTCAAGTCTAAGACCTTTGATTTTCCGAACAAACTGTTAAGCGGCAAAGCTGCTGAACCCTCAACGTTGTTTTGAATGTGCCGCTTGGAATTTACATGAGAACCGGTATGACTCCCAAAGGACAAAAGAGATTCATTTGTCACGTTTTTTGGAATGGAAGAGTATTGATTTATTTTTGGTGTGGGATTCCCAGGCCAAACAATCATGTTCTCCTCTATTACTAGTGAAATATCATAGAAGTGCATCTTGTTTTTACTCCTTCTAAAAATAGAAAAATTAATCATATTAATTGAGATTGTACATCTATTAATAGTGTTCGGCATTGACGTTCGCACTAATTTTCTGCGGATTATCACGGAACGGCATGATATAGACGATTTCGCTAATGCATCCGCGTAACGCAAAGGTCAAACAAACAAGCTCTTATTCGATCAAAGCGGAATTCTTACAGTTCTCTCAAAAAACTTAAAAGATAATGAGATGAGAGCGAGTAACCTAACAACAGCAAAGCATACAATATTGCGCCTGCAAGAAAAAGGGCTAAACTTCGCTTTTTATAAACTGAAGGAATTTCATCTTTAATTGACTGATAGAGAATGGCTCCTGAAATGAAAGCAAGTAAAATATATGCTTCAGCAATTTTTTCAGGGAAAACAACGGATGCAAGCCAACCGGCTAAGGGAATAATGGTTGCTATGTAGCGACCTGTTCTTAATAGTCTGTCTTCATAATTTTCCATCAATGTGTTGTCAGTTATGAACAAGTGAAGGGAAACCGCAAAAGTAAAAAGTAGTCCAGAGAGAATGCTAGCTTGATACTCAAACATTAGTGTGAAGCTTAACACGAAAGTTAAGAAGGCAAGTGCTGAGAAATGAACAAGATACACCTTTCTGCTTGCTTTAACTTTATTTAATTCTTGATTTTCCTTGATCTTGTCTTCTCTCGACTTGACAGCCATTGATTCAAGAGAAAAAAATAGCAAGAAACCAAGAAAAATTACTAAGAAAATAGCATCCTCATATAAGATTATTACTTGATTGGAACTACCCAGCTCTTTCAAATATTCGTTTGATATTTGCAGACTGGGAAGCAAATCAAGAAAAACATAAGCAGCCGTCACTCCGCCAAACAATGACAATATTTGATTTTTATGTTTACCCGTGTACGAACGCAATCTGAAGGAGTAGAAGTTAACAAGAGCAAAGACTATCGCCGCAAGTAGGGAAATAAGCGCGGTTGAATAATCGCCTACTGAAATTGAAATGAAAGACGAGCCTCCAACAAGCGTTGATTTAGTCAATTCTTTAATTTAATGAAAAAATTATCGAAAATTCCTGTTTTGGACGAGGTCTTTCGGTTTTCTTGTTATTGACAGATGGGTGTTGTCAACTTTGGTAGGGCGACGGTTTTGATTTAAAAAGAGCGAGGGCCAAAATAGGCCACTCTTCTTACAATCGAGACACCATGCCTAGTATAGCTCCAATAATAATTAGCCATGCTGCGAACCAAGCGCCTAACAATGAAGCGATAAGCCCAAGAATGAGCAACAATATTGCCGTTCCTAAATGATGAACCCACCGAGCTCCACCTGCACAGATTATTCCTATCCCGAGCATTACTAATCCCCAGAGGAAAGCACTTAATGCATAGACGGGGTAAAAAATAAGCCAGAATATTCCTAACAGACCGGCGATGCCTAAGAAAATAAGAATCAAGCCTCCGATCAAAGCCATTACATATCCAATGGTTGCTAAAGTGCGAATCACAAAATTCACCTCCTGAACAGTTACATAACCAAAAATGCACGTGATTGACGTACTATTTTAAAAACTTGTTAACCATTTAAATTACCGTTACGAAGTTTTTAAGGATTACTCCTTTAACGTGAATCCGCTTTCCAATAGTTAGCAGCCGTTAATTTAAGAGCATATTAAGTGTATCAAAACTCCTTTTCTTGCGGAGCCTATGACGAGCCTTCTAATAGTTGTGTTATCGTTCTGTAGCAACAAATGCTTTTAACAAACATCGCAAACATGGTAAATATGGTGATTATGGTTTGATAAGACCAGAGAAAATTCACGGCAAAAAAGTCATCACCTACAAAGGCTTGCTGATGGGCGAAGTCGATGGCATAGAAATCGACGAAAACAATTGGACAATCACACAAGTCGATGTGTCACTGACCAAGGAAATGGAAAAATTATTTGACATAAAAAGCGGCATGATGTCTAAATCAATTGTCCCAGTGCCCACAAATCTAATGGGGCCAATTGGTCTAGACAGCATTACTCTGAAAGAAGAAATTTCCGACCCCAAAGTACTTGTTGAAAGAGTAACGAGCGAAAGGGCAAAACTACTTCGCAGATAAATTTTTGCAGATAGATACAATTTCTCATTTCCAATCATTTGTTGTAGGTTCAACGCTAACTCTTAAAAATTAAATAAAACTCAATAGACCATAATTAGAGGCAAATTCTGATCAGCCGAACTTAAAAAATCCCATCTTTTTATTTTTTTGCTATCTTTTGGAATAGGTTGTGCTTCTACGCCGGAAGCGTTATAACGAATTTTGTACCTTCGCCTTCCTTGCTCTCAACTGTTATGTCGCCGTTTAGCGCTTCTATTAGGCGTTTGCTTACAGCCAAACCGAGGCCTTGGCCTTTGGATTTGGTTGTGAATAAAGGTGTAAAGAGTTTAGACTTAATTTCTGGCGATATTCCTATGCCCGTGTCTTCTACGGTAATCACAGTTATGTTTTCCTTCTTTTCAGCACTCAGGGTCAATTGTCCACCGTTTGGCATTGCTTGGTAGGCGTTGGTGATGATGTTTGTTAACGCCCTCCTTAGATAGTCGGGGTCAGTATTGAGAATTAAACCTTCTTGGATTTTTGCGATTGTTTTTATAAGATTTGGGATACTTGCGTTAAGAAGAATACTATTGATTAAACTTCTTAAATAAACTTCTTGAATGCTTGGTTTTAAGGTTCTTGTGTAATCTTGCAAGTCACTGACTATTTTGTTAATGTAAAAAACGTTGTCTTCAATTGCTTTAATGCTCTCCTGAATTGACTTTCCATTCTCACTTTTCGATAAACTTTCAAACTCTTCTTTCAATAAGTATAAGTCGCCAGTTATTGCCTGAAGAGGATTGCGAATGTCATGTCCAACCATGCCTGCAGTCTCTCCTATAGCTGCCAAACGTTCAGAGTCTTTCAGTTTTTTAGTTCGTTCCTCCACTAAAAATTCTAACTCTTTTGAATAACTCTTGAGGTTTTCCTCGACCTGTTTGCGCTCGGTGATATCTTCCAGCAGCACTGCAAAATAGCCCTTTTCAATGCTATAAACAGACGCTAACACCCAAATCTTTCGATCAACCAAGAATTTCTCTATACTCTCATGAACTCCAGTAAGGGAAACCCTCTCAAAAACGCTGGTCATACCAACTTCATTGAGTGCTTCAGGGAGACAAGCAAATAATTCTTTGCGTGAAATCTGTTTGCTTAATCCAAGGATCTTCAAGAATGCATCGTTAACAAACACGTACTCATATTTTTCATGCTTTTTATCGTCCTTACATATCCTCTTCAAATATGCAAAGCCCTCCCGCATGTTAGAAAATAATGCTTCAAGCTTCGGTCTATAACGCTTAAACGCATCTACCAAATCATCAGCGCCACTAGAACTTGACAGCGCAGTTACCAAAGCAACAAGAAAGAAAACGCTGCCTACGTACTGTGCTACTTGACCAAGCCACGCCAAGGGAGTGCCAAGAGTCGCCTGATTCACTGAAAATAGGCCAACAGCATACAAGCCTAATCCCAAGAGGTACCAGTATAAGACCCGCGATTTTGACTCAAAATAGAACCTGCAAAACACAATTGAACTAGAAATAAATAATAAAATTGCCGCCATAGAAATCAATTGCTCTAAAAGCGTATATTGGCCAGCATCAACAAAATGCGGAGTACCGCCTAAAATGGCCAGAAAACAGAAAAGAGCCACTAAAATAGCTACAATTATGTAAGTTAAGAAAAGTTTTCTCCTTAACTTGGAAGATTTCGCGTCATGAGTTATACGGGTGTAACCAGCAGATATAGAAGCAAGAAAATTACATACTGAAAAAATAAGAAGAGTGGTGACTAGCGTTGTCGTGCCGTAATTTACCCATTCAGCTCCTGAGACGCGCAAGAGAGTAGCCATTGATGTTATCAAGACTCCAATTGCTAAGGCTACCATCCCGACGCCAATTAGAAGCAATTGCAGCAAACCGGTATTGACGTAATTTTTGCCAAAATAATATCCGATAGCAAAAAACATTATCGATTGAAAGGGTATTTCAAGAACCGCCAAAAGAACCTGGGACAGAAAATTTCCTTTGATGCCAAAAATAGCAAAGATGATGCTTAGGACTATAAAAAGAATCAGAACGAGAAGTCCGAAATGTTTGAACGTAAATTTTTTTCTCCCTTTGAATTTCTTCATGAATGAAGGCGGGGATCCGCGTTTGCATGAGTTTCACTTTTGTGCTTATGCTTGCTATGAGAGTTATTTGAATTCGAAAAGTGGGAAATAACAACGCAATTTGCTATGTTTTTCCCTGTTTTTTAGTAGATAAGACATCAATATTAATGTGGCGATGTTTCAAAAATGCCGAGATTCAAAGAATGGTATTCGTTTGTTGTTGTGTTAATGTTAACACATAGTTGTATTAGCAACTTTTCCTTTTGAATAGTCTTGTTTTTCTTAGAAAACAAGAAACTAAGGAGACTTGACGTTTTGATTGATGAACAAGATAGACTAAAAGAGGTTAACGAAAAACAAGTACCTTGGCGCAAATGGGGACCGTATCTGAGCGAGCGGCAATGGGGCACTGTGCGAGAAGACTATAGTCCAACAGGAGCAGCATGGGATTACTTTTCGCATGATCAAGCGCGTTCCCGAGCTTATCATTGGGGAGAAGACGGCATCGCTGGAATTTCGGATGACAACCAACGACTGTGCTTTGCTTTAGCCTTGTGGAATGGAAAAGATCCAATTTTGAAAGAAAGAATGTTTGGTTTAACAAATAGCGAAGGTAACCATGGAGAAGATGTCAAAGAATACTACTTTTACCTTGACAGCACACCGACTCATTCCTACATGAAATACCTGTACAAGTACCCCCAGAATGAATATCCTTACATGGACATAATCCAAAGAAATCGCGAACGCGACCGCCATGCCATGGAGTATGAATTGATCGACACAGGCATCTTCAATGAAGATCGCTACTTCGACGTTTACGTTGAATACGCAAAAGAATCTCCAGAAGACATACTCATCAAAATCACAGCAATCAATAGATCAAAGGACACAGCAAGTATACATTTAATCCCAACTCTTTGGTTTAGAAACATATGGTCAGGCGAAAAAGATCCCACAAAACCCCAACTAAAAGAAACCACAACAATGAAAAACATTAGGTCGATTGAAGCCAATGATCCTTTGCTTGGAAATAGGTATCTCTACTGTGAAGGAGACGTTCCATTGCTTTTCACAGAAAACGAAACCAACAATCAACGCCTTTGGGGAACACCTAACTCAAGCAGGTACGTGAAAGACGGAATAAACAACTATATAATAAATAACGAAAAAGAAGCCGTAAATCCAGAAAAAAGAGGCACGAAGGTGGCAGCACATTATCATATTGTCGTTGGACCAAACGAGCAAAAAACCATACGACTAAAGCTGAGCACTGTCGCACCTGAAGCTATAGAACGACAAACAACTGGCACTGAATCGCCTGTATTTGGTAGCCATTTCGAAGAGGTAATAGATGTACGCAAGAAAGAAGCAGACAGATTCTATGATTCCATAACTCCGTCCACATCAACTGCAGACGAACGCAGAGTATTTAGACAAGCGCTTTCAGGAATGTTGTGGAGCAAACAATTCTATGACTATGATGTGGGTAAATGGTTAAACGAGCATGATGTAGACTTCTATCGGACAAATGCAAAGAATATACGAAATTTTTCATGGTTCCACATGGCAAATACCGATGTAATTTCGATGCCAGACAAATGGGAATACCCATGGTACGCCGCATGGGACCTAGCATTTCATACCACCGCATTATCATTGGTCGACGAAGAGTTCGCCAGACAGCAATTAAACTTGATGCTAACCGAGCGTTATTTACATCCAAACGGTCAAACTCCGGCCTACGAATGGAACTTTAACGACGTTAACCCTCCGGTTCACGCGTGGGCAGTACTTTTTAACCACCGAATGCAGCAACAATTAGGCGGAAAAGCAGATCTTGACTTTCTGGAGAATGCCTTCCAGAAGCTGATGCTGAATTTTACCTGGTGGGTAAACCGCAAAGACCGCAATGGCAGCAACGTTTTTGAAGGCGGATTTCTGGGACTAGACAACATAGGAGTCTTTGACCGCAGCGCACCCTTGCCAGGAGGAGCCTATCTAGATCAAGCCGATGGAACAGCTTGGATGGCGATGTTTTGCCAGAACATGCTAGAAATTGCAGTCGAACTTGCCCGCCAAAAACCAATCTATGAGGAATTAGCCATCAAACTCTTTGATCACTTCTTGTGGATTGCTCATGCCTTGGAAAATAGTGGACTGTGGGATCAAGAAGACGGCTTCTTCTATGATATGTTGCGTTTACCTAACGGAACGACGCAGAAGATTAAAGTTCGCTCCATGGTTGGATTAATCTCATTATGCGCTAGTAGCATCTTTCCGTCAGACACTTTAACAAAACTGCCAAATTTCGCTGCCCGAGCAACATGGTTCGCGCAAAATCACCCAGAATTGCTAACTAATATTCATAGACCAGGAATCCCCGGTGCCGGGGGTCGTTTCTTGCTGGCGTTAACTGATGACAACGAGCTGCGCCACATTCTTACAAAAATGTTAGACGAAAATGAGTTCTTCAGTCCCTATGGCATTCGTTCACTATCTCGATCTTATGCTGAACATCCATATTCGATAAACTTGTACGGACAAGACTTTGGTATTGACTACCAACCTGCAGAATCCAACACTGGAGCTTTTGGAGGAAATTCCAACTGGCGCGGACCTATATGGTTCCCGATAAATATACTCATTATTCGCAGCTTACTCAATATGTACTCGTATTACGGCGATAACTTCCTTATCGAGTGCCCCACCGGATCTGGCAAGAAAATGAACTTATTTGAAGTAAGCAAAGAAATCGCAACTCGATTATCAAGAATCTTTTTACGTGACGAAAAAGGCCAGCGCCCTGTCTACGGCGGAACAACAAAGTTTCAAACAGACCCACTCTGGAAAGACAATATTTTATTCTACGAATACTTCCATGGCGAAAATGGAGCAGGGCTAGGCGCAAGTCATCAAACGGGCTGGACAGGATTAATAGCCGTAATATTGAAAGTCTATGGATCAATAACCAGAAACGTACTTCTAGAAGGAAGAGAAGAAGTCTTTAAGAAAATGGCCGAAACCCGTTAGCATCAAACCGCTGGAAAACAA
>Ga0187787_10000049_pt1 | contig 12817 bp, 5 predicted proteins | sample 1015_BV01_MP06_2_FD_133007 | JGI IMG/M metagenome (GOLD analysis project Ga0187787, IMG submission 133007) | Tropical peat soil microbial communities from peatlands in Department of Meta, Colombia - 1015_BV01_MP06_20_MG | ecosystem: Environmental > Terrestrial > Soil > Wetlands > Peat | place...
AGACCTACGCCGAGCCAACCTTCACCCGCCCACGCCCCTGCACGCACCGACCAACGACACCCTCGACCAGCCCGCCGACACTGTCGGCGCCGTTGCCTAACATCACCACCCAGGAGCCCCTACGCGCCGACGTTTACACCGGCGATGGGACGCGACCCTGTGGGCACGGATTGGCGTGACGCTGCGTAACAGGTTCTGGGTCCGCGCGCAGCGGCAGGGACCCGGCACGGGCAGGCAGGCGTACCTGCGGGGCCAGCCGCCGATCCGACCGCCGGGCAGGGAACGTGCCGTTGTACCAGGTGGAACGCGATGGTCGCTGCGCCGGACGAGGGCTACCGGAGTGCGTCAGGGAGTTATGTCGCCGTAGGGGTGGGTGGCGGCTGCCAAGCAAGCCCATCCGGTGGGCCAGGTGGGGAGTGTCGTGCCGACGACGACGGCTGGACCTGAACGGGCCACCGGCTGTACCCAGTGGCGCAAGCGGGCCCTGCGTGTCCCGACCGGTTCAGGCCGCTTCGGTCGCGCGTGGCCTGCGAGGGCACTTCGAGGCAAGACACATTGGCCGTCGGCCATCGACCAATAAGCCTGTTCCGCGTGGCCGTTTACTGTCGCGTATAGGTGGTTGCAGACGTCGGCGATTTCGTCGTGCGGCCGGCCGAAGGTGATGCCGTGTCCGCCGGTGCTGACGTCCGCGTCCGTGAGTGTCTCGGCCAGTTCGTGGCTGAACATCTTGGGTATTGAGTTTGCCCCGGTCAGGGTTCCGTCGTTGAGAACCCAGGCGAGATAGACCGGCGCGCCGTCGTCGCGGTAGTAGTTCAGGTGTTGGCCGGTGAGGCTGGGGTCCGAGGCGACGATGCCGGCTGGCAGCAGCACCGTGTAGATCCGCTGCACGCGGCGTGTTGGTGTCGCGACCTGATGGCGGTTGATGCGTGCTTCGAGAAATGTCTTGAGGTCGCGGTCGGTGAGCGGCGAGGGCGGGTCGGTCGCGCCGTCGGTGACGACCTGGTCGATGCTGCTCGGGCCGATGTGGTGGTACTGGCTCAGCTGTGAACCCCACGGTCCGCTGATTATGTCGTGCAGTGCGGCGGTGATTGCGTCCCGGCTTGGTCGGGTGGACGTCCTGTCCCAGGCGGCGCCCCAGTAGATCAACGTGAGATGTGCGTTGGTCAGGTACGGAGTCGCCTCCGTCCCGGCCGGGCCGATGGTGATTGTTGGTACCAGGGTGATGCCGGCGAGGGCGACGAGCAGCATGGCGCGCGCTTGGATCACGGATGGCCTCGCGGGTCTGGGATCGGTTCGCTGACGTGAGCGACCGTCCGTCGAGGCGTTCGCGAGCCATTCCCGATCTGTTCCCGCGCTCTTCGCAGCGGTACGGTTCGAACCGAACGGGTGTGCCGTCAGGGCGCATTCGGGCGCGTGACCGTCAGGCGGAGGTGTGTCGGATGGTCAGGGCGGGGGCGCTTCGGTTTGGGGTGCTCGGGCCGCTCGAGGTCCGGGTGGATACCGACGAGCCGATTCCGCTCGGCGGCTTCCTGCAGCGGCTGCTCCTGGCCGAGTTGCTGATGAACGCCAATGCGGTGGTCTCGGTGGACCGGCTGGTCGATGTGCTGTGGGGTGATGCCGCCCCGCGCGAGAGCGGGTCGACGCTGGCCAAGCGGGTGTATCGGCTGCGCGGCGCGTTCAGCTCGGTGGGAGCAGCCGACGTGCTGCTGACCCGCCCGCGTGGGTACTTGCTCTCACTCGATCAGGAGCAGCTGGATTCCGCACGGTTCACGACGTTGCTGTCCAGCGCCCAGCAACTCCTCGAGCGGGAGCCGGCGCGGGCATTGGCGCAGTTCGAGACGGCGCTCGGCCTGTGGCGCGGGCCGGCCTGGGTGGACTTCACCGACCACGATTTCGCCCGCGCGGAGGCGGCACGACTGGACGGGTTGCGCGCCGCGGCGGTCGAGGACCGGGCCCAGGCGCTGCTGGCATTGGGCCGGTACACCGAGCTCATCCCGCAACTCGAGGTGATCGTCGGGCAGTACCCGCTGCGCGAGCGGCCGCGGGCTCAGCTCATGCAGGCCCTCTACGCGGCCGGCCGGCAGGCTGATGCGCTGGCGGTCTACCGCGAGTTCCGCGGGTATCTGCGGCAGGAGATGGGCCTCGACCCGTCCGCGAGCCTGCGCGCTCTCGAGCGGGACATTCTGCAGCAGAAGCCGGTTCCCGGTGCGCGGCCGAGACCGACGGTGACCGCGGCACCGACCCACCCGGCGGCCGGGCTCGTCGGGTACGGCCCGGACCGGTTCGTCGGGCGATCAGCGGAGCTCGCCTGGTTGGACGTCCTCTTCGGGCGCGCCGCGGCCGGTGAGGGACCCGTGATCGCTGTTCTGACTGGGGAGCCCGGCATCGGCAAGACCAGCCTGGTGACCGCATTCGCTCGGGTCGCGCAGGCACGTGGGGCGTGCGTCGTGTTCGCAGGCTGTGACCCGCTGCTCGATGCCGGGGCCGCGATCGCGGCGGCGATCGGCCACCCGCCGCCGACGCCGACCGACACCGATGGGGCCGGCCATTCCGGGTCGTACCTCGCCGACGCGCTCGAGGGGCTGAGCGGCTCCGCTCCGTTGCTGCTGATTCTGGATGACCTGAACCTGGCCGACGCCGGGGCGGGCTCGCTCCTGGACCTGCTGTCCTCGGCGCTATTCGCCGCGCGGTTGTGCGCGGTGGTGACCGCCCCAGCGCCAGGCGGCGACGTGGTCGGCGCCCGTGCTGGGCTGGTCACGCGCAACCTCACCGGGCTGGACCGGGCTGATGTCGCCGAGCTGCTCCGGGTGGTCTCGGGAGCCTCACGCCCGGACGAACTGGTGGACTCGGTGTGCGCGGAAACAGCCGGCGCGCCGGCGCTGGTGACCGGGATCGGTCGCCGAATCCGCGACGAGGAGATCACCGCCCGAGCCGAGCGCGCGGTGGCACGCGCCGAGGCGACGCGCCAAGGGCTACAGGATGCGCGCTCCGACGTCACGCTCGGTGTGCTGGCCCACGACCGGTTGCACCGCGATGACGCATCGCAGCTCGCAGATCAGACCGCGCGGCTCACTGGCGAGCCGCCCTGCCCGTACAAGGGGCTGGCCGCGTTCGGCGTGGCGGACGCCGAGTACTTCTGCGGCCGGGAACGGCTGGTCGCGGAGACCGTTGCAGCCCTGGCGATGGACCGGTTCGTGGGTGTCATCGGCGCCTCCGGCAGCGGCAAGTCCTCGCTGATCGCGGCCGGCCTGGTGCCCGCGCTGGCCGCCGGCGGTCTGCCGGGCAGCGACCGATGGCGCTGCCTGCTGAGCCGGCCGGGCCCCGAACCGATGCACGCCCTGGCCCGCGCGCTGGCGCCGCTGGTCAACCTCCCGGCGGCCGACGTTCACCACCAGCTCGAGACCGACCCGGGGGCGCTGGCCACGGTGGCGCGGCACGCCCTCGAGACCGGCGCACCCGCCGGTGAGCGGGTCGTGCTGATCGTCGACCAGTTCGAGGAGGTGTTCACCGCCTGCACGGATCAGGCGGCCCGAGACCGGTTCCTCCGGGCGATCGTGGATGGAGTCTCGCAAGATAATGACCCGCTGGCCGTGGTGGTGGCCATGCGCGCCGACTACTACGGCGCCTGCTCCGACTACGTCGAGCTCGCGCGGCTGCTCGGCCAGAGCCAGGTGCTGGTCACCGCCATGACCGAGGCCGAACTGCGGCGGGCGGTCCTCGAACCGGCGCGGCGGGCCGGCCTGGTCGTTGAGGACGCACTCGTCGACGCGGTCTGTGCCGATGCGCTCAGCGAGCCCGGCGGCCTGCCGCTGGTCTCAACGGCGTTGCTCGAGACCTGGATCCGCCGCTCGGGCCGCACGCTCACCCTCGCCGGGTACGTGGAGGCCGGTGGGGTGCGAGGCGCGGTCGCCCGCCTGGCCGAAGGGGTGTACCACGGGTTCGACGCAGAGGGCCAAGCGGCGGTCCGGCGGATCTTCCTGCGACTGGCCGACTCCGGCGGGCCGACCACGGACGTGCGTCGGCGGGCCGATGCAGCCGAGGTCGCGTCCGATGACGCCGACCGCGCCGTCCTGAGACAGCTGATCGATCGCCGCCTCGTCACCGCGACCGAGGACACGGTCGAGGTCGCGCACGAGGCACTGCTGCGGGAGTGGCCGCGGCTGCACGGATGGCTGGAGGAGGACCGGGACGGCCGCCGGCTGCACCGTCAGCTCGCAGACGCTGCGACGTTGTGGGACGAGGAGGGCCGGGATGAGGCCGGCCTGTACCGCGGCGTGCGACTGCAGGCGGCCCGCGACTGGACCGCCGCGCATCCGGGCGACGCGAACCCGCTCGAACGCGCGTTCCTCGACGCAGCGGAGGCGGCACAGCAGCGCACCCTGCACGCGGCGCAGCGCAGCGCGCAACGGCTCCGTACACTCGCGATCGCGCTCGCCGCGCTGCTGGTCCTCGTGGTGGGCGCTGGCGCGTTGGCCGTGTCGCAACGTTCCGCGGCCCGGGCCGAGGCCCTGCAGGCCGACGTGAGCCGGCTGGCCACCCTGGCGCGGACGCTGCCCAACGATCAGCGCGACCTGGCACTGCTGCTCGGTGCCCAGGGCTATCAGCTGCAGCCCTCGGATGTGACCGTGGGCGGCCTACAGGCCGCACTCGTGCAGACACCACCCGGTCTGCAACGGGTCATCCGCTACCGGTCGGCCACCTTCGGCCCGCACCTCGACCGCACCGGCCGCCTGCTGGCGGTGCCCGGCCAGGACGGCACGGTGACCATCTACGACCTGGCCACCGGTCGAACGGTGCGCACCCTGACCTATCCCAGCCCGCGCGAGTGGGCCGTGTTCAGCAGCGACGCCAGCCTGGTCGCCGCCGGCGGCTTCGATGGCACCATCGCCGTCTGGGACGTTCGCACCGGGAAGCGATCCGGAGTACCCCTCCGGGTGGGCGGTCCCATCGCGTGGCCGATGTTCGACCCCACCAACAATGATCGGCTGTACGCCGTCACCGGTCCGGTCGGAGAACTGACGACCTGGGACAGGCACGATCCGGCGCATCCGCGCCCCGTCTCCCCGCACTTGTGCTGTGGAGGTCCCGACGTCTATGGAGGTAGCGGAATACCATCCGAGTCGGACGCCTGGGTCATCACCATCAGTCCGAACGGCCGGCTGTTCGCCGGCGGCCACCTGTTCAAGGGCGGAACGGTCACCGTGCATGACGCCAGGACCGGAGCGCTGCTTCGCTCTGTCGTGGGCACGCTGGGCGTATTCGGCGCCGACGGGGTCACGCTCCCGATCGCATCCGAGGACGAGGTCTCGCTCTACAACGCCGTGACCGGCCAGCGCGGAACGACGTTCAACAGCGCGGGTGATTTTCCGCTGGCTCGCCTCAGCGACGACGGTCGACGGATCGCCATCACCCAGAATTCCGGGGACATCGCGGTCTACGACGTGCGGTCGCGTCACGTGATCGGCGCTCCCCTCAACCTGCACGCGAACGGTGCCTTCCCGGTCGGATTTCTGCCGGACGGGCGGTTGGTGACGACCGGCAATCACGAGGCCGGAATCTGGAGCATCGGTCAAGCGTTGCCGCCGATCGCGCGGTCGATGCCCGCGCCAGGCGACTACGACTGGCCGGTGTTCCTGCCGGGTGAGCGTGAGATCGTCACCCGCGGACGAGACCATGGCATGCTGCTGCGGCACGACGCCTCTACCGGTGCCGCGTTGGGCCCGCTGCTCGGCGGCCGCGTTGGTCCGGAGTTCGCCGCCAGTCCGGACGGCGCCCTGCTCGTGGCACCCGCGCGAGACGGATCCGGCACGGCGATCTGGCGGTCGGCCACGGGCGACCGGCTCGGTGTGCTGCCCGACGTCCCCGACGACGCCGTGCTGGCATGGAGCCCCACCGGTCGCGTCGTGGCGACCGCCGCCGAAACAACCACCGCCGCAATAATGGTGCAGCTGTGGGATGTGTCGGATCCCGGCCACCCGGTCCGAACCGCCGTGGTGCCGAACGTGCGAGGACGCGGGCGCTCGCACATCTTGCTGTTCAACCATGACGGCGGTCTGCTGGAGAACTCCGGCGCGGATGATCTCGGTGTCACGATGATCGACGTCAACGACGGGCGGATCCGCTGGTCCAAGGTGGTGACCGAGCCCAACCTCTTCCAGACCGCGTTCTCTCCCGACGGAAGGACCCTCGCCGTGGACTCCGGGGATGCCGGCAAGGGCCTGGTCACGCTCTACGATGCTCGCACCGGCCAACCACGGGCCTCCATCGCCACCCAAAGCACTGGTGGGGTGGGCTACGTGCACGCGGGCCAATGGCTGATCGCAACCGGGGGCGTTGCCCGGCCGGGCGCGCAGCTGTACGACGCACAAACCCTCCAACCGATCGGCGTCCCGTTCCCGATCAAGGGCGAGGCCGTCGGCTTCAGGAGCGACGCCTTCGGCTTCCCCGTCGCCGTGAACGACACCGGCACATTGTTCTCCGAGGGCGAGTACGACGCCCCGCTGCGGTGGGACGTTGACCCGAACCATTGGCAATCGATGGCCTGTAGCATCGCCGGACGCAACCTCAGCCACGCCGAATGGAACACCTACCTTCCCAACCGCAGCTATCGGCGCACCTGCCCGCAATGGCCGGCCAGTGGGTAGCTCGAGCGGCGACGCCGGTCCATGGTCCGCAGCCGGCAACAGACCCGGGGAACACTGTCCGTGACCGAGTACCGGATTGCCTTGTGGCATGAGAGTTGACGTTCCAGGAGGTCGTAGAGTGACGTTGGTGCCCTGAGCTGTGCCATCCATGCAGGTGGACGCCGTGGGTCGCCTGATCGTGCCTCTCGTAATGCGTAAGTCACGGGTTCGAATCCCGTAGGCGGCTCGGCGCACCCGAGTGGGTGGGCAGTTGCCTGCTCGCTCGATCAACGACCACCTCGGCCTTCGCCGGGCCGGCCTGGCCGGACGTAGACTCAGTTGGTGACGCTCTGTTCGCAGTGCGCACTGGAGAATCCCGCTGGGTTCCGGTTCTGCGGTGGGTGCGGGAGTGAACTCGCGTCTGCGTCGGATGAGTCGGTGGAGTCTCGTCGGGTCGTGTCGATCGTCTTCTGTGATGTCGTGGGATCCACTGCGCTGGGGGAGCGGCTGGATCCGGAGGCCTTGCGCGCTGTGCTGACCCGGTACTACCGGCGGGCGCAGGCGGTCGTGGAACGGCACGGGGGGACGGTGGAGAAGTTCATCGGCGACGCGGTCATGGCGATCTTCGGGCTACCGCGGGTGCATGAGGACGACGCGGTCCGTGCCGTACGCGCGGCTGATGAACTCCGGCGCTCGTTCTCCCACGGCGATCTCGTTGTGCGGATCGGTGTGAACACCGGTGAAGTGGTGTCTGGTGTGGGACAGACGTTGGGTAGTGGTGATGCGTTCAATGTCGCGGCGCGTCTGGAGCAGGCGGCCGGGCCGGGGGAGGTGCTGATCGGGGAGACGACGCACCGGCTGGTGTGCGATGCCGTGCGGGTGGAGCCGGTGGAGCCGCTGGTGGTGAAGGGGAAGTCGGCGCCCCTGGCGGCCTGGCGACTGCTGGAGGTGGATGCCACGGCTGCGGGGTTCGCGCGACGCATGGACACCCCGCTGGTCGGCCGGACGTCCGAATTGCTGCTGTTGGAGCAGGTGTATCAGCGCTCGATGCGTGAGCGGCGCTGTCACCTGTTCACTCTGCTGGGCGCGCCTGGTTTGGGGAAGTCCCGCTTGATCGCGGAGTTCCTCCAAGGGCCTGCGGGTGGGGCGACGGTGCTGGTGGGTCATTGCCTGTCCTATGGCGAGGACATCACCTTCTGGCCGCTGGCGGAGATGCTGCGCACGGTGGCCGGCATCGATGCCACCGATGACCGGGCCATCGCCCGGGAGAAGCTCGACGCGCTGGCGGCAGGCGCGCCGGACGCGGCGGTGATCACGACACCGATCGCCGGGGCCATCGGGCTGGCGGAGGCTGCGGTGGACGCGGACGAGGTGTTCCTGGCGGTTCGCGCGCTCCTCCAGCGGCTGGGGGTGGAGCGGCCGTTGGTGATGGTGGTCGAGGATGTCCACTGGGCCGAGCCGGTGCTGCTGGATCTGGTCGAGTTCCTGGCTGACTGGTCGCGGGACACGCCGATCCTGATCGTGTGCAGCGCGCGGCCGGAGCTGCTGGACACCCGGCCGGGCTGGAGCGGCGGCAAGACCAACGCCACCTCGGTCCTGCTGCAGCCGTTGACCGAGGAGGAGTGCGCGCGCCTGATCGATACCCAGCTGAACGGGTCATCCGTCAGTGATGAGCAGCGCCGGCAGATCCTGGCGGCGGTGGAGGGTAACCCACTGTTCGTGGAGCAGATGCTGGCGATGCTGGCCGATCACCCCGAGGACACCCGGGTGAGCATCCCGCCGACGCTGCAGGCGCTGCTGGCCGCCCGGCTGGACCGGCTGGACGGCGACCAGCGTGTGGTCGTGGAGTGCGCGTCGGTGGAGGGGCGGGTGTTCCACCGCTCCGCGGTGGCCGAACTGGCACCCGAGCAGACCCAACACGAGTTGACCCGTCTCCTGCGGCACCTGATCCTACGCGAGCTGATCGACTCCAGCCCCTCGTCGTTCGCCGGCGAGCAGGCCTTCCGCTTCCAACACCAGCTGATCCGCGACGCCGCCTACGCCTCGATGACCAAGCGAGTCAGGGCCGACCGTCACCAGCGGTTCGCCAACTGGCTTGACCAAAGGGTTGGCGAGCGCGTCATCGAGTACGAGGAGATCATCGGCTACCACCTCGAGCAAGCGTGCCTGCTGCGCGCCGACCTGGATCCCATCGCGCTGTCCTCACCTCTGGCCGAGCGGGCCGGCCGGATGCTGGCAGTCGCCGGGCGACGCGCCGCCGACCTACATGATCAGACGTCGGCGCCCGGGTTGATGACCCGCGCGTTGCACCTCCTGCCCAAGGCGACCGCCGAACGTTGCATGCTCCTCATCGACCTCACCCGGGCGCTCGTCGAGCTGCAGGCATTCGACCGCGCGGCGATCACGGCAGCAGAGGCGACGGAGATCGCGCGATCCCTGGGCGAACCCGGGGTGGCTGCCCATGCTGCGATTGCCGACCAGTGGGTCGCGGTGGGCCAGATGGACTGTTACGGGGTGCTGGGCCCGAGCTTCGAAACAGTGATCGCCACTCTCGCGGAGCTGGGCGACGAGGTCGGGCTCACCAAGGCCTTCGAAGTCCGGTTTGTGGCGCGCGCCTTCACCATGCAGTACGCCGCCGCCGCCGCCGACGTTGAGCGGGCGGCCATGCACGCCGGACGCGCGAACCAGCGACGGCGACGACTCGACGCGCTGGCGTTCAGCGCCGATCCGATGGTGTGGGGTCCGATGCCCGTCGGGGAGGCGATCGCTCGCGGCAGGCAGGTGGTCCTCGAGGCGGAGGAGGACGTGAGGATTCGTGCGATCATGCTGCCGGCGCTGGGCGCCTTGGAGGCGATGCGAGGCCGGTTCAGCCAGGCGCGCGAGTACGTCCGGCGGGGCGACGCCGTCCTCACCGAGCTCGGCAGCCCGCTCGACGTCTCGTACGCGTCGTCCTTCTTGTCCCTTGTCGAGTTCCTGGAGGGGAACTTCGCGGCAGCCGAGGCGGTTTACCGTGCCGCGGCGGAAGCCGCCCTGAATGAGTCGTATCGGATCGTCTATCGGGACAACATGGCGTTCGCCATCCTCGCGCAGGGACGGTTAGAGGAGGCCGACGAGCTCGCATGCCTGACCGAGCACGCGGACTATCCACCCGGCAATCCCTTTGGATCCACCTGGCGGCGGATCCGCGCGCGGGTCCTGGCCGCCCGCGGCCGACATGAGCACGCCATCCGCCTCGCACGCGAAGCCGTCGACCTCATGGCCGCGACGGACGCCCTCCACGACCGAGCAGAAACCGAACTCGACCTCGCGATCGTCCTGCGCACCGCCGGGCGACATGACGAGGCGACTGCCGCGGCGGCACGCGCGATCCACCTCTGGGAACTCAAGGGCAACACCGTCTCAGCAGCCCATGCCTGCGCCATGTTCCCCCCGTGAGGATCACCCAGCCATGTGAGAGTCACCCAGCTGACTCGCCCCGGGGCGTCCCGGAGGCTCAGCTTGTTGAGACTCCAGCCGGCTGCTGGGCTGGGTGTTGACCGTAGGTCTGGTCGTATTCGGCGGGTGGCAGGTCGGAGCAGGCGCTGTGGAGGCGCCGGTGGTTGTGCCAGTCGACCCATTCCAGGACGGCCAATTCAACGTCGTCGTCGTTCTTCCTGGGCGCTCGGGGTTTGATCACCTCGGTCTTGGGCTGCGCCGGCGTGGGCGAGGCGTTCAGCGAACGCGATCGAGGTGTACCGCCCGGGAGCCGGCGTCGGTGTGGTGGATCAGCCCGGACAGGTCATGCACACCCTGCCGGCCGCGGGCCCCACACAGCCATCTCCCGGGCGTCCAGGACCAGCTCGGTGCGCATGCCGGTGGCGGCTCCCAGCCCAGGATCCGCCAGGAGAACGCGTCGATCACGAACGCCGCGCAGACCGTCGGACCAGTTCAGGTAGGCGCCGCGCTCTTCGACCGCAAGGCGACCGGGAGATGGTTGCCTCCTACGGTCAGCGGCCAGGCCGCGTAAGAACGCTGGCGCCTTCGCGATCGCTCCCGCTGTGTCACTTCGCCGACAGTTCACGTGTTTCGCCGCTGACAGACGGCGCCCGCCGCTTCTCGCACACTCAGGGCAGCACGTGGAGAACATCACTGGAATAGAGGCGAGAACAATGAGCATTCGCGGTGGCATGACCGCCGGTGTCATCTTTCTTCGATCCCCGCAGGCCGCCACGGTCGGCACCAACCTCGGGACCGGCGGCATCACCTTGAAGCGGAACGAGCGGCGTGCCGCGGTTCTCGCGCGCACCGTCGTGAAGGCCAGCAGCATCGGCCTCAGCCACAACAGGCGGCGGGCGCAGTCCGGGTCCGCAACGGCGTAGGGCTCCACAACGCACTGTCCATGGGCGGGACGCACGTGCGCAGTCGGGTGGGGCGCCGAGCTAGAGCCAACCTCCGATCAACTCATCCCCCGCAGGTGCGGGTCATCGGAGAGGCAGCCTCTTGAGCACATGCCTGCAGGTCCGATGCTTGCTGGTGATCACCGTCAGTAACCTGGCGCCGCGCTACCTGTGGCATGACGTGTGGCATGACGTGCGGCGTTCGCCCAGGTCTCAGGGTGAGCTCAGGGGCGTAGGTGGTGCTATCGGTGCAGGTAGGCGCGGTTGTTGCCGCGATCGTGCCTCTCGTAATGCGTAGGTCGTGGGTTCGATTCCCACAGACGGCTCCCGCGTTTACGCAGGTCAGGAGCCACTTTTTGCGATCTTTCGCTTGATTGTTCACCGGTGGTGTGGGACACGTTCGTGTCCCACGACGGCGGGGTCGTGGTGGCCATCAGGCTGCTGACCTGGGCGGATGCGCACGTGCACCAGGTCGGTGCTGAGTCTGGGCTCAGGATGTGTGCGTTGTTCTGATGTTCGAGCCGGCCTGGTGTGGTCGGGATGGGCCTTGGCGGAAGGGCCCCACTCGCTGGATGTCACACGGAAGGCCGTGGGTCAGGGCGGCGATGTGCGGGTGGACGGTGGGCGGGGTCCTCGGTTGCCGGGCGGACCCGGAATCCGCCTGGGGGTCGGCTTGTGGCGGCTGATCCGCTGGGCGTGGCTGGGGCTTGATGAGACGGGTGGCCGTTGTGGCGGGAATGGGTGACCCGAGAGCAGGATCAGCAGCAGGCCAGTCATGTACGCGGCCAGGAGCAGGATGGGCACGCTGCCTGCGGGGGCGAATCCGGCGATCGCGAGTCGGGCGAGTCCTACCATCGCCGCGGCCAGGCCGACGGTGAGGATGGCTGGTGACCAGGGCCCCTGAGGGCCGACGCCGGAGGGAAGCAGGCGCAGCGGTTGCTCCGCCCACATGACCACGGCCGTCAGCGCCATCAGGATGGCGGTGAGCACGGCGAACCAGGCCGGCCGCAGCGCCCACCACAGGGCGCTTCCGACGGCTGGCTGAGTGACCACCCCGGTCGGGTAGACGGTCACCGCAACGATGATCACCGGAGCCATGTGCCACAGGTACACGGTCATGACCCTGGTGTTGAGGTGGCTGACCGTCCGCCACCAGCGAGGGCGTGCGAGGAGCCCGGTGGCGGCGGGTGCGGCCGCCAGCAGTAGGCCGGTCTGGGCGGCTGCGAATGCCAGCAGGGCGACCGACGGCGGGGTGGTGTTTCCGACGCGCTCACCCGCGCCGATCATGTCTACCGGGAAGGGCCCCCAGGCCACCAGCCCGGCGAACAGCGCGGCACCGGCTGCAGCCAGGACCCAGGGCCGCCACCCGGGACGGGTGAGGCTGCCGTCCTGCCAGGCGAACCCCCACTGATGTATCGATCCCCAGACGAGCAGGTAGTTGGCATAGCCGATGAAGCGCAGGTGGAGTCCGACCACGGCGACGTCCACCCCCGCGGCGCCCAGCGCCATCACCGCGGGCACGGCCCACCCCCACCGCTGGTGAGCCGCGAGCATGACCGGCGTGAGCGTGATGAGCAGTAGGTAGACCGGCAGGAACCACAGGTGCAAGGCGGTGAACCAGCCAGCCTCAGCCAGCTCCGCGGGATCGGCGCCGGCAATGCTTGCTCCGGCGGCGACCAGCACGGCGACCGCGACGTAGACGGTCGTCGGCCACAGCAGCCCGAGGGCACGGCTGCGAACCCACACCGTCCAGCTTTGGCCCCGGGCATGGTGAGCGGTCCAGGAGACTGCGTTCGCATACCCGCCGACCAGGAAGAA
>Ga0187787_10000051_pt1 | contig 12779 bp, 10 predicted proteins | sample 1015_BV01_MP06_2_FD_133007 | JGI IMG/M metagenome (GOLD analysis project Ga0187787, IMG submission 133007) | Tropical peat soil microbial communities from peatlands in Department of Meta, Colombia - 1015_BV01_MP06_20_MG | ecosystem: Environmental > Terrestrial > Soil > Wetlands > Peat | place...
ACGGGGTGTTGCCGATGGCCGCGCTGGCGGCGCGGTGGAGCGAGTTGCTGATCGCCGACCTGGAGCCCGGGGAGCAGTTGACCGCTGCCGCCGCCGCCTCGGGGTCCCTGCTCAGGCAGCCCGCGAGCGAGGACGTGATCCGGCGGGCGGAGGAACGGCTGGGCCGCCGGCTGCCGCCGTCCTACCGGGAGTTCCTGCTGGTCAGCGACGGCGCCTACGGGGACGACTACGGGCCCACCGTCGTCTTCGACGAGGACGCGGGGTACGAGCAGGCGCCGCGCGAGTCGGACGTCGTGGGGGTCGGGTTCCTGCCGGTGTCGGACCTGCGGTGGCTGCACGAGGCCGATCCCGGGTACGCCGGGCTGCTGGCGGAGTGTGGCCAGGACGCACCCGTGGAGGTGGACGGCAAGGAGCCGGAGGGCTGGGCGGCCATCGCTCGGGGATTGTTGATCGCCTCCGATAAGGGGCCCGGTACCACGGTGCTGGTCCCGTTCGACGGGTTGCCGGAATGGCAGCTGTGGAACGTGCACAAGGAGACGGCTGTCGCGTACCGCTCGTTCCGGTCGTTCCTGGAGCACCAGGTGCGCCTGCGGGAGCCGGTGCACGGCAGCCTGGCGGAGATCGAGGAGCTGATCGCGCGCGCCGTGGCCGGGGACCACCCCTCCACCATGCAGTTGTCCCGGGTGACCGAGCCGGCCGCCGTCCCCTGCTCGTGGCTGTGGTCGGGCATCCCAGGCTGGGGGTCCAGCCGGCCCTGGGACTGGCCAGCATCGGGACCCCGGAGGCCGTCGACGCCCTGCTGGGTCTGGAGCCGCTGACCGCGCGTCAGGCGCTGATCCAGGTGGGGACGGCGCAGGCACGCGACGTGCTGGCCGAGCGCGGGGACTACCGTGCCCTGCACGACCTGCGCGACCCGCGGGGCTACGAGATGGCCGCGGAGTGGGTCCGGCACGCCGGACCGGGCGTGGGGGGCACCGAGCTCAGGCTCGCCGTGGCGATCGTCGGGCTCTCCGGCGACTCCCGGCACGTGCCCACGCTGCTCCCGCTGCTGGAGCACCCCGACCCGGAGGTGCAGTATTCGGCGGCGTACCAGCTGGCCCGTCTGGGGGTCCCCGAGGGGGAGCGGCGCCTGGAGGAGTTCGCCAGCACGCCCGGCTTCGTGCACTACCTGGCGGCCGGGGCCAACCTGGCAGAGATCCGCCGTCGCCGGGACGGTGGCTGATCCGCCGTACCCGCGGGTAGCGTGAGGTGGGCTCGATCACGGCAGCCACCACGACCCTCCCGCCGGGGCCGCGTGCTCAGGTGCCGGTGCGGGCGGGCCAGCCGGGGGGCGCGGAAGGTCGGAGGCTGTCGGGATGGGGCTGCGGATCTCGCTACTGGGCGAGCAGCACATCAGCGACGCGGCAACCGGGGCGACGCTGAGCCACTCCTCGCGCGCGATCGCGCTGGTCGCCTGCCTCGTGCTCCACGCCGGCATGCCGCAGAGCCGGCAGGTCATCGCCGGGATGTTCTGGCCGGACTCCACCGACGCCCAGGCGCTGACCAACCTGCGCCGCGAACTGCACACCCTGCGGCGAGTGATCGGGGACGCGCCCAACCTCGAGGTCACGGCCCGGGATCTGTGCTGGCGGGACGGCGAGGAGACCGTGGTCGACCTGCGCGTCTTCGAGGTCGAGAGCCGCGCGGCGCTCGCGGCGGCGGAGCGCAGGGACCACCCCGCCGCCCTCCGGCACGCCGACGCGGCCCTCGCGCAGTACAAGGGCGAACTGCTCCCGGGCAGCTACGACGACTGGCTGCTCGATGCCCGGACGGAGCTTCAGCACCGCTGCGCGGACCTGTGCGACCTGGTCAGCGACCTGCGCGCGCGCCGCGGTGAGCTGCCGGAGGCACTCGAGGCGGCCCGGCGCCGGATCCGGCTGGAACCGCTGGAGGAGGCCGGCTACCGCACCCTGATGGAGCTCCAGGCGGAGGCGGGCGACCGGGCCGGTGCGGTCAGCACCTATCACCGGTGCGCCTCGATCCTCGAACGCGAGCTCGGCGTGGTTCCGGACGAATCCACCCGCGCGACCTTGCAGCGCATCATGACCCACCAGCGCGCCACCGACCTTCCCCGGCAGCCGACCGCGCCGGTCGAGCCGGACGCGAGCCGCTCGGGGATCGCCGCGACCCCGCTGATCGGCCGAGCCGGCGAGGTGGGCCTGCTGGACGCCGCCTGGCGGTCCGCGACGGCGGGCCGGGCCGGGGTCGCGGTGGTTCGCGGCGGTGCCGGGGTCGGCAAGACCCGCCTGGTCACCGACGTCGCCCGCAGCGCCCGGCAGGACGGTGCCGTCGTGGCCGTCAGCCAGTGCTTCGGGACGTCCGGCCGGCTCGCCCTGACACCGGTCGCGGACTGGCTGCGCAACCCCGCGGTGGCCTCGGCCGGCGGATCGCTGGAGCCGGTGTGGCGCGAGGAGGTCGAGCGGCTGGTGCCGTCCGGCCAGGCCCGGGAAGAGCCACCGGCCGGATCAGGCGGCATGGTCGACGCCTGGCTGCGCCACCGCTTCTTCGAAGGCCTGGCCCGGGCGCTCCTCGCCACCGGCCGACCCATGCTGCTCGTCCTGGACAACATGCAGTGGTGCGACCAGGAGACGCTGGCCTTCCTCGCGTTCCTGCTCGGGCTCTCCCCGCAGTCCCCGCTCCTGGTGGCCGCGACCCTGCGCACGGACAGCCCGAACGACGAGCCCGAGATCGCGGACTGGATCACTCGGATGCGGACCGGTGACCTGCTGACCGAACTCACGCTCCACCCGCTGGAGCTCGCCGACACGGCTCGTCTGGCCGAGGCGATGTCCGGCCGTCCCTTCACCGAAGAGGACCGGAGCCTGCTCCAGGCGGCCACCGGCGGTTTCCCGCTCCATGTGGTCGAGGCCATGCGGGCGGTTCCCCAGCTCGGCGCGGCACCGCTGCCCGCGAGCGACCTCACGGCCGTCCTGCGCGGCCGGCTGGAGCAGGCGAGCACGACCGCGCGGGATGTCGCGGGCCTCGCCGCCGCGGTGGGCCGGGACTTCTCTCTCGACCTGCTCGTCGAGGCCGGTGACCAGGACGCCGACAGCGTCGTCGAGGCGGTCGACGAGCTGTGGCGCCGGCGCATCGTCCAGGAGCAGGGGGACGCCTACGACTTCTCCCACGACCTGCTCCGTGACGCGGCCTATGCGCAGGTCAGCCCGCCCAAGCGGTGGCTGCTGCACCGCCGCCTCGCGCAGGCGCTGGAACTGCTGCACGCGGACAACACCGATCCGGTCTCGGCCCAGCTGGCGGAGCAGTACGCGCGCGGCGGGCGGCCGGAGCGGGCCGTCACGTACTACCTGCGGGCCGCCGAGGTGGCGTCGAGCGTCTTCGCCCACGCCGAGGCCACCCGCCTGCACTCCGAGGCCCTGTCGATCGTGCGGGCGCGACCGCCGGGACGCGAGTCCGACCGGCAGGAACTCGCGATCCTGGAGGCGATGGCGGCGCCGCTCAACGCGCGGCACGGGTACGCCTCCACCGAGTTGCAGGCGGTGCTGGAGCGTTCGACCGAGCTGGCGGAGTCGCTGGGCCGCAGGGACTCACTGCTCAGCGCGCTGGTCGGGTTGTGGGCGTGCCGCTTCGTCCAGGGGCGGGTCGACGATGCACACCAGGGCGCCTCACGCGCGCTGGCGCTGGTCGAGCCGGACTCCGAACTCACCGGTGCGGCCCACTTCGCCCTGGGCGGATCCGCCGTCTCCCTCGGGATGCCGGCCGAAGGACTGCGGCACCTCGAGATCGCGGCCTCGTTCCCGGGCCCCATGGTGAGTGTCGGTACCCGGCCCGACGTGCACGGCCGAGCCTTCGCGGCGCACGCGCACTGGCTGCTCGGCCACGACGACCTCGCGCTGGCGCGCTGCCAGGAGGCGGTCTCCATCGCCAGATCCATCGACCACCCGTACAGCCTCGCGGTGGCGCTGGCCTATGCCGGCATCACCCACCAGATGCGGGGCGATCGGGCCGGACTGCGGAGCACGGTCAGCGAGCTGCGTGAGCTGTGCGACAGGTATGGCTTCGGGTACTACCGCGAGTGGACGCTGGTGCTGGAGGGGTGGCACCGCGGCGACGAGCAGGGCGTGGAGCTGGCCCGGCGCGGGATCGCCAACCTCAGGTCGGAGGGCTCCTTCACCCGGATGCCCTACTGGTTGGCCCTGCTGGCCGACGTGCTGGACCGGACCGGGCGGCGCGACGATGCGCGCTCGACCCTGGACGCCGCCGCCTCCGGTGCGCGGGCGCGATCCGACGTCTGGTGGCTGCCGGACGTCGAACGGATGCGCGCCGGGTACGACGACCGGGAGGACGTGGCGGTCTCCCGGCTCCGCGGAGCTGCCGAACTGGCGGCGGCGCACGGGAGCCTCGCCCTGCTCCGGCGGTGCGAGCGCGACCTGGCCGAGCGCGGCGCCGCGGAACACGTCACGAGCGTTCGCCCACCGTCCTGACCTCCGCAGATCTGGCGAACGCTGGGCGAACGCCGCGCGCCATAGCCTCCCGGGTACTGATCGTTTGTAGCTGAGGAGCACGCAATGACCACGACATCGACGGCGAGCGCCACCGAGGCCCTCGAGGAGCTGGCCGGCCTCCTGCGCGGCGACCTGATCACCCCCGGGGATCCCCGGTACGACGAGGCGCGCGCCGTCTACAACGGCATGATCGACAAGCGGCCGGCGGCCATCGCCCGGTGCCGCGACACCAGCGACGTCATCGCCTGCGTGCGGTTCGCGCGTGCGCACGACCTGGCCATCGCCGTGCGCGGCGGCGGGCACAACGCCGCGGGCTTCGGCGTGTGGGACGACGCGCTGGTCGTCGACATGTCGCTGATGCGCAGCACCACCGTCGATCCGGACAACCACACCGTTCGGGTCGACGCCGGGTGCACCTGGGGGGACGTCGACCACGCCACCGTCGGGTTCGGCATGGCCACCCCGTCGGGGTTCCTGGCCTCCACCGGCGTGGCCGGTCTGACGCTGGGCGGCGGCATCGGGTACCTGGCCCGCCGGTTCGGCCTCACCGTCGACAACCTGCTGGCGGCGGACGTCGTCCTGGCGGACGGCAGCTTCGTCACCGCCAGCGAGAACACGCGCGGCGACCTCTTCTGGGCGCTGCGGGGCGGCGGCGGCAACTTCGGCATCGTCACCTCCTTCACGTTCCGCTGCCACGACATCGGCGAGGGCGGCACGATCATCGGCGGACCGGTGCTGTACGACTTCGACGACACCGCCACCGTGATGCGCTGGTACCGGGAGCTGCTCCCGTCGCTTCCCGAGGAGCTCAGCGGGTGGCTGGGGCTGATCACGATCCCGCCCGCGCCGCCGTTCCCGGAGGAGCTCTGGGGTCGCAAGTCGTGCGCCATCGTGTGGTGCTACACCGGCCCGCACGACCGGGCGGACGAGGTGCTGGAGCCGGTCCGGACGTTCGGTTCACCGCTGGTGGTCGGCCTGCAGCCGATGCCGTTCACCGCACTGCAGAGCGCGTTCGACCCGCTCTACCCGGCCGGCCTGCAGTGGTACTGGCGCGCGGACGTGTTCACCGAGATCTCCGACGCGGCGATCGACGTGCACCTCACGTACGGCGCCCAGCTGCCGACCGGGCACTCCACCATGCACCTCTACCCGATCGACGGCGCCGCCAGCCGGGTACCGTCCGACGCCACGGCCTTCGCCTACCGCGACGGCGGGTGGGCCGGCGTCATCGTCGGGGTCGACCCTGACCCGGCGAACGCCGACCTGATCTCCCGCTGGGCCCGCGACTACTGGACGGAGCTGCACCCGACGTCCGCCGGCGGCGCCTACGTGAACTTCCTCATGGATGAGGGCACCGACCGGGTCAAGGCGTCCTATCGCGGCAACTACGAGCGGCTCACCCAGGTGAAGCGCCGCTACGACCCGGAGAACACCTTCCACATCAACCAGAACATCCCACCGGCGAGCCAGGACTCGTAGGCCGGGCGGGCGGTCCAGCCGCCCGAGAGGTTCCAGCCCCGGACGCCGTGGCAGCCGGCCACGGCCCGGGGCGCCTCGGTGGCTCCCGTCACGAGGGCGAGCAGGTGCTGCCCCGTGACGGGAGATTCACGCCCGCCGTCTTGACTCTCCAGTTACCGGAGACCCGAGCGTTGAGATCATGACCTTCTTCGACAGCAACCTCCACGGCCGGCTCAGCACCGAGAGCGCGACATGCTGGCCCGCGCCGAGCAGCGGCGCCTGGCCCGTCGGGCGCGCCCATCCCGTGACCGCCACCGGGCCGACCTTCTCCGGCGGGCCGGCGAGTGGCTGTACGCGCGCCTCCGCATCGGCCTCGGTCCGGCTAGGCTGCCGGTCGGTCGCAATCGCCCCTGCTGAGCAGGCTGCTGCTCCGCCCGGAGGGTCACGGATGAGCGTGCGGGTCGCGATCGGCGACTTCTCCAGGATGACCCACCTCAGCGTCAAGGCGCTGCGGCACTACCACGACGTCGGCGTCCTCGAGCCGGCCGAGGTGGACCCGGTCTCCGGCTACCGCTTCTACCACCTGTCGCAGGTGGCGGACGCGCAGGTGATCCGGAGGCTCCGCGATCTCGGCATGCCGCTGGACGAGGTCCGGGCGGTGCTGCGGGCCCCCGACGCGGCCGCTCGCAACGAGGTGATCGTGGCGCACCTGGCCCGGATGGAGTCCCAGCTCGCCCAGATGCAGTCCACCGTGGCCTCGCTGCGCGCCCTGCTGGAGCGGCCGCCGGCGGCGATCCCCGTGCAGCACCGCTCGCTCCGGGCCGAGCCGGCCCTCGCGATGGCCGAGCGGGTGACCATGGCCGACCTCGAGCCATGGTGGGACTCGGCGTTCGCCGAGCTGTACCGGGCGGTCCGGTCGGCCGGGGTCGACCCCTCCGGCCCCAGCGGTGCGCTCTACCCCCCCGAGCTGTTCCAGGTGGAGGTCGCTGAGGTCGTCGCGTTCGTGCCGGTACGCCGGCCCGTCGCCCCGGCCGGAAGGACCCGCATGGTCGAGGTGCCGGCTGCCGAGCTGGCCGTGGCGGTGCACGAGGGGCCGTTCGCCGAGCTCGATCAGACCTACGCGGCGCTCGGCAGCTACGTGGCCGAGCGGGAGCTCGGCGTGGAGGGCCCGATCCGCGAGTACTACCTCGTGACCTCCGCCGACACTCCCGACGAGTCCCAGCACAGGACCGAGGTGTGCTGGCCGATCTTCCAGACGACCGTGTCCTAGCCCGCCGGGCTACCGATGTCCGCCGTTGACGTGGAACGGAGTCCCAACCTTGAGGACGGCCCTGCTGGTCATTCCATTGATCACTCCGGCGGCCGACGCGTACCACGCGATCAGGGCGGTGAGGACACCCAGCCACCCACCCCATTTGATCATCGCTGCGCTGCCGGCGAAACTGCCGATGAACAGCACGATCTCTGTGGCCTCCAGCGCCAGGAAGACGGCGAAGACGGCCTTGCTGACCTGCGTGCTCCGCAACAACATGTAGGTGTTGAAGATCGCGAATGCCAGGAGAATCCAGCCGAGGTCGTTCTGGATCTGGGCTGCCGTGACACCCGTGGCCGGCAACGTCCTGACGTAGATCGCCAAGCCGATCCAGAAGGCACCGTACGTCGAGAAGGCGGTGGCGCCGAACACGTTGCGATTACGGAACTCCCACATTCCCGCCAGCAGCTGGGCGAGGCCGCCGTAGGCGAACGCCATCCCGAGCCAGGCGTCGGTCCCGTGGGTCCACCCGGCGTTCTTCGCCGACAGCAGGAACGTGGTCAGTGCGAATGCGGCGAGCCCCAGCGGTGCCGGATCGGCAACCGGCCGGATATCGGGCATCGATCGAGGATCCGTCGTCACCTGGGTGCGGGGATCGGTCGGTGCGGTCATCGAACCTCCTCCACAGGAGTGAGGTCCATCGCGTGCTCTCGTCCAGACATCGGGCGGCATTGTCGGTGATACCGGAGGACACCGGGCGGGATGGACGATGAACGCATTTTCTTGATCCAATTACGCATTGCGCGCTACGCCGCCCTCGGACGTCTGTCTTTTCGATCTCACAGGCATGCGCCGCGGAACGCGGCAGCAGGCGAGGACCCGGCGCTGTCACTCGAATGGCCGATTGGCGCCGGGCCCGGGCGGGTCGACGCACACCATGACCCATGTGCCAGTTCCGTCCGAGGGGCAGAGTCGATGACCGCTGACAAGTTCCGGCTCGTGACCCGCAGCGACTTCGACGGGCTGGTATGTGCCGTTCTGCTTCGCTACCTGGACATGATCGATGAGATCACCTTCGTGCACCCGAAGGACGTCCAGGACGGCGCGGTCGAGATCACCAGCCGTGACATCCTCACCAACCTGCCCTACGCGCCGTCCGCCCACGTCGTCTTCGATCACCATCACAGCGAGACGATCCGGACCGGCGGCACGGCGCCCAACCACGTGATCGACGCCGCGGCACCCTCTGAGGCGCGGGTGGTCTACGACTACTTCGGCGGCGCCGCGACGTTCGAGCGCATTTCGGCGGATCTGATGAGCGCCGTGGACCAGGCCGACTCCGCCGCCTACACGCTGCACGACATCCTCCAGCCGACCGGGTGGACGCTGCTGAACTTCCTGATGGACAGCCGCACCGGTCTCGGCCGGTTCCGGGACTTCCGGATCTCGAACTACCAGCTGATGATGCAGCTCATCGACGACGTCCTCAGGCACGGCTCGGTCGAGGAGATCCTCGCCGGCCCGGACGTCGCCGAGCGGGTCGCGCTGTACCGCGACCAGTCGGCGCTGTTCGTCGACCAGCTGATGAGGATCTGCTCGACCGCGGGCGACCTGGTGATCGCCGACCTGCGCGACGAGGAGGTGATCCACGCCGGCAACCGGTTCATGATCTATGCCCTGTTCCCCGAGTGCCGCGTCTCGGCGCACGTGATCTGGGGCAGGCAGCGGCAGAACACGGTGATCGCGATGGGCAAGTCGATCCTGGACCGCACCTCGCCACTCGATGTCGGCGCGCTGATGCTCGGTTTCGGCGGCGGCGGACACGCAGCCGCGGGCACCTGCCAGGTGCCGCACGACAGGACGGATGAGGTGCTCAACGAGATCATCGCGGCGGTCAACCAGGCGGCGGCCGGGGCGCCGGAGCGCCGCTGAGGTGCGCACGCACGACTGACCCGACCGGACGGCGTCCCTGACCGGCGTCGCAGCCGGACCGGCCGTTCACATCCGGGTGAACTGCTCGATGTCCTCGCTGAACTCGGTGAGCGCCTGCTCGGTGAGGGTGGGTCGGGTGGCGGCGATGGCGGCGAGGTAGTCCTCGGTGCCGGCCGGCCTCCCCTCGTGCTCGGCCAGCTCGCGTTCGAACGCGGCCTGCGCCCCCTTGCGAGCGGCGAACTCGATGTCGGCCGGGGTGAACATCTCGCTGCTCTCCACCAGGCGCGCCAGGTCCACGGCATCGATGTCGGGCCCGATGTAGCGCGCCCAGATCGCCGCCCGCGCCGACGGATCCGGGGGCCTGATCGGGATCACGTAGTCGAACCGGCCCGGGCGCAGGAAGGCCGGGTCCAGCGAGCGCACCGAGTTGGTGGCACAGATCAGCATCCGGTCGTCGAGTTCGCGGAAACCGGGAATGAGCTTGAGCAGTTCGTTGGTCACCCCGTGCCCGGGGTCGACCGCCAGCCCGGACCTCACGCTGGCGATCTCCTCGACCTCGTCGATGAACAGCAGCACCGCCTCCAGGGCGGCCAGGTCGGCGAACGCGTCGCGCAACGAGGCGGCCAGCCCGCCGGGGGCGTCCGCGGCCAGCCGGGAGGGGAACAGTTCCACGAACGGCCAGCTCAACCGGGAGGCCACCGCCTTGGCGAAGCTGGTCTTTCCGGTGCCTGGTGGACCGAACAGGATGACCGCCTTCGGCGGGGCCACCCCGTAGCGATCGGCCAGATCCGGGCGGGCCAGCGGAAGCACGACCCGCCGCTCGATGATCTGCTTCTCCCGCTCCATCCCGGCGACCCGGTCCCACAGCCCGGCGGGCAGGACCCTGCCGCCCAGCGCCGCGAGGAGTCCCGCGTCGCCCGAGCCGAGGTGCTCGACCCTCTCGAAGTAGGTCAGCCCGGCGCGGGGCAGGTAGCCGCAGCTCTCCAGTGCCTTCACCGGGGTGCTGTCCGCCGGCACGATCGCGCCGATCCGTCGCACCCCCAGGGCCCGCAGGCGCCGCCCGAGCTCGGCGAGCAGAGCGCTGCCGATCCCCCGGTTCCGCCAGCGGGTCGCCATCGCCACGAGCACGATCCAGGCTCGTTCGCCCTGCGCCTGCGCCACGGCGAAGCCCACCAGCTGGTCGGCCACCACCGCCGCCACCGCCGGCTGCCCGGCCCGGACGGCGCTCATCACCTCGGAGATCGGGAAGACGGGGAGGGGTTCGTCGGGCTGCCGGCACTCGTCCCACACCTGGATGGCCTCGTCCAGGTCGTCGTCATGAAGATCTCGCAACCGCCACGCCGGCATCGCCACCACCATCCACAGGCCCGGGCAAGCATGCCAGGTTCGGTGGTTCAGGTGGAGCCGGCCTCCGGTGCCCACTCGGCGGATCCGTGGCCGGTGTCGCCGGGCCGCCGCCGATCGGCCGGGATGCGCCGGCACAGGTACGCGTAGCCGGCGCCGATCTGCGCGTCCGGCCAGACCTCGGCCTGCTTGAGCGCCACCTCCTCACGGTCCGACCAGCGCTTCAGCGGCCCCGCCGCCATGGCCCGCAACTGGATCCGGCAGGCACGGTCCAGGAGGACCGCGCGCATGACGGCCGTCGCGGCGTCCCGGCCGACCGTGACGAGCCCGTGCTGCGGGATCAGGCAGCCGGCCGCGTCACCGATCGTCTCGGCCAGCCTCCTCCCCAGGTCCCGGGTCCGGATCAGGCTTCCGGTCCGGGTGAACCGTGGCACGTCGGGGTCGGCGAAGGGGACGCCGTCGTGGGAGATCGCTCGCAGTGGAACGTCCAGCGCGGCGAAGGCCACGGCGGCGGGGGCGTGGGTGTGCACGGTGCAGGTGACGTCGGGCCGGGCCGCCATGAGTTCGGTGTGGATCGGGTACTCGACGTGCCGTTCCGCTGCCCCGGCCAGGACCTCGCCCTCCGGGCCGACCAGCACCACGCGCGCGGGCGTCACCTCGTCGAAGGCCCACCCGGCGGCCTTCATCCACACGCCCCTCCCCGAGGGATCGCGGATCGCCGCGTGCCCCCACACGAGATCCGTCTGACCGGCCACGCCGAGGGCCTGGTTGGCGGTGACCGTCTCGTCGATCAGTTGCTCGTCGGGCATGGCGTGCTCCCGGTGGACGAGGGCTCAGGGAACGTGAAGGACGACACGGAACAGCGCGGTGGTGCCCGCCGCCGCGATCACCACGACGACGAAGGGGGCCTTCCGCCAGGCCAGCACCCCGGCCACCAGAACCCCCGCGGGACGCGCGATCCCTGCGAACGAGCCGGCCTGCAGGAGGGCGGCGGTGGCGATGACGGCGGTGAGCAGCACGACGGTCGCCGTCCGGGTCAGCCGCTGGGCGGAATCGCCGAGCGAGACCCTGGACTTCAGCGCCGGTCCGGCGACCCGGAACACGTAGGTCCCGGCGGCCAGCGCGGTGACGGCGGTCAGCAGGGCGGTGGTGGAGGGGGCGTTCATTCGGTCACCGCCGGCGTGCCGAGGCGGCCGCCGCCCGCCCGGGCGAGCGGCACCGCGGCCAGGGCGAGCAGGACCGGCAGACCCGCCGGCAGGAACGGGGACGTCGCCAGGGCGACGGCCGCACCGGCCAGCGCCGCGCGCCGCGCCCCGCGGTCACGCAGGCTGGGAATCACGAGAGCGAGCAGGACGGCGGGGAACGCGGCGTCCAGTCCCCAGGCGTCGGTGTCGCCGATCGCCTTCCCCGCGACGGCACCGGCGACGGTGAGCAGGGCGAAGCTGGAGTACAGGGCGATCCCGCAGGTCCAGTACGCCGCGCTGCGGCGGCCCGGGTCGCGCTGCCCGAGCGCGAACGCCACGGACTCGTCCGTCATCACGTGCGCGCCGGCCAGCCGCCGCGCTCCGCGGCCGAGGACGTCGGCGACGGTGAACCCGAACGGCACGTGCCGCGCGTTGACCAGCAGCCCCGCCACGACCGCCGCCGCCAGTGTCCCGCCGGAGGCGACGATCCCGACCAGCAGGAACTGCGACGCCCCGGCGAAGACCGCCAGCGACAGCACCACGGGGAGCCACACCGGCAGGCCCGCCCCGACCGCGATCGCGCCGAACGAGGCGGCCACCAGCGCGTCGGCGGCGCAGACCAGCGCGACGTCCCGCAGCAGGTCCGGGCCAGCCGTTCTATAGAGCGAACGCATGGACGGTATGCTGGACCGGTCGATCCAGTTCGTCAAACCGAACGAATGATCGATATCACGAACCGGTGTGACGGTGACCGGAGAAGGGGAGCGGCCGGGTGGCAGCACAGCAGGCACGCGGCGGGGCGCCGCTGGAGGTGATCGCGGCGTCGCTGCGCCGGGAACGCGCGCGGGCCGGGATCTCCCTGACCGAGCTCGCCCGTCGGGCCGGGATCGCCAAGTCGACGGTGTCCCAGCTCGAGGCCGGCACCGGCAACCCGTCGGTGGAGACCCTGTGGGCGCTCGCCGTGACCCTGGACGTGCCGGTGTCCCGGCTGGTCGAGACGCCCGCCACGAGCGTTCAGGTGATCCGGGCCGGGGACGGCCCCACCCTCGCCTCGGAGAGGTCGAACTACATCGCCACGATGCTGTCGGCCAGCCCGCCCGGCGCGCG
>Ga0187787_10000052_pt1 | contig 12741 bp, 14 predicted proteins | sample 1015_BV01_MP06_2_FD_133007 | JGI IMG/M metagenome (GOLD analysis project Ga0187787, IMG submission 133007) | Tropical peat soil microbial communities from peatlands in Department of Meta, Colombia - 1015_BV01_MP06_20_MG | ecosystem: Environmental > Terrestrial > Soil > Wetlands > Peat | place...
TCGCGGCCGCGCTTGGCGGCCTTGATGCGCTGGTGTTCACGGGCGGTATCGGCGAGCATGCGGTCGCGATTCGCGAGCGCGTATGCAGCAAAGCGGCATGGCTCGGCGTCACGCTCGATTCAGCGGCGAACGGCGCCGGCGGGCCGCGCATCAGCACGGCGTCGAGCGGCACTGCTGCGTGGGTAATTCCGACCAATGAGGAACTCATGATTGCGCGCCACACGCGGCTCCTGATCGGGGCTGACCGGTCATATCGCTCTCACGGGTATACGGCAGGGTAATGCCAGACGAAAGGAAAACAGGGTCATGGATGCAAAAAAAATTGCCGTGATTGGCGCCGGCACCATGGGCAACGGCATTGCGCAAGTGCTCGCGGCGGGCGGCTTCCACGTGGTCATGACGGACATCGACGACGCGGCCATCAAGCGCGGCTTGAACGCCGTGACTAAAAGCCTGGACCGGCTGCTTTCCAAACAGAAAATCAGCGATAGCGACAAAAAAGACATACTCGGGCGCATCAAGACCGCCACTAAACTCGATGCAGTAGCGGACTGCGACGTGGTGGTGGAGGCGGCCACCGAGAACGTCGAATTGAAGCTCAAAATATTCGCCGACCTGGATCGGCTCGCCAAGCCATCTGCCATTCTCGCGTCCAACACATCGTCGATTTCCCTCACCCGAATCGCCGGCACCACCCGGCGCCCGTCCCAAGTGATCGGGATGCACTTCTTCAACCCGGTACCGGTGATGCAGCTAGTCGAGCTGATCCGCGCGCTGCAGACCTCCGACGACACTTACCAGGCGATCAGGACGCTGACCGAGAAGCTGGGCAAGACGCCGGTGGAAGTCAGGAACAGCCCGGGCTTCGTCGCGAACCGGATCCTGCTGCCGATGCTGAACGAGGCTGTCTGTTGCCTGTACGAGAACCTCGCTACGGCGGAAGACATCGATAACGTCATGAAGCTCGGCATGGCTCATCCCATGGGCCCGCTGGAGCTGGCAGACCTGATCGGGCTCGACACCTGCCTCTCGATCCTGCAGGTGCTCCATGACGGCTTCAAGGATCCGAAATACCGTCCCTGCCCGCTGTGGCGCGAGATGGTCGACGCCGGTCATCTGGGCCGCAAGGCAGGCCGCGGCTTTTTCGACTACTCAGGCCGCTAGGCATTGAGCGAGCGCAACCTTGACATGGAGAAATACATGAACTACGAAATCCCTCGCCCAGCGTTGAAGGGTATGAAAGCGCTGATCGTAGGAATCGCCAACCAGCACTCGATCGCCTATGGCTGCGCCAAGGCGTTTCACGAACTAGGCGCCGAACTGGCAATCACGTATGTCAACGAAAAAACGAAAACCTATGTCGAGCCGCTCGCGAGCGAGCTGAAAGCGCCGATCTTCATGCCGCTCGACGTCTCCAAGCCGGGCGAGCTGGAAGCCGTGTTCGCGCGCATCACGAAGGAATGGGGGCGACTGGATATTGCGCTACACTCCATCGCGTTCGCGCCGAAGTCCGACCTGCAGGGCGGACTGCTTACCTGCTCGTCGGAAGGGTTCAAGATCGCTATGGACATTTCCTGCCATTCCTTCGTGCGCATGGCGAACCTTGCCGCGCCGCTGATGAAAAACGGCGGCACTCTGTTCGCGATGAGCTATTACGGCGCGCAGAAGGTGGTGCCGAGCTACAACGTGATGGGGCCGGTCAAGGCGGCGCTCGAAGCGTGCTGCCGCTACCTTGCCTACGAACTGGGGCCGCAAAAAATCCGCGTGCATGCAATCTCGCCCGGGCCACTCAAAACTCGAGCTGCTTCGGGGTTGAAGGACTTCGACCTGCTTCTCAATGCAGCGGCGAAGCGCGCGCCGGTCGGCGAGCTCGTGGACATCATGGATGTCGGATTCGCGTGCGCGTATCTCGCAACACCTTATGCGCGTCGTTTATCAGGCGAAACACTTTTCGTCGACGGCGGCGTAAACATCATGGCCTGACTCTGACGGGAATTTATGGGCATCCTCGAGTGGTGGCGTGGCCGCGACGGCAGCGCGGCAAACGCGCAGGACAAACAGCGCACCGTCGAGGCCATCGAGCGCGTCGTGCAGACGACGAATCCCAAGCTGCGGTTTGCGCGGCGCTATCGCGAGCGACTCGCGCCGGCGGTTGGGACTTCGCTTGCCTACGCGCGCAACCTCGTTGCGTCGGTGCCGGCGGCGCGCGAGGCGAGCGCGGCTGCATGGTCGAACGATCCCTACATGCGGGCTTTTTTTGCGACGGCAGACGACCTGGTGCGGGCCTTCAGCCGCGCGCCCGACCTGCGTGCATATTTCGACCAGAACCCGGGCGCCTCGGAAGCTTATGCCGTGCTGGGGATGGAAATGACCGAGCGCAAAGTTCTTGGCATGGCTCTCGCGGGCGACACCGTGCGCCGCGACGTCGCGCAGACGTCCGTCAGCTTCGGTGACTATCGCGTCAGAATCTGCGGTCGTACCGAGCCCGATCTCAGAGCAGAAATCGAGCGGCGCCTCGTCGACCAGCTAGCGCTTGAGGGTCTCGCCCACATTGTCGCGGACCAGTCACGCCGCACCGAACTCGAGCAGGAACGCGCGCTGTTCAAGTCGCGATTGCAGATGCTCGAGCGCAAGGGCGCGGGCATGAGCGCAGCGCTGGGTGGCGAAGCCGTCGGGCAGGAGGAATTGGCGCGCTTGCAGTCGCAGATCGAGGAAAATACGCGCAATCTCGGCGACCTCGGGGGCAGCGCGCAAATGCTCGACCATGAACTGGAAAACATTTGCGCGGTGCTCGCAGATCCGGCGCAGCATCTTTATGTGTCGAGCCGGCGGCTGCGCCTTGACCGCATGAATATCGTGATAGAAGACGGCACTGCTCAGACCAGCACCGACTTCGAGTTTCTGGTCGCGCGCCTTCCAGGTACGGTGCCTGCGCAAATGCGGGCGTTCACGCTGGTGCGTTTTCCACGTGCCGAATTGCTGCCCGCGCAGCGACTGTTTGACGATGCAGCGCGGTTCCTGGTGTGATTGCGGTACTGCAAATGATGTTCGCAGTTTCTGGGGTCACAGCGCACGCACGATTCGGGCCAAATTAAGCAAAAGCCCGATCTCTTTGGACCAGCTAGCAACTACCTGCGTGTTTAATTATACTGTCCTAACGGCTAAAGAATTCTTCGTGCCGCCTTGAGTTCCAGCGGGGCGTCGTTCACAGCTTCCACTTTTAGATATTAGGATTGCCGGTGAGCCGGGGATTTTGTTCAAAATAAGCTGAAGGGATAAGGTAAAAACATGAATCAGTTCAATACTACAACGGCTGACATGGCACCGGCCTATGTGAAGCACAAGCGGCTTAAAGATTGGGTCGCCAAGATGGCGCAGCTGTGCAAGCCCGAGCGCATCTACTGGTGCGATGGCTCGCAGGAAGAATACGATCGGCTGTGCAAAGAAATGGTAGCTTCCGGCACCTTTATTAAACTCAACCCCAAGCTTCGCCCAAACAGCTATCTTGCCCTGTCTGACCCAACGGACGTGGCGCGCGTGGAAGACCGCACTTTTATATGCAGCGCGAACAAAGATGACGCAGGTCCCAACAACAACTGGATTGCTCCGGACGAAATGCGTGCCACACTGCATAAGTTATTCGACGGCTGCATGCGCGGCCGTACCATGTACGTGGTTCCGTTTTCCATGGGCCCGCTGGGCTCACGCATCTCGCATATCGGTGTTGAAATCAGCGACTCCCCTTATGTCGCAGTCAACATGCGCATCATGACTCGCATGGGGAATAAGGTGCTCGACGTGCTGGGCGCGGACGGCGGGTTCGTGCCGTGCGTGCATTCAGTAGGCATGCCGCTGAACCCGGGACAAAAAGACGTGCGCTGGCCGTGCAATAAGGACCAGAAATATATCGTGCATTATCCCGAAACACATGAGATATGGTCTTATGGCAGCGGCTATGGCGGCAATGCGCTGCTGGGCAAGAAATGCTTCGCGCTGCGTATCGCATCAATTATGGGCCGGGACCAAGGCTGGCTGGCCGAGCACATGCTGATTCTCGGTGTGAAGCCGCCGCAAGGGCAAAAACTCTACATAGCCGCGGCTTTCCCAAGCGCATGCGGCAAAACCAATTTTTCCATGTTGATTCCGCCAGAGAATTTCAAAGGCTGGAAAGTGACCACTGTTGGCGACGACATTGCCTGGATCAAGCCGCACAAGGACGGACGTTTTTACGCCATCAACCCGGAAGCAGGCTATTTCGGTGTTGCACCCGGTACTTCTGAACATACCAACCCCAATGCTGTGACGATGCTGAAGCAAAATTGCATTTTCACCAATGTTGCACTTACTCCTGATGGCGATGTGTGGTGGGAAGGCATGACCAGCACTCCGCCGGCAAAACTTACTGACTGGCAGGGAAAGGAATGGACGCCGGATTGCGGCCGTCCTGCTGCGCATCCCAACTCGCGTTTTACCGTGTCTTCGACCCAATGTCCTTCGCTCGATCCGGCTTGGGACGATCCGCATGGCGTGCCGATCAGCGCTTTCATTTTTGGCGGGCGCAGAAGCACCGCGGTGCCCTTGGTGTATGAAACGCGCTCGTGGGATGAAGGCGTGTATCTCGCAGCCACCATGGGCTCGGAAACCACCGCTGCCGCGACTGCGCAGCAAGGCGTGGTCAGGCGCGATCCATTTGCCATGCTGCCGTTTTGCGGCTACAACATGGCGGATTACTTTAATCACTGGTTGAAGATGGGACGCGCCATCACTCATCCACCCAAGATATTCGGAGTCAACTGGTTCCGCAAAGGAGCGGATGGGAAATTCATCTGGCCCGGTTTCGCTGAGAACATGCGCGTTCTGAAGTGGATCGTGGAGCGCTGTCTGGGAAGGGCCCACGCTGCGGAAAGCCCACTAGGTTTGGTACCTGATTACAAAGACCTGGAATGGAAAGGCCTGGAAGAGATTTCTGCAGACAAGTTCCATACTCTTATGTCGCTTGATGGGGAAACGTGGAAGCAGGAGCTTGCTTCACACAGCGAGTTCTTCGATAAACTCAAGGAACGCCTGCCCAGGGAATTGACGCAGCGACGCGAGCGTTTGCAGTCGTCATTTTGATTTAGTTGGATCTCGTTTTTCTTTGTGCCGCAGCCCTTGTCGCCGGCCTGCTTGATGCCGTAGTCGGAGGCGGCGGGCTGGTGCAAATCCCGGCGCTCTTCAGCGCGATGCCGAGCGTTGCTCCCGCTACGGTGTTCGGAACCAACAAGCTCTCATCGATTTTTGGCACAGGCAGTGCCGCGTTGCGCTATTCCCGCACCGTGCGCGTACGCTGGAATGCTGCTTTTCCCGCAGCAATAGCCGCCTTTATTTTTTCTTACCTCGGCGCGCTGACGGTAAGTTTAATTCCCGCCGACCTCATGCGTACACTGGTGCTGCCGCTGCTTGTCGTCGTTGCGGTTTATACCTTCTTCAAAAAGGATTTGGGTGCTGTTCATGCGCCGTTGCACGAAGGCGCCAAGGAAAAGTTTCTTGCCGTCGGTTTAGGCGCGATTATCGGTTTTTACGATGGGTTTTTCGGTCCCGGCACTGGTAGTTTTTTGGTATTTCTGTTTGTGCGCTATTTCGGATTCGATTTTTTGCGTGCTTCAGCAGCGGCCAAAGTGGTGAATGTGGCCACTAACTTCGCTGCGCTTCTCTATTTCGTACCCAGTGGTAACTTGATCTGGCAAGTTGGGCTGTTGATGGCAGCTTTCAACGTAACAGGCTCCCTGTTGGGAACACAGCTGGCTATTCGTCATGGTAGTGGTTTTGTAAGGCGAATATTTCTGTTGGTGGTGAGTGCGTTGATTCTGAAATTCGGCTACGACACCTTCCTGAAATAATCTATTTTGTGCCTCAAATCATTTCCTGAAACAACCTCGGATCGGCTGCCAAGTAGGCCGATTTGGCGTATTATTACGCCTCTTTAATAGACAGCTATCCGCATGCAATTTCCAACCCATTTTGATGTGATTGTGGTAGGTGGCGGCCATGCCGGCACCGAAGCCGCTTTGGCCAGCGCGCGCATCGGGCAAAAGACCCTTTTGCTGACTCACAGCATTGAAACGCTGGGACAGATGTCGTGCAATCCTTCGATAGGCGGCATCGGCAAGGGTCATCTGGTTAAGGAAATCGACGCTTTGGGCGGCGCGATGGCGCTTGCTACAGATGAAGCGGGAATCCAGTTCAGAATCCTCAACTCCAGCAAAGGGCCGGCAGTGCGCGCCACCCGCGCCCAGGCTGACCGCGTGCTTTATAAGCAAGCTATCCGGCACAGGCTGGAAAACCAGCCCAATCTGTGGCTGTTCCAGCAAGCGGTAGATGATCTAACTTTGGAAGGCGAACGGGTCACCGGTGTGGTGACGCAACTTGGCTTGCGCTTTGCCGCAAGCGCCGTGGTTTTGACCACCGGCACTTTTCTTTCAGGATTGATTCATGTCGGATTGTCGAATTATCAAGGGGGTCGCGCAGGTGATCCGCCGGCCATCAGCCTTGCTGCGCGGCTGCGCGAACTCAAGCTTCCGGTAGGCAGGCTCAAAACCGGCACACCGCCGCGCATTGACGGGCGCACCATTGATTACTCAGTTATGGAAGTCCAGCCGGGTGATGAGCCTGTGCCGGTGTTTTCATTCATCGGCATGCCGGAGATGCATCCTCGGCAATTGCCCTGCTGGATCACGCACACCAATCCGCGCACCCATGAAATCATACGCGGCGGATTGGACCGCTCGCCGATGTTTACCGGGGTCATCGAAGGCATAGGTCCGCGTTATTGCCCCTCGATCGAGGACAAGATTCACCGCTTTGCGGGCAAACAATCGCATCAAATTTTCCTGGAGCCGGAAGGTTTGTCGGTGAATGAAATTTATCCTAACGGAATTTCCACCAGCCTGCCGTTTGATGTGCAGATTGCCTTGGTGCGCTCCATCAAGGGTCTGGAAAACGCGCATATCACGCGCCCCGGCTACGCTATCGAATACGATTATTTCGATCCGCGCGGACTCAAAAGCTCGCTGGAAACCAAAGCCATCGGGAACCTGTTCTTCGCCGGGCAGATCAACGGCACCACCGGTTACGAAGAAGCAGCAGCACAAGGGCTGCTTGCCGGAATCAACGCAGCATTGAAAGTGCAAGGCAAGGATCCTTGGTGCCCGAGCCGCGACGAGGCTTATCTCGGTGTGCTGGTCGATGATTTGATTACGCGCGGCGTGAGCGAACCTTACCGCATGTTTACCAGCCGCGCTGAATACCGCCTGCAATTACGGGAAGACAACGCCGATTTGCGGCTCACCGAGATCGGCAGAAAACTCGGCGTGGTTGATGCTGCGCGCTGGGCGCATTTCGAGAAAAAGCGTGAATTGGTTGCCCGCGAACTGGAGCGTCTGAAAACTACCTGGATTAACCCCGTGCAGCTTCCGCGATACGAAGCCGAGCGCGTGCTGGGCTGCGCCATCGAGCATGAATATTCATTGGCGGATTTATTGCGCCGGCCCAAAGTGACTTACGCTACGCTCATGACCCTGCCGGGCGCGGACCCTGCCGTTACTGATGAAAAAGTCGCGGAACAGGTGGAAATCCAGACCAAATACCATGGCTATATCGAGCGGCAGCGCGAGGAGGTATCGCGCCGCGAAAATTATGAAACCACCCGCTTGCCACCGGATTTGGACTATAAAAGCGTGCGCGGGCTTTCCATCGAGGTGCAGCAAAAGCTCAATCAACACAAGCCGGAAACATTGGGCCAGGCAACGCGCATATCCGGGGTGACTCCTGCCGCGATTTCACTGTTGCTGGTACATTTGAAGCGAGGCTTTCCTGACAAGCATAAAAAGACCGCATGAATCTGGCGAGTGAGCTGCAACAGGGCATAACCGCCTTGAAGCTCAAGATATCGCCGCGGGACCGGCAACGCCTGCTCGATTATCTTGCGTTGTTGCAGAAATGGAACAAGGTATACAACCTCACCGCGATGCGCGAGCCGGAAAAAATGGTTAGCCACCACTTGCTTGATTCCTTGGCGGTGGTGCCGCACATAACAGCACACCATATCTTGGACGTGGGGAGCGGGGCCGGATTGCCGGGGATACCGATGGCAATTGCGCGCGGCGAGTGGCGCGTAACCCTGCTGGACAGCAACCATAAAAAAGCCGCATTTTTGAAACAAGCAGCGATAGAATTGAAGCTTACCAATGTTAATGTGTGCTGTGAGCGCGTTGAAGTCTGGCAGCCTGAGCAAAAATTCGATTTGATAATTTCCCGTGCGTTCTCCGATCTGCCTGAGTTCGTGGCCCTATCAAAGCATCTGTTGACTGAAAGCGGGAGGTTCGCGGCGATGAAGGGAATTTACCCGCACGAAGAAATCGCGCAATTGCCGGACGGATACCACTTGGAGCGGGTAATACCGCTCAAAATCCCGGGGCACAAGGTGCAGCGTCACCTGGTAATGGTCAAAGCGTAGATCTTGCACTCATGGTTAAAATTCTTGCAGTGACAAATCAAAAAGGCGGCGTGGGCAAAACCACCACCAGCGTAAATCTTGCTGCAAGCCTTGCCGCGACGGGTCGTAAAGTGCTGCTGGTAGACATGGATCCGCAAGGTAATGCCACCATGGGTTGCGGCATTGACAAACGAACACTGCAACACACGATATATCAGGTGCTTTTGGGAAGCGCTGCAATCGGTGAAGTGCGACGGATTTCCGAAAGCGGCGGGTTTGATTTGATACCAGCAAACCGCGAGCTTGCTGGCGCGGAAGTGGAGCTGGTGGATTTGCCGAACCGCGAATTGCGCTTAAAACAAGCGCTGCGTTCGATCCAGGATAATTACGACTTCATTCTTATTGACTGTCCTCCAGCACTCAATCTGCTCACACTGAACGGCTTGTGTGCCGCGCATGCGGTGATGATTCCCATGCAGTGCGAATATTATGCGCTGGAGGGTTTGAGCGATTTGGTCTCGACCATTAAAAAAGTGCGCGCCAACCTCAATCCCGTACTGCAAATCGAAGGCTTGCTGCGCACCATGTTTGATGCGCGAAATATCCTGGCGCAGCAAGTGTCAGACCAGTTAAAGCAGCACTTTGGCGACAAGGTGTACGATACCATTATTCCGCGCAACATCCGGCTCGCCGAAGCGCCGAGCCACGGAGTGCCCGCAATCAAATACGATAGCAATTCCAAGGGTGCACAGGCGTATCTTGCGTTGGCAGGAGAAATCTTGAACCGCTCCGCTTTGCATACTGCTGCGGCATGACAAAGTAGAAGGGAACAATGAAGATCAAGGGTTTGGGGCGCGGCCTCGACGCGCTTTTGAGCAAAGACGATGAGGGGAAGACAAGCGAACAGCTCAACACGCTGCTCATCGAGCAAATACAGACAGGCAAATACCAGCCGCGCACGCGCATGGACATGGAATCACTGGCGGAACTGGCCGAGTCCATCAAAGCGCAGGGGGTAATGCAACCGATACTGGTGAGGCCGCTGGCACAGGGCCGTTATGAAATGATAGCCGGCGAGCGCCGCTGGCGGGCCGCGCAGATGGCAGGACTTACCCATGTTCCGGCGCTGGTGAGACAGGTGCCTGATGAATCGGCGTTGGCGATGGCGCTGATTGAAAACATTCAGCGCGAAGACCTGAATCCTCTGGAAGAAGCCACCGGCATACAGCGGCTGATCGTCGAATTCAAGATGACCCATCAGAGCGCAGCAGAAGCTGTGGGCCGCTCGCGCAGCGGTGTGACCAACCTGCTGCGCTTGATTAACCTTGCCGCGCCGGTGCAGCAACTCCTGTTGCAAGGCAAGATTGATATGGGGCATGCGCGGGCTCTCTTGGGCTTGAGCGCGGCGAAGCAAATACAGCTGGCGAACCTGGTGGCTCAAAAAGGGCTTTCGGTGCGGCAAACCGAAAAGCTTGCCAAGCAGCGGGAAAAAACGACGCACGCGAAAACCGCAAAACCGGACCGCGACCTGATCAGGTTTCAAGAAGACCTGTCGGAAAAATTGGGCACCACGGTGCGCATCAAATCAGGCAAGCGCGGTAGCGGCAAACTGATCATCAATTATTCCAGCCTCGACGAGTTGGACAGCCTCATCAGCAAATTGTGCAGGCATTGATAGTTGCGCGTTATGCGCCAATAACAGGAAACGTGCCGTGGAATCGTTCAAGTTTTTTTCTGCAATTATAAGTTCCATCCTGGTCTTCGGCTGTGGCCAGGGGGAACAAAAAGATACGGCCGTTAAAACAGAAAATCCTTCCCGGCAAAAGGTCAAGGACCCGGAAAAACTTCCTGGAGAGCGCTTGCAGCAAGGCGCGCAAACCCTGAACAAAGCCACTAACGTGGAGAAAGAGCTCGCAAAAAAAGCGGATGAAAACGAGCGCGAAATCGAGAAGGAAAGCAAATAGCCGGTTGAGATCCGATTGCTACTGCCTCGGAAATCAAACGGCAACCTCAAGCCAGTCTCTAAGCTTGACCATTTAAAGCCGCGGCAGTTAAACTTGCAAATTTGTGCGTTGCGGCAGCTGTCTGGGTAATCTCTCGAGTTGGCTTTAAAAATCATAATGAGCCATGCTGCGGAAATTCTGAGTCAGGGTATCCGTAGGGTACTGATTAGCCAAATGGTACTGACATTGTTGACCGCAGGCGCTGCGTTGGTGCTGCTGGGAAGCGCAGCGGCGCTGGCTGCGTTTTATGGCGGAGGGGTTGCTTTAATAAGCACTTGGCTACTGGGACGGCGGGTTTCGCGTACCCCGGAAACCGTGAAGCAAAACGATGCAGTCAATCAGTTGGCGTTGTACGCGGGAGTACTGCCCAGGTTCATTGTGACACTGGCGTTGTTGGCCGCAGGACTAGGTTGGCTCAAACTCGCGCCCATTCCTTTGATTGTTGCGTTTGGTCTTGCCCAACTGGGATTTGTAATTAATTTAGCAAGTGCCCGGCAGCGACCGGGATAATACAGGTAAAAAAATGATCGAAGCTGGGAAGCCCAATCCGGTTGAATACATTCAGCACCATTTAACCAATCTGCAGGTTGGGGAAGGATTCTGGAGATTTAATGTCGACACTCTGGTATTCGGCTGGCTACTCGCAGGATTTCTTGTTTTTCTGAGCTGGCGCGTGGGGCGCAGGCTGAGTCTTGATAATCCGCGGGGAGCGCAGAACGTATTGGAAGCGATTCTGGAATTTGTGGACAGTCAAATAAAATCCGCTTTCCCCAAACCCGACCCCTTGATTGGCCCGCTTGCCCTTACCGTATTCCTGTGGGTATTTCTGATGAACGCCATGGATCTGATTCCGGTGGACCTGTTGCCCAAGGCCGCCGAATTCGCGGGGATTCATCATCTCAAGGTGGTACCCACTACCGATCCCTACACCACGCTGGGCATGTCGCTTTCCGTGTTTGCGCTGATTGTCTATTACAATATCAGGACCAAAGGAGCCTGGGGCTATTTCAAGGGATTTTTGTTCCATCCTTTCGGAAAATGGCTGATGCCGGTCAATTTCATGATGACCGCAGTCGAGGAACTGGCCAAGCCCCTGAGTATGGGACTGCGCTTGTTCGGCAACATGTTCGCGGGCGAGCTGGTGTTTCTACTGATAGCGCTGTTGCCGTGGTGGATATTGTGGCTGCCCGGCACCGCTTGGGCGATTTTCCACATTTTGATTGTCACACTCCAGGCTTTCATTTTCATGATTTTGACCATCATGTATTTGGCTTTGGCGTATCAAAGCCTGGATGACACACATTGAGTGCGTAAGATTTCAATCATTTTTTGCGGTAATTTTTAGGGAGAGAAAGCATGGAAGCTGGCATGGTTAATCTGGTTGGCATGATTTACGCCTACACTGCAGTGGGGGTAGGTATTATCCTCGCTGCCGCGGGATTGGGTTCCGCATTGGGCTGGGGCCTGATCTGCGCAAAATATATGGAGGGCATTGCACGGCAACCGGAGATGCTGCCGGTGTTGCGTATACAGATGTTCATCACCGCCGGCCTGATGGAATCGTTTCCGTTCATCGTGCTCGCGTTCGCGATGTATTTCACGTTTGCCAATCCGTTCCTTGGCGCCGCGCTGAGCGCGCTTAAAACGGCCGGCGGCTAGCATGATTAAGGTTCCACGGGTTCCACGAGCAAGCGCGGATCAGACGAAAAAAGGAGTTTAAACGTGAATGTGACGGCAACACTTTTTGGTCAAATGATAACCTTCGCGGTGCTGGTTTGGTTTATTCAACGCTTTCTTTGGGGACCTTTAACCCGCATGATGGCGGAGCGCAGCAAGCGCATTGCCGACGGCCTAGCCGCAGCGGAACGCGGCAAACACGAACTGGAGTTGGCAACCAAACGTTCGGTGGAGATTTTGCGCGATGGCAAGCACCAGGTCTCCGATATCATCGCTCAGGCAGAGAAACGCTCCCTGCAAATCATCGAGGAAGCCAAGCAAGCGGCCAAGGCCGAGGGCGAACGCATAATTGCCGGCGCCAAGGCGGAAATCGCGCAGGAAGTGAGCCGCGCCAAGGAAGTGTTGCGCAGCCAGGTATCGGCTTTGGCAGTGGCGGGCGCCGAGAAAATTCTGCAGCGAGAAGTAGACGCCAAAGAGCACGCCGCTCTGCTGCAATCCATTCAGAGCGAACTTTAAGGGGCATTATGGCGGAGAACGTCACTATTGCACGACCGTACGCGGAAGCCGTATTCAGGCTGGCGAAGGAAA